>Ga0316604_10001931_pt1 | contig 17060 bp, 13 predicted proteins | sample OWC_soil_day20_C_FD_207650 | JGI IMG/M metagenome (GOLD analysis project Ga0316604, IMG submission 207650) | Wetland soil microbial communities from Old Woman Creek delta, Ohio, United States - OWC_soil_day20_CT | ecosystem: Environmental > Terrestrial > Soil > Wetlands | place: USA: Ohio... | reverse complement strand
ATCGACTACATCGCCGAGGAGTTCAAGAAGGAACAGGGCGTCGACCTGAAGAAGGACGTGCTCGCGCTGCAGCGCCTGAAGGAAGCCGCTGAAAAAGCCAAGATCGAGCTGTCGTCCGCACAGCAGACCGAAGTCAACCTGCCCTACATCACCGCGGACGCTTCCGGTCCCAAGCATCTGGCGGTGAAGATCACCCGCGCCAAGTTCGAGAGCCTGGTCGAGGAGTTGATCAAGCGCACCATCGATCCGTGCAAGATGGCGCTGAAGGATGCCGGCCTTTCCACTTCCCAGATCGACGACGTCATCCTGGTCGGCGGCCAGACCCGCATGCCCAAGGTGATGGACGCGGTGAAAGACTTCTTCGGCAAGGATCCGCGCCGTGACGTCAACCCGGACGAAGCCGTGGCCGTAGGCGCCGCGATCCAGGGCGGCGTGCTGCAGGGCGAAGTGAAGGATGTGCTGCTGCTCGACGTGACGCCGCTGTCGCTGGGTATCGAAACCCTGGGCGGCGTGATGACCAAGCTGATCCCGAAGAACACCACCATCCCGACCAAGGCTTCGCAGGTGTTCTCCACCGCCGACGACAACCAGAGCGCGGTGACGGTGCACGTGCTGCAGGGCGAGCGCGAGATCGCCTCGGGCAACAAGAGCCTCGGCCAGTTCAACCTGTCCGACATCCCGCCGGCGCCGCGCGGCATGCCGCAGATCGAGGTCACCTTCGACATCGACGCCAACGGCATCCTGCACGTTTCGGCCAAGGACAAGGCCACCGGCAAGGAAAACAAGATCAAGATCCAGGCTTCCAGCGGTCTATCCGAGGAAGAAGTTCAGCGCATGGTGCAGGACGCCGAGTTGCACGCCGAAGAGGACAAGAAGGCGCACGAGCTCGCCGAAGCGCGCAACCACTGCGACGGGATGATCCACACCGTCAAGAAGTCGATGACCGAGTTCGGCAAGGAACTCTCTGACGAAGAGAAAGCGGCGATCGAAGCGGCCATCAAGGACGCCGAAGAAGCCATTCGCGGCGATGACCTCGAAGCCATCAAGGCCAAGAACGAGGCGCTCGGTACCGCAGCGCAAAAGCTCGGCGAAAAGGTCTATGCCAAGCAACAAGCCGACGCCGCTGCCACTGAAGGTGCCGCTGGCGCCAGCACGGCGGGTGCCGCGGGCGAAGCCAAGAAGGACGACGGCGACGTCGTCGATGCCGAGTACAGCGAAGTCAAAGACAAGAAGTAAGCATCGGTCGTCACGGGCGAGGGGCGTATAATCGCCCCTCGCTTCATCCCTCATTCCCTTCAAGACCCCATGGCTAAACGCGATTTTTACGAGATTCTCGGTGTCAACCGAGACGCTTCAGAGGAAGACATCAAGAAGGCCTACCGCAAGCTGGCCATGAAGCATCACCCCGACCGCAACCCGGACAATCCCAAGTCAGAGGACCGCTTCAAGGAAGCCAAGGAAGCTTACGAAATCCTCTCCGACGGGCAAAAGCGCGCGGCCTACGACCAGTACGGCCATGCCGGGGTTGACCCGCAGGCGGGGATGGGTGGTGGCTTCGGTGGCGGGGCAGGTTTTTCCGACGCCTTCGGCGGTATTTTCGACGAGATTTTCGGTGGCGGCGGTGGGGCCCGAGGCGGACGTTCGAACATCTATCGCGGCGCCGACCTGCGCTACAACCTCGAAGTCACGCTCGAACAAGCGGCCTTCGGCACCGAAACCAAGATTCGCATCCCGACCATGGAAGTCTGCGAGCCCTGTCATGGGACTGGCGCCAAGGCCGGTACGCAACCCAAGACCTGCCCGACCTGCCAGGGCAGCGGCCAGGTTCGCCTGCAGCAAGGTTTCTTCTCGATCCAGCAGGCCTGCCCCAAATGCAACGGCACCGGCCGCTTCATCGCCGATCCCTGTCCGTCCTGCCATGGTGCAGGACGCACCAAGCAGCACAAGACACTGGCGGTAAAAATCCCCTCAGGAGTTGACGAGGGCGATCGCATAAGGCTCTCCGGCGAAGGCGAGCACGGCATCAACGGCGGCCCGGCGGGCGACCTCTATGTGCAGATCCACCTCAAGCCGCATGCCGTTTTCCAGCGCGAGCAAAATGATCTGCACTGCGAAATGCCGATCAGTTTCACCACCGCGGCGCTCGGTGGCGACATCGACATCCCGACGCTCGACGCGGTGGCCAAGATCAAGATCCCGGCCGAAACGCAATCGGGCAAGACCTTCCGCCTGCGTGGCAAAGGCATCAAGGGCGTGCGCAGCCACACCCATGGCGACCTGCTGTGCCATGTGGTGGTCGAAACGCCGGTCAGCCTCACCGAACGGCAGAAGGAGTTGCTGCGCGAACTCGAAGAATCGAGCCGCGAAGACTCCGGACGCCACAATCCGCGCGCCAAGTCTTGGATGGATCGAGTTCGCGAGTTCTTCGCCGCGAACTGACCGTTCGCCAGAGGTAAAAAGCCCGCTGGAGCGCAAACCGCTCGACGGGCTTTTTTTTCGCCGCTAATCCGGACTACTTCAACCAGCGACTGACGATGCGCTGGTACTCGCCGCTTTCCTTGATCAGGTGCAGCCACTGGTCAACGTACTCCTTGGTCATCACGTCGCCGCGCGGCAACAGGTAGGCCATTTCGCCGTATTGCAGCGGCTTCTCCGGGTTGACCGCACACAGACCGGGTCGCAAGCGCTGCTGAACGATGGTTTCGGCGGATTCGGTGACGAAAACGTCGGCGTTGCCCTTGAGCACTTCGTCGAAGATTCCGAGGTTGTCGCCGTGGATGGTGAGCTTGGCGTTCTTGAAGTTGGCGCGCGCAAAGCGTTCGTTACTGCCGCCCGGATTGGCGATCACACGGACTTCAGGCTTATCGATGTCGGCGACGGTCTGGAAACGCTTGACGTCGGCGCAACGCACCAGCGGCGTCTTGCCATTGACCATGTAGGCGCTGCTGAACGACGCTTTCTTCTGGCGCTCGAGCGACACCGAAATCCCGCCGACGGCGATATCGCATTTCCCGCCAGTAAAATCGCCCATCATGTTGGCCCAGGTCGTTTTCACATACTCGACCTTGACCCCTAAGGACGCGGCCAACGACTGCATCAGGTCAATATCCAGCCCCTCGTAAGTTCCTTCGCCGGAGGCGAAACTGAATGGCTTGTAGTCGCCCGGCGTACAGGCGCGGAGCACACCGGCCTTGACGACTTCGTCAATGGATGCGGCGCGAACCGGAAGCGCGGCGAGAACCAGCGCGGCGCACAGCGTCAAACTCAAGGGACGGAACAATTTCATCGTAATTCCTCGTATTTTCTTGGTCATGGTTGAAGGGAAGCGTAAAGGCCGATCAGAATTTATCACGCTCTCTGACGACCATGAATATCAGCAGACCACTAGCCCAGCGCTTTGCTCACCACCTCATACACGTCGCGCGACAGCCCCGGCTGCCGACTCAACGCTTCGAGCGCGGCGCGCGCCTGATCCTGGCGCACGCTATCGAAGCGCTTCCAGCGATCGAAGCAGCGCGCGAGGCGCGAAGCAACCTGCGGGTTGGCGGGATCGAGCGCGGCGATTTGCGCGGCGAGGAAACGATAGCCGCTGCCGTCTGCCGCGTGGAAATGCCGGTGATTGGCGCCGAAGGTACGCAGCAGCGCGTAAATCTTGTTGGGATTTTTCGCGTCGAACGCCGGGTGAGCGGTGAGCGATTCCACCCGCGCCAGCGTTCCCGGCAAGCGGCTGCTGGCCTGCACCGACAGCCACTTGTCGACGACCAGCGCTTCGTCGTGCCAGCGCGAGTAGAAGGCATCGAGCGCCAACTCACCCGCAGCACCGGAGCTATTGGCCAGCACCGACAAAGCGGCGAACTGATCGGTCATATTGTCAGCGTCGTCGAACTGCCGGCGCGCCAGCGCACGGTACTCATCGGTATCGAGTTCGTTGAGGTAAGAAAGACAGAGGTTGCGCAGACGACGATGACCGGCATCTAGCGTATCCGGCCGATAGGCAGAAAGCGGTGCCAAGGTCTCGTAGAGGCGGGCAAAATCGCTCTCCAGTCCTTTCGCCAAATGGCGCGCGAGGCCGGTTCGGGCGGCGTAGAGCAGCTCCGGATCGACCACTTCCATCTGTTCGGCGAGCGTCGCTTCGCCGGGCAGCGTCAGTGCCTCGGCGATGAACGCCGGATCGCCGGCGCCGACCAGCACCTGGCGAGCGGCAGCCAGTACGCTGACCGGCCAGTCGACACTCTCGCCGCGCGAGAGCGTCGCAACGGCGCTGCGAATCAGCTGGCCGTAAAGCCGCTGACCGGCCTCCCAGCGATTGAACGGGTCGCTGTCGTGCGCCAGCAACAGCGCGAGATCGGTTTCGCTGTAGGCGTATTCAAGAACGACCGGCGCCGAGAAATTGCGCAGCAGCGAAGGCACCGGCGCTTCCCCGATGTTCTCGAAAACGAAGACCTGCTGCGGCGCAGTCAGTTGCAGCACGCGGCTGGTCTGACCGTCGCCCAGATCGAGGTCGCCGCCCTGCGGCCCGACCAGGCCGACGGCGACCGGGATCAGGTAAGGCGATTTTTCAGTCTGTCCCGGCGACGGTGCGCACGACTGCGTAAGCGTCAGCGTGTAGCGACGCGCAGCCGAGTCATACTCGCCGCGCGCCGTGAGCTGCGGTGTTCCGGCCTGTGAGTACCAGTTCATGAACGGCGTGAAGTCGAAGCCGGCGGCATCGCGCATCGCGGCGACGAAGTCGTTGCAGGTCACCGCCCGCCCGTCGTGGCGTTCGAAGTAAAGATCAATGCCGCGCCGGAAAGCGTCCCTGCCGATCAGCGTCTGGATCATGCGAACGACTTCGGCGCCTTTCTCATAGACCGTGCTGGTGTAGAAATTGTTGATTTCCAGATAAGTCTCGGGGCGCACCGGATGCGCCATCGGGCCGGCATCTTCCGGGAACTGGGCGGCGCGCAGTCCGCGCACCTCGCGGATTCGCGCGGTTTCGCGGCTATGCGTGTCGGCGCCGAATTCCTGGTCGCGAAAAACGGTCAATCCTTCCTTCAAGGACAACTGGAACCAGTCGCGGCAGGTCACGCGGTTGCCGGTCCAGTTGTGGAAGTACTCGTGCGCGACGACGCGGTCGATGTTCTCGAAATCGGCATCGGTCGCAACGTCGGCACGCGCCAGCACGTACTTGGTGTTGAAGATGTTGAGCCCCTTGTTCTCCATGGCGCCCATGTTGAAGTCACCGACGGCGACGATCATGTAGTGGTCGAGGTCGCATTCAAGGCCGAAACGCTGTTCGTCCCAAACCATCGACTTCTTGAGCGCAGCCATGGCGTGCGCGCACTGGTCGAGCTTGCCCGGCTCGACGTAGATCGCCAGTTGCACCTCGCGTCCCGAGCTCGTGCGGTAACGGTCGCGCAGCACGTCGAGCTTGCCGGCGACCAGCGCGAAGAGATAGCAGGGCTTCTTGAACGGGTCTTGCCAGGTCGCGTAATGACGGCCGCCAGCCTCGTCGCCGGCGCCGACCGGATTGCCGTTGGCCAGCAACACGGGAAACGCCGCCTTATCGGCGTGCACCGTCACCGTGTAGCGCGCCATCACGTCGGGGCGGTCGATGAACCAGGTGATGCGGCGAAAGCCCTGCGGCTCGCACTGAGTGAAGTAGCCGTCACGGCTGCGATAGAGCCCCGAGAGCTGGGTGTTCGCGTCCGGCCGGATGCGCACCCGCGTCTCCAGAGTGAACGTCTCGGGCAATCCTTTGATCACCAGTTGCTCATCGCTCAGCGAATAGGCGTCGGCGGCGAGCAACTGCCCGTCGATACTGACCGTCAATGTTTCGAGCTCTTCGCCGTCGAGCACCAGCGGCTGATCACCGGCGACCGCGGGGTTGCGAACGCAGGCGAGCCGGGCGATCACCTGCGTCGAATCGCTGCGGATATCGACGTCAAGGTCAACAGTATTGATCAGCCACGACGGTTGAGCGTAATCGGCGAGACGGACAGCGGCGGAAGTGTGCATTGCGGGTATTCCAAATGACGGCCAGCCGCGATGATAGCGGAGATGCGGTAAAGTTGCGTACCGACGCGTAACGAAGGCGGATGCTGCCAACCACCTTGGCGCGCGCCGAACTTTTCCGGAACGATGTTGACGAACAGGCACTTAGCCAAGGCAACCGACTAAGATCACCCCACTCAAACAAAATAAGGAAACATCATGGCAAACACAGTCACGCTCGGCGGCAACCAGGTCACCGTCGCCGGTTCATTTCTGACCAAGGGCCAATCAGCGCCCGCTTTCTCGCTGGTCGCCAAGGACTTGGCCGACGTTTCGCTGCAGAGCTTTGCCGGCAAGCGCAAGGTACTCAACATTTTCCCGAGCATCGATACGCCGACCTGCGCGACTTCGGTGCGCAAATTCAACCAGACCGCCAACGACCTGGCCAATACCGTCGTGCTGTGCATCTCGGCCGACCTGCCGTTCGCGCAAAACCGTTTCTGCGGCGCCGAAGGCCTGACCAACGTGGTCACCTTGTCGACCATGCGCGGCCGCGAGTTCCTCGAAGCCTACGGCGTCGCGCTCAGTAGCGGACCGCTTTCCGGCGTGGCGGCGCGCGCGGTGGTCGTGCTCGACGAGAACGACGAAGTGCTGCACAGCGAACTGGTCGCCGAGATCAAGAACGAGCCCAACTACGACGCGGCGCTCAGATCATTGACCTGAGCACACGACAGCGGTACGGTTGACTCAACGGGCACCGACCAGGTGCCCGTTTTATATTTCGTTGACATAAGTAAAAGAAGAGAAAACGAGCCGTGGAATTAGTCAACTCAATCGTCAAGGCAGTACGTGTCCTCGACCTGCTGAAAAGCAGTGGTCCGCTGAGCTACATCGAAATACTCAAGCAGATTTCGCTGCCGAAAAGCACGCTCTTCAAGATCCTATTTACCTTGGAGAACGAAGAACTCGTTCGGCGCGATACCGATAGCGGACGTTACCAACTGGGCGTCAAACTGATCGAATGGGGTAGTGGCGCCAGAGCGCAACTGGAAATCAGAAAAATCGCGCTGCCCTTCATGCAAAATCTCAGTGAAGATCTGAAGTGCACGATTCACCTCACCGTCGTCTCCAACGGCGAGGTACTTCCCATCGAGAGTTTTGAGTCCGGCAGCACCTCCTGGCCGCATCACATTTTTCACGGTGGCGTCGGCATTCCGGCACCTTTGCACGCGACGGCTGCGGGCAAGGCGATCCTGGCCTTCATGAGCCAAGACGAGATTCGGCGAACGATCAATAATCGCGGCCTGCAAAAATACACCGACGCGACCATCACCGACTCTGCTCGACTTGACGCCGCTCTGGCAGAGGTTCGCGAGTGTGGCTATGCGGTGAGCAATTCCGAACACTTCGAGATGGTTCGTGGCGTTGCCGCACCGATCAGGGATCACGACCACAAAGTGTTCGCTTCGCTGAGCGCTCTCGGACTGGTCTCGCGAATCTCGCCCGAGATGATTCCTGAGATTGCGTCACAGGTCATCAAGGTAGCCGACGAAATATCGCGTCTATTCGGCTACGCTGCCGAGTCGGTAGACCGCTAGCGAGCGCCTTAACGCTGCACGCTGGCTGGCCGGAAACCGGTTCCCGAACGCGGATGCGGCAAGTGGTCGGAACCACGCCAGAGCCACAGATTCTGTTTGACTTATTTCCTGGCAGCGATTTATCATCTTTAAAACTTTTGTGAACCTAGTTCATATATAGAAACCTAGATGTTCTCGATTCTTAACCCGGATAACCGACAGCGATTCAAGCAGTGCTTATGACCTCCAGCCAAGTCACCGTAAAACCAATTCGCGCTGCGCTCATCGGCGCAGGGGAATGGTCGCGTCGGTACCACCTCCCCTCGCTCAAAGCGCTCGAAAGCGAAATTCCCCTTGAGCTAGCCGGGATCTGGAACCAGAACGCCGAAACGGCAGAACTGGCCGCTCGTCAATTCAAGATCGGACGCGTCTACCCGACTCTTGACGCGGTGGCTCAGGACGAAAACCTCGATTGTTTCGTGGTGATCGTCAATTCCAGCGCGACCGCCGAAATAGTCTGCCGACTATCGTCGCGCAAGCTGCCGGTCTTTACCGAAAAACCGCCGGGCAAGTCGTACCAGGACGCGTTGCTACTGGCCGACCGGGTGCGGGTTCCCAATGTCGTCGCGTTCAACCGTCGCTACATGCCGATCAATCGACGCTTCAAGGAACTGGCCGACGGCATCAGCGATGCCTTTTTCGCCGAATGCCATTTCTATCGCAACGAACGCCATTACGAACACTTCATCGTCGAAACAGGAATCCACGGGATAAATTACATGGAATACCTGTGCGGACCGATACGCCGCGTCAAAACCGAAACGAGCCGGCTCCCGGGCTGTGCGGCCGACATCTGGATCAGTTCGGTGACCTTTGAGTCGGGGATGCGGGGCCTCTTCAAATTCTTCCCCTGTTGCGGATCGAGCGTCGAACGCTATGAGGTGCATGGACAACACTCATCGATCTACCTGCACTGCCCCCAGTCCTACACCAGCGACCATCCGGGAAAGATCGACATTCACGAAAACGGAAAGTTGATCTCGACGCTCTACGACGAGGACGGCGGATCGCCGCTGAACACTGCCGGAATACTCGACGAATACCGAGACTTTTTCCGCGCCGTCGGCGACGGGTCGAGCACCGTTTCAAACTTCCGCAACGCCTGCAACAGCATGCGCGTCGCCGAAGCCATCGAAGCGGCAAGCGACATTACGGCCCAACCGTGATGGCTTACTCGTCGCGTCGGCTTGTAGACATGATGCGTCAGTGCAAAAGGCTGAGAAGACAGCCCGGAATACTGAGCTGATCACAGCCGTTTGCCAAAAACGAGGAGGAAAATGAAGCTCGTCAAATCAGAACAGTGTTTTCTGCTGCCGCAGGATCACCGCTGTTTCAACAACTGTCACGCCTCGACGCTGACGAAGCAGGCGGACGGTGAACTCCTGGCGGCCTTTTTCGCAGGCCTGCGCGAAGGCGAGAGCGACGTCGCCATCTGGCTCGCGCGCACGCAACGAGGCGTCTGGCAGCCGCCGGTGCGGGCGATTGCCGAAAACGGACTGGCGCACTGGAACCCCGTGCTGCACAGTGAACGCGAGACCATCTGGTTGTTCTACAAGGTCGGCCCAACGGTTCATGACTGGATCACACGCTGGGTCGTATCACACGATCAAGGACGTAGCTGGTCGGTACCGCAGGAGCTCGTCGCCGGCGACCCGTTGCCGCGCGGGCCGGTCAAGAACAAGCTAATCGTCATGAGCAACGGTGAATGGCTGGCCCCTGCGTCGATCGAAAACGAAGCGGCCTGGGACGCCTTTGCCGACATTTCAGCCGACCATGGTAAGACCTGGAGCAAGTACGACGTGCCGATCGATCATCTGCGCTACGAAACGGCGGGCGACGGTGACGTGTGGAGCGGACTGGCCGCCAACGCGCTGTGGGAAACCGATGTCGATCGCGTTTTCAAGTGGGACGGCGTGATCCAGCCGACACTCTGGGAATCGGCGCCGGGCAAGGTGCATATGCTGATGCGCAGCACCCGCGGTTACGTCTACCGCAGCGATTCGACCGATTTTGGCCGTAGCTGGTGTGCAGCCTACGCGACGACGCTGCCCAACAACAATAGCGGCATCGACGTCGTTCGCCTGAACGACGGCGGACTGGTCCTCGCCTACAACCCGATCGCCGGCAATTGGGGAAGGCGTTATCCGATCTCGCTCGCCTATTCGGAAGACAACGGCCAGAGCTGGTCGGACCTTTTCGACCTGGAAAGCGAGGAAGGCGAGTTCTCGTATCCGGCGATCGTCGCCGATGGCGACCGCATCCACCTGACCTATACCTGGAACCGAAAGAACATCGTCTACCAGAAAATCTTGCTGGGCTGATTAGCGAAGGCGTAGCGATTTAGCAGCAGTGTTTAGCATTCAACGGGTTTTACCAATAACTAAGGAGAGAACGTCATGAAAAAGATATCTGTACTTTTCGTCGCATTGCTGTCGGCCATCGGGGGACAAGCGCTGGCGCAGAACATTACCTATCCGACCAAGAACATCGAGGTGGTGATCCCCAAAGGGGCTGGCGGCCCGACGGATACGGCGACGCGCACGCTGATCGAGTTTGCCAAAAACAAGATGCCCAAGGGAATCATCTTCGTCCCCGACAACAAGCCGGCCGGCAACGGTGTCGCCGGACTGCTCGACGTCGCCAAGTCCAAGCCGGACGGCTACAAGCTGGTGATGACCACGGTTGAACTGGCGATGTTCCCGCACGAAGGCAAGTCGCCGGTAACCTACGCCGACTTCACGCCGATCGTCACCGGCGTTGCCGACCCGGTCGTGCTGGTCGTCAAGGCCGATTCGCCGTACAAGAACCTCAAGGACTTCATCGAAGGCGTCAAAGCCAAACCGGGCAAGGTCCAGATGGGCAACTCGGGAATGGGCGCCGTCTATCATCTGGCGGCGCTCAACATCGAACGCAAGCTGGGCGTCAAGTTCAACCACGTTCCGTTTACCGAAGGCGCCTCGGCAACCGTCGCGTCGCTGGTCGGCGGTCATATCGACGCCATCATCACCGGACCGAGCGCCGCCAAGTCGCAAGTCGACGCCGGCGCACTGCGCATCCTCGGCGTGATGGACACCAAACGCTTCGAGCTCTTCCCCGACGTGCCGACCTTCCAGGAAGCGCTGGGCCAGGACCTTGGTCTGCATATGCGCGCCTGGGCGGTGTTGGCCGGTCCGGCCAAGCTGCCGGAGAACATCACCCGAGAACTGACCACGGCCTTCGGCGATGTCGTCAAATCGCCAGAGTACCAGGCGGCGATCAGGAAGATGGGAATCATGCCGGTCGTCATCGTCGGCAAGGACGCCGCGGCGATGATGAAGGAAGACCACGACACCTACAAAGTCCTGATCGAGGAATCGAAGAAAAAGTAAGCGCCATCATCCGCAGCTGAACACCCCCGAACCGCCAACCAAGGCGGCTCGGGCAAGGGGAATCATATGAGGAAATACAACATCGTCGTGGCCTTTGGCGCAGCGTTTTTCGGTGCGCTGATCATGTATTTTGGCCGCGATCTTTCGGGTTTCGAGGACGGCGTTCCGGGTGAAAGCTACTGGCCGTCGATCATCGCCTGGCTGTTCATCTTGCTGGGCGCATTGCAGCTCCTTGAAGTTGTTTTTTTCAAGGACAGCAACGCCGACAAGAAAGTCGATCTGAGTTCAAAGCCGGTGCGGATGGCCTACCTCTCTGCGCTGGTTTCGGGAATCTACGGCGGCCTGTTGCTGGCCGTCGGCTTCGTCGCCGCGTCACTGGTCTTCGTCCCATCGATGATGGCGCTGATGGGTGAACGCAAGCCATGGGTGGCAGCGATAGTCTCCGTCGGCGTGGTCGGCACCATCTACGTCTTTTTTTCTCTGGTCTTCAACACCACGTTGCCGTCCTCGGTTTTTTTCGATTAAGCGGACGGAGGATAACCAATGAACGATATTCTGACTGCCGCCTCTGCCGTTTTCAGTTTCAATGCGCTGCTGATGACTTTTCTCGGCACCTTGGCCGGAGTAATCATCGGCGCGCTGCCGGGACTGACCGTCAACATGGGCATCGCCTTGCTGATGCCGCTGACCTTCACTTTCCAGGGAATGACCGGCATCCTGATGTTGTTGGGCGTCTATTGCGGCGCCATCTACGGCGGCTCGATCACTGCCATCCTGATCAATACCCCGGGAACGCCGGCCTCGGCGGCGACCATCCTCGACGGCTATCCCTTGGCGCTCAAGGGTGAAGCCGGACGCGCGCTCGGCCTGTCGACGATGTCGTCGCTGATCGGCGGCATTTTTAGCGCGATCTGCCTGGTCCTGGTTTCACCGCTGCTGGCCAAGGTCGCGGTCGGCCTCTCCGCCCCCGAGTATTTTTCGCTCGCCGTGTTCGGCATCAGCATCATCACCAGCGTCTCTTCGCACTCGATCGTCAAAGGGCTGATGGGCGGCGCGCTCGGACTCTTCATCGCCATGATCGGGCTCGACCCGATGACCGCCGGATTCCGCTACACCTTCGATTCGGTCTATCTGATGGGCGGCATTTCCTTCGTCCCGGTACTGGTCGGACTGTTCGCCTTCTCGCAAGGCATGGTGAGCATGGAAGACAGCTATCGCGGTGGCGAAAACCGCAAGGTGCAAGTGCCGATCAAGCGCATCCTGCCGACCTGGTTGGACATCAAACGCGTCTTCCCGACGCAGCTGCGTTCGGCGGTGATCGGCACCATCATCGGCGCGATTCCGGGAACCGGCGGCGACATCGCCTCCTACGTTTCCTATACCGAGGCCAAGCGCTGGTCAAAGCACCCCGAGGAATTCGGCCACGGCTCGATCGAAGGCGTTTCGGCGCCGGAGGCCGGCGCCAACGCCGTTGCCGGCGGTGCGCTGGTGCCGCTGCTGACGCTGGGCATCCCGGGCGACGGCGCGACGGCGATCATGATGGGCGCCTTCATGGTGCAAGGGCTTTCGCTCGGCCCGCTGCTGTTCACCGAACACCCGGTCGAAGTCAACACCATCTTCATCGGCCTGTTCGTCGCCAACCTCATGATGGCGGCCATCGGTTTCGCCGGGCTGCGCTCTTCAGCCAAGATCATGGACGTGCCGCGCCGCATCCTGGTTCCCATCGTACTGACGCTGTGCGCGGTGGGCTCCTACTCGGTCAATCACACGATGATCGACGTCTTCGTGACGATGGGCTTCGGCGTTCTCGGCTACATCCTGCTCAAGCTCGATTTCTCGATGTCGCCGATCGTCATCGGCATCATCCTCGGGCCGATGGCGGAAACCAATCTGCGCCGGACACTGGTCATGTCGCAAGGCGATTATTCGGTCTTCTTCACGCGCCCGGTGTGCGCGACCTTCCTAGTCATCGCCGTGATGACGCTATTCCTGCCGATCGTCGGCCCCAAGGTCTGGGCCTGGTGGAAGAAGCGCAGTGGTGGTCCGGTTCTCGTCGAGGCTGAAGGCAAGGAGTAAGCAAACAATGCGGCGCTCGGTGCGCCGCATTGCTTTGCTGCGGCCGATTCGTTTCGCAGCGCGGTGAAGAACGGCTAAAATCGGCCGCATGCCCAACGATGATTACCCGCTGCAACTGCTCTGCCACCCCGCGACACCTGCACCGATGGTGCGTCTGATCGAAGCGCAGGCGGCAATCAGCGCTGAAGGCAAGCTGGACCTGCGCTACCGCTTGTGGGGCGACATCGCGCGCCTGCGCCTGCCGGAGTCGCCGTCGCCCGAACGAAGCGACAGCCTGTGGCAGCACACCTGTTTCGAGGCCTTCATCGGAGGCGTTGGCGATACGGCCTACCGTGAATTCAACTTCTCGCCGTCCGGCCAATGGGCGGCCTATGCATTTACCGGCTACCGGCAGTGCGACGAGAACATTGTGGCTCGCCAGGCGCCGCAGATTTGCACCCGCGTGTTCGCCGGCCGCCTGGAAATGGACGTCACACTGCCGCCCCAGGCTTTGCCGACTGCCGACCGGCTGCAACTGGCACTCGCCACCGTCGTCGAGGCCGACGACATCGCCGACGGACGACACAGCTATTGGGCGCTGCACCACCCCGCCGCTCGTCCCGATTTTCACCTGCGCGACGCCTTTACGCTTGAACTGGCAGCAAGGTAGACTCGCGCACGCCCCCGTTTGAAAGACTTTCGATGCCTGCCATTTTGTTTGGACTCGACCGGCTGCTCGCCGATCCCGCGCTGCGCGCACCGCTACGCGGCCAGCGCGTCGCGCTGCTCGCCCACCCTGCCTCGCTCACCGCTGACCTGACGCACGCGCTCGACGCGCTGGCATCACTCCCTGACCTCAAGCTCACCGCCGCCTTCGGCCCACAGCACGGACTGCGCGGCGACAAGCAGGACAATATGGTCGAGTCGCCCGACTTCCTCGATCCGCAACTCGGCATCCCCGTATTCAGCCTCTATGGCAGCGTGCGCCGGCCGACCGCGGCGATGATGGAAACCTTTGACGTGCTGCTCGTCGACCTGCAGGACCTGGGTTGCCGCATCTACACCTTCATCACCACGCTGCGCTACCTGCTTGAGGCCGCGGCGCAGCACGGCAAATCGGTATGGATCCTCGACCGCCCCAACCCGGCCGGCCGGCCAATCGAAGGACTGCTGCTGCGCCCCGGCTGGGAAAGCTTTGTCGGCGCCGGCGCGCTGCCGATGCGCCACGGTCTGACGATGGGCGAACTGGCGCGCTGGTTCGTCGCCACCGAGAAGCTCGACGTCGATTGCCGGGTCATCACCATGAGCGGCTGGTCGCCCGGCGCGGCGCCCGGCTACGGCTGGCCGCTAGGCGAGCGCAGCTGGGTCAACCCCAGCCCGAATGCGCCCAACGTCTCGATGGCGCGCTGCTACGCCGGCACCGTGATGCTCGAAGGCACCACGCTCTCCGAGGGCCGTGGAACGACACGCCCACTCGAGCTCTTCGGCGCGCCGGACATCGACGCCAAGGCGCTGATCGGCGAAATGCACACGCTCGCGCCGCTCTGGCTCGCCGGCTGCCGACTGCGCGAAAGCTGGTTCGAGCCGACCTTCCACAAACACGCTGGCCAACTGTGCCACGGCGTGCAGATCCACGTCGACGACCCGAGCTACCAGCACGCCGCGTTCCGCCCCTGGCGGCTGCAGGCGCTGGCCTTCAAGGCGCTGCGCCGTTTGCAGCTGGACTACCCGCTGTGGCGCGACTTCGCTTACGAATACGAAAGCGATCGGCTGGCGATCGACCTGATCAACGGCGGCCCGCTGCTGCGCGAGTGGGTCGACGACGGAGAGGCGACTCCCGCAGATCTCGACGCGCTGACGAACGCCGATGAAGAGGCGTGGGCCGCGACGCGCCAGGGATTCCTGCTCTACTGAGAGCTGGCTAAGTCCCCAGGGTCAATGTGTGCGAGGGCAACGTAACGCGGCGCACAAATTATTGGCGATAGACGTTGCCGCGTTTTGACAAGCGTCCCTCAACTGCCCGATGACATTTGCAAGGACAATGGCGGCCTTACGATCGTAAGGCCGCCAGACAGAACGGTGGTCTGGCGGTCTTCTCGTCGGCACTAGCGGCCGTGAGCGAGAAATGCGTCGTAAATTTGTGCGCCGCGATAGCCCCTATTCATCAGCTGCGAAAGGTATCGACAATTGCATTTCTGTCGACCAGACTGGGCTCTCATTAGAACACCCTCGTTATGGGTGCCGATAGTTTCGGGCAACCTCTCTCTTTTATAATTCCAAAATGGCTCAGGCAAAAACACGAAGAATCACTATGCTGCACGTTGCAAAAGATGCGGGGGTCTCGATCTCAAGCGTATCAAATTATCTGAACGGTAGACACAATCACCTGCGGGATGAAACAGTAGAGCGCATTCGAAATAGCATTAAGGCGTTGAACTACTCACCCAGCGCAGTCGCTCGGCAGTTAAAAACGGGGCATACGCCGATGCTCGGTTTGCTGATGCCGAGCATCGCGAACCCATATCACGCCGAATTGGCACTTGCTCTGGATGCGGCTGCGAAGAAGAACGGCTACCGTACGGTATTAGGAAACGGACACCGCGACGCAGAGTGCGAACGGGAATTCATTGAAGAACTGGTCAGCTATGGTATTCGCGGCATTATCGTGACATCGGAGTTGAGAGATCCATCGTTGATCAGGGAATATGTTCGCCGCGGTATCTCTTTTGTACTTTTTGACCTGCGTACATCGGAATTAAGGACGGATGGCGTGGATATGGTTTCGATCGACAATACGCTGTCCACATCGATGGCAGTGGATCACCTGGTTTCACTCGGTCACAAAACCATAGCGTATGTCACCTCGCCGCCTCTCGCGGCGAACCGGATAGCAAGACGGAACGGCTATGTCAGCGCACTCGAGCGTCATGGCTTGGGGCCACCGCTAGTGATCGGCGAGAATGTCGACCATACGGCTTATCAGGGAGATTCCGGTTTGGCGTTTTTTGGCCAACACGTGGCTAGCCAGCTACTCGGCATTCAGCCCCAACCGACGGCTGCCATTGCACTCAATGACATTCTGGCCATCGGCGTTTTTGCCGGTCTGCACAAACTTGGCTGGAACGTACCAGCAGATTTTTCTCTTGTTGGCATCGACGATATTCAGCTTGCCGGACTGATGGTGCCCACGTTGACCACCTTAAGACCGGATTACGCAGGGATGGCCGAAAAGGCAATTTCCCATCTAACGTCAAGGCTGGCTGATCAGAGTTTGCCAAGCCGTGAGTCCATATTCGCGCCAGAGCTTATTGCTCGGGAATCCAGTGCGCCGCCAACCAGCAGGCTGGTTGCCTGAAGTGCTTGGCCGCACATGTATTTGCTTGTTTTCGCTCCGCTTCAATCATCCTGATCAAGAAAGCGTACTGCGGCAACGAGAGCCTGCGGCTGCTTCTTGGCGTCAAGAGTCAGCCCTGCAGAGCATTCGCGCCTGCTGCTGCAACTTGAGCGTCCTGGCTTGACTGCACGCCCGAGACGCCAATCGCACCGACGACTTCGCCACCTACGAGCAAGGGCAAACCGCCTTCAATCGCGCAATGACCGGCAGTAGATAGAAGACGTAGGCCAAGACCACCGCCGGCGACCGCATCTTCAAACACCTTGGTCGGTCGTCTGTAAGCGCCCAGCCGCCCCACCTGTAGTTTTCGCCGGAGGCGGTGCACTCTTTACGCTTTTTGGAAGCGTAAATGATGGCGAGAAGACTGGGGCAAGCGTACTGGCAAAAGCATCTTGAAGCGTGGTTTCAAAGCGAGCTGACGCAAGAAGCGTACTGCACCGAGCACGGACTGAGCATCAAGACGTTCTACCGTTGGCGGCGCAAAGAGAAAGACGCGCTGAGCGCTGCCAATTCATCGCTGACGCTGGTGCCGGTGAGCGTCGGTAGCACGTCGGCAAACGTGAGCGTGATCCGTCTTCACAGTCCCGGCGGCTGGCGAATCGAACTGCCAGTGGGCAGTGCGCCGTGGCTAGC
>Ga0316604_10001928_pt1 | contig 17071 bp, 13 predicted proteins | sample OWC_soil_day20_C_FD_207650 | JGI IMG/M metagenome (GOLD analysis project Ga0316604, IMG submission 207650) | Wetland soil microbial communities from Old Woman Creek delta, Ohio, United States - OWC_soil_day20_CT | ecosystem: Environmental > Terrestrial > Soil > Wetlands | place: USA: Ohio... | reverse complement strand
TGACCCTTAGGGACCAGCACCGGTTCAAACTCACTATTGCGGTCACGGGGAATATTAAGCGCAAGGTCACCAAGGGTTTCTGTCTTTACTTTCTTTTTGTAGGATCCATTGCGGTTGTTGCCGGAGTGACGGCCCTCAGGGCTATGTTTTTCCTAACCAGGATGTTCGTCAAGTTCAGCTTTCAGCATTTCTTCCACACCTTGCTTAAACAGACTGTTGAAGAAAGAGTGAAGCTCTTCTTTGCTTTTAAACTGCTTGAAAAATTCTTTTGAGAATTGTGGTTCTTGTTTGTCCATGGTACTGTATTCAAAGTTAAAAAATATCGGGGGCAAATCGAGCCGCCGTACCCAGCAGGTGTCGTTTCGTTCGGCTCCGCTCCGCTACGCCTCACTTCACTCCACCTGCTGGTGGTATTAACTTGATACAGTTGAGAATATACTTACACAAAGAATTTTACACTACCTTTTATTCAGGAACCCTGATAGGATTACGGAATCATTTAGGTAATTCTTAAGCTCTATTTTTATTTCTGATGCAACTTCTTTTTTATCAACCTCTGTAACCTGTTCCCGGTTTGCGGGGTTCATATCTTTCACATAGAAATGTCTCCTGTACCTGGCTTACCTCTCCCGATAATATAGCAAACTCTTTTTTGGTTTTTACTTTCAGATATTCCTCTCTTTGCAATACATAGCAAAGCATTGCGCCAAAACCACTTTGTCCATATACGCTGTAGTCACCAAACATACAGCCATAGCAGTTCTTGAACTGATACTTGTCGTTAAACTGCTTACTGATCTTATCGAAAACATCTTCCACATAGTCCCCAGTACCTTCAAAGTTTTGTCCAGCTATAATAAAACTTGCTTTTATATATTCATGTTCAATTCCTTCTCCGGGAAGCCCCCTTGGTTTGCCTAATGAATATTCAAGTTTCAAAACAACATCAAACGTTGTATTCGATGATTTATCTATAATGAGCTGTGGGATAATAATCGTAAATGCACAGTTACAAAGTATTTTGATAGAGCGATCGGAATTATATATCGGGATTTCACAGAAAGTAAATCTTCCAAGCTCTTCCGCTGTATACTTATTATTTGTTTCAAAATCTGAAAACTGCCCTCCGGAAAATTGTATGCCATCAATTTCACAGGATAATGTGCTAAAATCGTTTGCAACAACAATATCTATTGTTCCGGAGTCGTCTGTATATGTTCCTTTATAGGTCTGCACTATTATTGAATTAGGATCGGTAAAATAGCAATTTCTTCCTTCAACAGTAAAAAAAATAGGTGCATAGCAGCAAAGATTGCTGTGAAAGAGTTTATAGGCAGTTGGGGATCAAAAGCTTGAATTACTGGTGCTCTATATATCAAGCCGTCCGAGTGATAAAAGGTAAAAAGATCATGTCAAACAATTTACAGGTGTGGGACCAGAGACAAAGCGAAAAATAATGCAAGACAGCTTAAACATGTAGAAGACGGTGGGAATTACTTTACATGACAGGTCAAGAAAACAAAGAGCAATAATAACCTGCTAATAATCAATGATATTTGGTTCGAAAACTTACCGCTACTGGGCACTTAAAATGGTTGTAAGTCAAATACTTACAACCATTTTTGTTTTATGTCAAAGTCAATTTTTGCCGCCTTTTTTACGCATTCTGCCACTATTATTGACAAGCAGAAATTGCCGTACAACTCACACCTTTTCTTACCGAAGCGGTCAAAACCCAAGATTAAATCCAATGCCACAGTCCTGTGGCGCGGCATATCCATTGCTTCCTGTCTCCTAAAACCCAAAAGCCACAACGATATGAAAGTTGAATCTTGCTTAAACAGAGCAGAAGACAAAAGAATCTACTATTATGATTACGGGAGAAAACCCGGCCAGCGTTTTTCTAACCAGATGGTTAGCTGCACCATCTCATTTAGTTAGATCAGGAAGGAAAAGTGTTCACTTATTCTGATGAGTGCTTTAAAATACTACCAACAAAGTTTTACCTCTTGCCTTATTTAAATATGGCAAGAGGTGCTAAAATACTACTTATGCAAAAGGGTGCCTTATTTATGAACACCTTCTTATAAATGAACCATCCCATCCTGCCACTTCAGAAAAATGGAGGCGTCAAATTAAAAACTGTCAACTGTAAGATCGGGAGCTAAATCTCCCCGAAGAATGGGCATCACTTTAAAAATGCAATCTGAACTCTACGTTCATTGCAGGCCCTGTCTTATTGTCCCACACCTTTGACCCGGGAACAGCCTCCCCGTTTGATCCATAGACGGTCGTACTCTGCTGTAACACCGCTAACAGCAGCTGTACGCCAAACTCCGCTTTCTGCGGAATGACTTCAAAGAAAGGCCCTATCCCGCCAATCTCACAAAAAGCATGACCTTTCACTTTTACATACTGCTCAGGACTGGCACTCACCATGCTCTTCACACTTACAGGTCCCCAGGTAGTACAGATAATCGGCTCAAGGAAGAAGTTCCTGGAAATAGGAATGTGATAATTCAAAAGAGGACCCATCAGGAAACTGATCCCACGGTTATAGACACCTTTGTCTTTCTTGTCCACAATACTATATCCCCCCGTCACGGTTATCCCGACAGACAACTTATCTGCTACAAAATATCCTCCTTTGGCAGAAAGACTGGCAGACGTGCCAATGTACTGCCCCATAGGAGCTACAGAACCCTGTATACCCAGGCCCCCTCCCAGCCAGTAATCCCCCTTTTTTATCTTGAGGGTGTAGGATTGTGCAGAGCAGTTCAGGAAAGTGAATATGGGAAGAAGCGATACTAGTACCCCGAATATAAAAGGCACTGGTTTTGATTTGTTTTTCATCTAATTGTTGTTGTATGTATAGAATTGGAATCACATGGATTACTTCCTTTTGGTTGATATTTTGATGTTGAGGCTGAAACAAATGTAATAACTTCTATAATAAGGCTCAAAAAAAGCCGTTTTTTAGTTTATCGCTATCGGTTGCAAAAGCAAATTAAGATAGTTTCCTGTTCATTTGGTAACAAATGTGGAGTAATGGCGTGATGTAAACATTTCATCTTTGCGGTATTGATAAAATACTTCAAAGATGAAATGTTACCTATTATTGACCATTGCCTTCTTTTACGGGATGGTACTGCATGCACAGTATAGTGTGAAAAGCAGTTTCTGGCACCCTGATCCACCGCATTATAAAGCTAAACAAGCCATTGAAGCGGAATCGCTCTTCCCGATGTTTTTTACTGGTGGGTACCACGCCGCCGCAGGATTCCGCTACGATAAATTCCGCGTAAGAGTAAGCGTTATCAATGGTGGCCACTACAATGCCGAACCTGCCGGACTGAAAAACCAAAAGGATGATTTCAAACGATTCTATAAAACATCTCCAGGTATCTTCCTGGGATATAATATCTGGAAGAACCTGGAACTCTATACATTTGTGGAAATGCACACCTTTGCCATTGAACAAAAGTCTACCGGCATTCGCCAGGATATACGGAGCAATGACTTTGGCGGGGGGATCAGCTACCAGTTTTTCTTTGGGAAATACATTTACCTGCAACCTGGTCTTCACTTTTATTTGCGGGGCGATAAAACCCGCGATTTCAATGGCGTAAAATACATGATACCCAATGCAGATGTTGCCCCGGTCATCCGTATAGGTTTCAGGTTATGGGAAAAACAATAAGATTAATGATGTTATGGGTGCGTATGTTATTCGCTTGTGGCAACTATACACACAAGGACATGACAATTATAGGTCAATCTTCTCCTGCAATGAAACAGCTATTGTATTATGCCTCATTGGCAGGTAGTTCACACAACACGCAGCCTGCGCAGACCCATTGATAGTTTTACAATATTTAAGTAATCTTTTTTGTTTTTGTAAATTTGTCCCACAATTCATATGTATTTGTGGGATGACAGATAAACAGGATCTAAAACAACAGGTTGAAAGCCTTTGTTCCTTGAGCGATAAGGAGTGGCAGACATTTGCTGCACGGCTAAACTATAGGGAGATCAAAAAAGGAGATTACGTTTTATACCAGGACCGGGTTTGTGATTTCGTGGCATTTGTCCAATCGGGAGCTTTTGTTTATTTCCGCTCTTTGGAAAATGGAACGGAGTATACCACTGATTTCGGTTTCAACGGTGAATGGATTGGAGATATGTATAGCCGGCTGAATGGCATCCCTTCTTTTCTCAACATTAAGGCATTGGAAGATTCGGCGATACATATTTTATATCAAAAGGACCTGGATGAATTACTTATTGCTATCCCAGCATTGGAAAAGCTGCTCCGGATTCTGGTTGAAAGAGCTTTTTTGAAGATCGTCCGACAAAGCCTGCACTTTCAGATAGTTGATGCCAAAGAACGTTACCTGAAATTGATGGAAGAATCGCCGGAAATTTTGCAAAGAGTCCCCTTGTACCATATTGCCAACTATCTGGGTATCGCTCCCAAATCGCTGAGTAGGATCAGAAAAAATACGGTTAAAGAAAGACAGCCCTGACTAAACGGTATTTAACGCTTTTAAAAAATAGATCAGATGTAATTACTGGATATAGAGTACTATGTAAAAACAACATTTCAGAATTAGGCTTTTACAATTACATCATCTTTAGACCAGGATTATTGTTTAAAGGGTATGCAGATTTTGGATGACATTAAAAGGTTGAAGAACGAATTAATATGGATGCCTGGTAAATGTGCCTATGGTAATGGAGTCGGTAAAGTAAAACCCGAAATGATCACCGGGGTAGCAGCGAATGATGGTTATTTTACTTTAGACATATCTAAGCTGGAAAGAAACTTCTTTATCAATGGGAATCAAGCTGCTATTAAGAGAGGTGAAGCACATAAAGAATATGTTGATCTCATAATACAAAATATCAAAGAACTATATTTTGTCGAGAACCTCGACATAGAAGAAATGGCGGAATTATACTTACAATCCATTCCAGAATGGGGTATTAAGCAGAAAAATGAATTGAGTAGCTATATCAAAAGGTTATTGAACACTCATCAAAAATTAAGTGACCTAATTACATAGATCCAACCTTCTTAATACCTGTAACGTCAGAGTCGGACTTACACAATTGGATGTGTTATTTCTTTGAAAAGAGCATTGATGAGATTAAAAAATAAAATTCCTTAATGAGAAAGATTCTTTTCATAATGCTGGTTTGCTGCTTTCCATTATTGTCTATTGCACAAACTTCGTTAAACGGTTTCTACATTGGATTGGAAGAAATGTGTTCAACAGATAGTGCAGGGCTTAAAGAATGTTATACCGATGCCGGACATCCGGAAAGAAAGTGGTATCACTTGACGCAAATGACAATTCATGGCGACAGTATATTCTGGAATCAAAGCCCCATTTCTGTTTATAAAAAAGATACCTTGTATTCAGCATCGGATGGAGCTTTTTATTATTACAAAGGAGTCTTTAACAGGAACAAAGATTTATTAACGATTAATTTCACTGAAATTAGTTGTGATTATTGTGGCATAGAAGTAAAAACGCAAAGCGATGGTACTGAGGTAGAAGTCAAAAGAACAAGACAGCTTGTAGCCACTGTGACAAATAAAGGAATTCTTATTTACGGGTATTTATTTACTAAGAGAAAGGTTAAATGTTTCCAATAAACAATCCAACGATTGATAGTCCTGAACATTTTCATAAACTTGAAAAAATGCTTTTAAACCCTTTCTACCACTATAAGCAGGCGCTCGCTTTACTTGAAGTTAAAAAACAGCTCACTATAGAACCACAAACAATAGGCACCCGCTTCAAATAAGCATGTCACTTAGCTAAATATTGATGATAGTGTAATTTTAGTTAAATTACGCCTACAAATAGAAACCTATGTCAGATCTCTTCCCTGATATTCAAGGCCCTCTAAGTGATAGCCACATGAAGGCGCTCCTCCTGATGCACAACTCAAATACCGATGAGTTCAAAAAGGTATTTGAACTAATTACAGAAGAACAAAGAAAGCAATTTACAGAGATGCTGAAGAAAACCGCCCAGATGAAATGGAAAGCCATGAGAAATGAACAGCGCTCTATAAGAGCAAAAGAGAAGGAAAAACAACGGCAAAATTCACCTCATCCATTTTATGGCAATATGGGAGAACCTGAGAACAGGGAAGAGTACAAAGCAAAATATGGTGTTTATCCGAATTAATTTTAGCCTGAAATAGACCGATCACATCATAGTTGTTCCTCTTACGAGTGATTGAATATTTTTCATCACTACCAGAAGTATCATAAAATTTGAATACCTAGACTACATTTCCCAGAAAACTTATCAGCGAATTTAATGCAATCACCAACAAGGATGTACCCACAGCCTCCTTCATGAGTAAGTGAAATATTAATACCAGGGCAGGAATCAGGAAAAATCCACCGCCAGCTCCTAATATCCTGTTACCACCCCAATGTCTATACCCAAAGGACCAGCGGGACTAATCACTTTCTTGTAATAAAGACTGTTAATAGTCACTTTGCCCAGCTTTTTATTTTAACCTCGCTGTGTAACATTTGTCACCTATAATATGATGTAAGAATTGTAATTTTGTAATGCTAAAGTCTGTGAGTGTCAGCCTTTGCCTGCCATAATTAGAATGATGCATGCAAAAAGATAAGCAAGTGAACAACCTGCCGTAGTAGTTGGTATTTTGTTATAAAGTGCCAGTGTATGTATTTACCTCGGCATTATAGTCTAAATTCGGCATAAATAATATCAAATGCTATGAAAGAACGTTATCCTCTTCGACAAATATTCCCAGGATGATAGTAAAAACAGGATACAACATCTTTGCATTAAACAGAAAAACTAACAACTATGTATTTTCAGCACATTTATGATAAAAGCCTGGCTCAGGGCAGTTACTTTATTGGTTGTCAGAAAGCTGGGATAGCTGCTGAAATAGATCCTAAAAGAGATGTGGATACCTACCTGGAAATTGCACAACAGCAAAAGATGAATATTACCCATATCCTTGAAACGCATATTCACGCTGATTTTCTCTCCGGATCCCGTGAACTGGCATCACTGACAGGTGCTCAAATGTTCCTGTCGGATGAGGGGGGCCCGGATTGGCAATATGAATTTGATCATACAGGCTTGAAAAATGGTAGCATCATAGAATTGGGCAATCTAAAATTTGAGGTCCTACATACTCCCGGACATACTCCTGAAAGCATCAGTTTTTTATTGACCGACACTCCTGCAAGCGATGCGCCAATAATGCTATTCACGGGCGACTTCGTTTTTGTTGGAGATATAGGCAGACCAGATCTGCTCGAAAAAGCTGCTGGTCTGAAAGGCACACAGGAAATCGGTGCTCATCAATTGTTCATCTCGCTGAAAAAATTTAGTGCATTACCGCCCTATGTACAGGTCTGGCCTGCACATGGTGCCGGCTCTGCCTGTGGGAAAGCCCTCGGTGCCGTACCTTCTACCACTACAGGCTATGAAATGATCAGAAACTGGGCCTTCAAATTCCAACAGGATGAAGAAGGATTTGTAAAATACCTGCTGGAAGATCAACCGGAACCTCCAAAATATTTTGCAAAAATGAAACAGCTCAATAAGGTAAACCGCCCTTTGCTGACAGAGGTCCCCACCATTAAAGCGCTTGACAACAACGAGCTGCTATCCGCATTAAAGAAAGGTTACAAACTGATCGATACTCGAAACAAAAGGATATTTGCCGCCGGATATATTCCCGGTAGTATCAATATCCAGGCGAATAACTCCTTTAATACATGGGCAGGTTGGTTCCTGGATTATGATACACCTTTTATGTTAGTAGCTAATCCCAATGAACTGGATGATCTGATTAGAAAATTAATGCGAATTGGCCTTGACAACATTTACGGGTATATTCCGGATATAAATGAATGGGTAAATGCCGGAGGCGTACCAGAGCAGGAAACAGTAATCTCCATTAATGAATTCAAGGAACTTTATTCAAACAATAGCATTCAGGTAGTAGACCTGCGTAGTGCAACAGAATACAAGTCCGGACACATCAGCAAAGCGAATAACATATTTATTGGCCACCTGCCTGAAAATATGAATAAGATCAGCAGGGATAAAAAAGTTGTGATTCATTGCCAGAGTGGTGACCGCTCTACAATTGCTTATTCATTACTGGCAAGGGAAGGATTTAATAATGTACTGAATTTTTCAGAAGGCATGAACAAATGGATACAGGATAATAATCCGGTTGAACAGCAATAAACTCAACCATTTCTGAGAATAAATGGGAGGGACATTCTTAAGGAGAATGCCCCTTTTTTATTGCCAGTTATTCAACGGGATTCTCATCCCTATTCTATTTTTAATAGTATTAATCTACATAGGCTATAAAAGCAACCTTAAAATATTAACCCATTCTACCATTAGTACATTTGCACAGCACATCCACTACACACAAGCTTCAATAACCCCCAAGCCACAATGATATAAATATAATCTCATTTTTAAGCAGTAAATGTTTATTCGCTGAAATTATCGCATATTGCAGCCCGAAATTAACTTAAACGATTAAACTTTCTTTGTACCAGGGAAGAGAACAATAAAAAAGCATATGCCAGAAAAAAAGAATTGCCACCAAACCATTTTGACGCCATATCCTCGCCCATCCTAAGGATGACACCTGGCATTTTACACCACCTACCATCATTCAAAATTCTAATACAAGCCAACTAATGAAAGAGAAAAAACTATTATCCCTCGCCGTTACAGTGGCGCTGATAGTATTTGTAACTTGTGTGAGGCTGCGCGAATCGTCAGTAAATATGACGCCGGATAAGCCTAAAAAAACCAATACAACAAAATCTTCCCACAATACCACAAAGTCATCTCAGGGTACACCCCCCTCCCGGACTATTGTACCTTCAACCTCCGACAATTGTGATACACACGTAAAGAACACCAGCGATAACAGTCATCTATTATTGGGCAATCCATCTGATGCACAGCCATGTATGATGCTTGTCAACAATTATCTTATAGACAGAACCTATTATGTTGCATCTTACAACAGTCAACGGGGTACTCCTAACTGGGTAAGCTGGCATCTGGACGCCAATGATCTTGGCAAAACTTACAGAACTGATAACTTCAGAGAAGATCCTGAGTTACCTCGCAACTTTTATCATGTAGAAGGCACTGATTATATCAGCTCCGGCTTTGACCGCGGACATAACTGTCCTTCCGGTGACCGTACCAATAATACCAGCGCTAACGAATCTACCTTTCTGATGAGTAATATGATTCCACAGGCGCCCAGGAACAACAAGCGTACATGGGCTGGCTTTGAGGAATATACAAGAAATACACTCGTGAGCCATGGCAATGAATGCTATATCATCATGGGAAGCTATGGCACTGGCGGTACCGGATCAAAAGGCAAGGTAAAAACGATCGATCAGGGGAAGGTGACAGTACCCTCCCGTATCTGGAAAGTAGTAGTGGTTATTCCGGCCGGCGATAATGACCTGGAACGACTCAGTAATAACGATGTGACTATCGTAGCTATCGATACACCAAATAATGATAAATCAATTGATAACAGCTGGAGAAAATATATCACCTCTGTGAAAGCTATTGAAGATTCAACCGGCTATCATTTGTTATCAAATCTGCCAGAGAAAGTGCAGCTTGCATTGAAATCAAAAGTTTATGTTCCGTAGTTGCAGCACATCAATATTGGCAGGCTGTGTCAGCCTACATCCATAAAATCGGCCTGGATCAATTGATCCAGGCCGATTTTTTAATAATATTTTGGATGCAGCCTTTAATAAAAATAATTCATCTGCATACTTACCATATGAAACTAATTCAGTATTAACTGCTACTTTTTTAGCAACTTCCTGTTAAACCACCTCTTCAACAATTCAGCTGCCGTAATATACCCCAAAATAACCAACAACAACCAAACTGTTGGTATTCGCAGCCAAAAAGGAAAAATGCAATAAGCACAACACATGAAGAAAAATTACAACTGATCATTCACTAAAATGATAACAATCATCATTATAAAAGATGACTATTAACGACAAAATGATCACCATCAACTAACCACCATCAACTTTTACACGAATAATAAGTTCTAACTTAGAGAAAACATATGTACAAGATCCCCATCCAACAAGCGCGAAATAATAATAAATAGAAAAATTCATCATTTATTTCTAAAACCAATCATCATGAAATCGTTGGTATACAAAAGTCCTGGTCAACTTTCTTATAGAACTTGCTAAACCAGTTACCCAGGCACTGCAGGGACTGCTGAAAAAGTGCTGAAGGTAATTTTTAACAACGACTAAAAAAGCCATGGTAACAATCTACCAGTGGTTCATTCACCTGATTGATAAATCTGTCATTAAAAGCCCCTAAAATAATACTCATGCAACCTCCCGTAACACCCCTCCTATTCCCGGATTATCTTTTTGAAATAAGCTGGGAAGTATGTAATAAGGTAGGTGGTATTTATACAGTGATCAGCACCAAAGCATCCTTTCTACAACAAAAATTGGGTGACCACTATATTTTTATAGGTCCTGATCTCTTAAAACAAGAAGGTCAAAATAACGGCTTTATTGAAGATAAAAACCTGTTGAAAGCATGGAGTGAAAAAGCAGCCACAGAAGGGCTTAAAATAAAAACCGGGCGGTGGGATATAGCAGGATCTCCACTGGTTATCCTTATAGATTTCACCACCTTCTACGATAAAAAAAATGAAATTTTTGGCGCGTTATGGCAAAAATACAGGCTTGACTCCCTCACAGGAAAATGGGACTATATAGACCCCGCATTGTTTGGTTACGCAGCCGGAAATGTTATAGCCAGTTACTACCAGTTACACCTGAATGCTACAGATAAAATAGTTGCACAATTTCATGAATGGATGACAGGCGCAGGTATTTTATTTCTTGAACAAAACATACCACAGATCGCCACCATTTTTACCACCCATGCTACCGTACTGGGCAGAACATTGGCTGGCAGCGGGATCCCGGTGTATGCCTCAATAAATCAGATCAGACCTGATGAACAGGCCGCAACATACCAGGTGACCGCAAAACATTCTCTTGAAAAAACAGCCGCCAACATCGCCGATTGCTTTTGCTGTGTAAGTGATTTCACTGCCAGCGAATGCAGCTATTTCCTTGGTAAAACACCAGATATCATTACACCCAATGGCTTTCAGGCATTACCCGTAGCCGAAAATCAAAAAGCCATTTCACGTCATAAGCTCTTATCAGTGGCAGCTGATATACTAAAGGAAACTTTGCCTGACAATACACTGCTCATCATAAAAAGTGGTCGGTATGAATTTCATAATAAAGGTATTGACCTCTTTATAAATGCAATAGGCGCGCTAAAGAAACAACCCCTTCCACTCAAAATAATAGCATTCCTTTTTATCCCTGCCGCCCATATGCCCATAAAAGAACAAACAAAGGATACGACAATCAATGTAGCAACCCATCATCCATATGCACCGGAAAGAGATGCCATATGCCAACTGCTACGTGAAAACAATCTGAATATACCTGACCATTCAAATATCAGCATTATATATGCCCCGATTTACCTGGATGGTAATGATGGTGTATTCAACATGCAATATTATGACCTCCTGCAGGGATTTGACCTCGCTATATTCCCCTCCTTCTATGAGCCATGGGGATATACCCCAATGGAAAGCCTGGCGTACGGAATACCAACTGTCACAACAGATCTGTCAGGCTTTGGTCAGTCTGTCAACCAGCTCAACCATACAGAAAGAAAAGGCATTTTTATCCTGCAAAGAAAAAACATCAGTGATGATGTTGCTACAGACCAGCTGACCGGATATATCAGTCAGTTCGCAGGAACACCTGTCCCAGTGCGGGCTGAGTTGAGTAATAGCGCATTGCAGCTCAGTAAATATTATCAATGGCCCGCCCTACTTAAACATTACTTTCAGGCATATCATCTAGCCCTGGCGGAAAGCCAGCAAAGAGAAGACTTATTCAGAAATAAGCCCTGTACGTTACCCGCAGATATTTCTTCCATTCAGAACTCAGTCCCTGCTTGGAGAGAAATTCATATTTCGAATACACCGGCACCGGCATTGAATACCTGCAGGCTATCCGGTTATGATAACCGCGACGACGACCTCACTGTTGCCTACTTCTGCATGGAATACGGCGTTGAATCTTCTTTCAGAATTTATTCAGGTGGGCTGGGCATATTGGCGGGAGATTATTTAAAGACCGCCAGCGATATGAATGTAAGACTTGTGGCAATAGGACTGTTTTACAGGGAAGGGTTCTTCAGACAACAATTATCCGATACAGGCATGCAGTCAGCAATTAATGACCAACAGGACCCTGCCAAACATGCCCTTGAAGAAGTAAAAAACAGTGATAATCAGCCATTGCAATTACTTATAACCTTTCCCGGAAGGCAAATACACATAAATGCATGGAAGATTCAAATAGGAAAAACATCACTATACCTGCTGGATACTGATGTTATTACGAATAATGAACAGGACAGGCTTATCACCTCCCGGCTTTACCCATCAGATAAAGAACAACGCCTGCAACAGGAAATAATATTAGGCATCGGAGGAGTATTGTTAATCCGGGCGCTGGGTCTCCCGATTGATGTATACCACTGTAATGAAGGGCATGCTGCCTTTATGGCATTAGAACGTATCAGTAATGCAATAAAAGACAATCACCTTTCCTTTGAAGAAGCTTTCGAAATAGTAAAATCCTCCCAGCTATTTACTACACACACCTCTATGGCATCATCTATTGATACATATAGCGAAACACTATTGCATAAATACTTTTCAGGTCTGCCAGAGAACTATTTTATCAGCTGGCAACAATTCATGAAATTGGGCAAAACAAATCCTTCAAACGACACCGAAGAATTTTCAATGTTTACCCTAGCTGCAAGAACTGCACAGGAAATTAATGCAGTAAGTCGTATTCATCAATTTGTCACTTCCGGTCTGCTCCATGCTGTATGGAAAGATATCCAACCTGATGAACTACCGCTTACATACATCACAAACGGTATTCATATCCCTACCTGGGCTTCAGAACAATGGCAACAACTATTACAGGAATGCGGCATTGACCTCAAAACAGGAAATGGGCCATGGGAGAAAATACGTTCTATTCAGGACGACCAGATCTGGGCACTTAGACTCAACGCTAAAAAACAATTCGTTCAATCGCTAAGATCCCTGCTGGATAAACAACAAGCCAGCCACCATCAGTCACAGGAGAAATATAATGCCATCACAGCACTCCTGCAACCCGACACAATTTTTATTGGTTTCGCCAGACGCATTACCGGGTATAAACGTTCTGATCTCTTATTTCAGAACATGGACAGGCTCAGACAAATTATTTCAAATACCCGGCAACCAGTAGTAATAATTTTTTCAGGTAAGGCACATCCTGCAGACACAGATGGTCTCCGTATGTTGCAACATATTTACACCAATACCAATGATCCACATATCCTGTTCCTTGAAGACTACGATATGGACATTGCGCGCATGCTTGTACAGGGAGTGGACCTGTGGCTTAACTTTCCTGTCAGAGGCAAAGAAGCATCCGGCACCAGTGGCATGAAGGCGCTCATCAATGGTGCATTGAATTTTAGTACCCGTGATGGCTGGTGGGCAGAACAATATGCAGGTGACTGTGGCTGGGCATTAAAAGAAGAGGCTACAGATCAGGAAATACAGAATTCATTGGATGCGGAAGAAATATACAACATGCTTCAAAACGAGATCATTCCGCTCTATTATAAAAGGAATGAAAATGGTATACCAGTTAATTGGGTAGCCATGATAAAAAACAGTATGGCCAGATCAGGCCAGGCTATATCCATGACTAATATGCTGTCAAAATATAATTATATCTATAAAAAATTAAAAGACCGGACCATTGTTCTCGGCATAAACAATTTCCAACAGGCAAAACACCTTGCTGAATGGAAAGATAAAATACTGAATGGATGGGATAGCATTAAAATCATAGACGTAATACCAGACAAGAAACAGGTGCTTTCAGGAAAAGCAGGTGAACAATTGCACGCATCTATTACCATTGATACAGGTATGTTAACGTCAGACGATATCGACGCGGAGATTTTATTTACACTTAAACATCCTGACACAGAAATGCTATTCAGAAAAACCCTCCAGTTGTGCCAAAAGCATGAAAAAGAATCGACTTTCAATGCCGATGTATTATTACAATATTCAGGTGAATACAAATTCGCATTCAGAATCTATGCAAAATACTATTCAATGATTTACAAAACAGAGATGCCATTTGTTAAATGGGCATAATGCCTCACATAAAAAGGTAAAATCATGATACAACCAATTAAATAACAATTATCATAAATATATTACGCTCCACTTAACATTTAATTACAAAAACAACTGGTAAAAAATCCACCCATTTACCAGATATGCCGTTTCTTTGTACCATGCTACAAATTCAGGACCTTATCCAGGCAGGACAAATTGATACTGCGATCCGGGAAACAGAAACAATGCTCGGCCAACTTTCACCAACCGACTTCCATTACGTGATCGGCAAAGACCTTCTACACCTAAAAAAACCGTTGACAGCATATTTCAACTATGTCTATACCATCCTGACGGAAGACGAGGAACTGGACATCAAGGCCCTATACCTGGAAATGAACAGTTTTACAACACAATACGACCAGTGGTTCCTGCATTTACTGGCTTACGAGTCACTTATGAACCGCGACACCCCCGACTGGCTGGCAGATTTCAGCGGAGAAGCCCCCAAAACCCTTACCATCACAGGATTTGAACCATTGCAGGAAGCCAACAAAAAATACATGGAATCCGAAAGTTACCGCAACGATCAATTGCGACAGGCATGCGAATTCCAGGAATATCTCGTCATACTCCGGGTGCAGGAACTCGTGATTGAAACCATCCGGGATAACAAAGGAAAAGCTCCCTGGGCAGAAATTCCTGTTTTCGTAGGGGCGCATGATTATGAAGATCTGATCTTTATGATCCATTAGTTCTCTTCCCCTTTCTCCTCCTTTTGAGACGCCTGTTTCAGACCTGATAGGCCCGGTATTTAACACCTGATAAAAATATTAAATTAACAGCGGGAACGAACTCTTCCCGTTGTTAGCCTTATATGATAGCCCCATTTAAAGAATTCTTACCTTTGCTGCATGTCGCACAGCGTATATTTAAGTAACACCAACTCCCCTTCAGGAAAAGACAGGAACGATATAATGATGATGGAATGGGAATATGAGATGCCACTGTTATTACAACCATTGCTAATAAGTGGAGGTTTCATTGAAAATGATATTTTATACTATGATGCCAAACCCGGTATCGAAAACCTGAAAAGATTTTACAACTTCCTGGATGCTACAAAGTCTCTCATTAACAATAAAAGCAACTTTACTGCATCAAAAAATAAGCTATTTAAATACCTGGACAGCCTGGACCAGCCTTATTTTAGCATGGATGCCCGGAACGTATTCAATATGGATGAGACATCACATAACGAACAGGCGGCTATCTGGCTGGCAGATATAGCGTATAACAATGCTATGATCACCAGTGCCATGGACAACAACGACATTTCCATGTTGTCTTACAACAAGCTCAAACATGTAAGCATGGCTTTTCATTCATTTGATGAACTCCTGAACTACGCGGATTATAATTATGGATGGAAGCTCATCCATGAAGGATCGGGAATGGAAGAAATTTACTATGAGAATGGATTATGGGGATTAAAAAGTGCTGAAGGAGAAATATTACTGCCTCCTCAATTTGAAGAATTTTATGAATTCAGTGAACAGGATATTGCGGTTGTAATGAAAGCGAAGAAATATGGCTATGTGAACAGATCAGGTAAGATCATAGTCCATCCGGAATGGGATGAGGCTTATGATTTTGATTATTCTCATCTGGCGATTGTTCAGCGAAATGGCCTTTTAGGACTCATCAACGTTTCGGGAGAAGTTGTTGTGGAACCAACATACGAAAACATTAACAAAGTCGGGTACAATGGTCAATACATTGCACAAAAGAATGGAAGCTGGGGTATACTGGCAGAAGATGCAACAGTGATCATCGATTTTAAATATGAAAAAATAGAACTGTTGCATGAAAATGTATTCCTGCTACTAAAAGATGGTTTTTACAGTCTTACTGAAAATGGTGAGCAGTTCGACCTGATAGTACGTAAAGCCCCTCCTCAGGGCTTTGCCTGGGCTATCAAGGGGAAGGAAGTTTACCTTATAGATAAATATGGAATATCAAGAGCAAATAAAGAGCTGGTTCAACAGGATGCCGAAAGTGATGGCTACAGTTTTTATTATGATAAAGTAGTGCGTGACAGGCTACTGGCATATGCAAAGACGCCTGATGAAGAAACTGTTATTGATGCCTACACACCGGTTGAAGAATTGTATAATATTGGCGTAGATGCTTATGCCAGGCAGGATTACCAGTCAGCAATTTATCACTACACACTTGCTGCTGAAAAAGGATATGGCTATGCGATGAATAACCTCGCGCATATTTATTACATGATAGAGGGATATGTAGATGATGACAAAGCATTTTACTGGTACGGAAAGGGTGCTGCTGCCCGCAATACAAATGCGATCAATGGATTAAGCCTATGCTATCAGAATGGCATAGGAACGCCCCCTGATATAGAAAAAGCCATTACACTATTGCAACAAGCAGCAGAGGATGGTATGGCAGCGGCACATAATAACCTTGGATTTCTGCTTTATGATACAGATCCTGAGCAGGCACTGTACCACTACCATCAGGCAGAGAAACTTGGAGAACCGGATTACGGTTGGCTGGGATACCTATATGAAGAAAACGGGAATTTTGATATCGCTCTCCGGTATTACCAGAAAGATGAATCTGAAATTGGTGCGTATAATCTGGGAATTTTTCACCAGCAGGGATTAGGTACCGCAAAAGA
>Ga0316604_10001927_pt1 | contig 17073 bp, 18 predicted proteins | sample OWC_soil_day20_C_FD_207650 | JGI IMG/M metagenome (GOLD analysis project Ga0316604, IMG submission 207650) | Wetland soil microbial communities from Old Woman Creek delta, Ohio, United States - OWC_soil_day20_CT | ecosystem: Environmental > Terrestrial > Soil > Wetlands | place: USA: Ohio... | reverse complement strand
CAGCCAGGTTGTGCAAGACCAGAAATACGCGCTGGAAGCCTTGCTGCACGATGCCAGCGAAGCCTATCTGAAAGACATTCCCAAGCCGCTCAAGGAACTGCTGCCGGACTATCGAGCCATCGAGGCGCGCCTGCAGGCGGTAATTCGCCGAAAATTCGGTCTGCCGGAGCAAGAGAGTGACGCTGTCAAACGCGTCGACCTCAAATTGCTGGCCACCGAGCGCCGCGACCTGATGCCTGAGCACGATGCTGACTGGGAAATCCTGCGCGGCATTCAAAAACTGCCACAACCAATCCGGGCCGTGCACGCCGGCATTGCGCAGGCTCAGTTTGTCCGGCGGTACCTGCAGCTGACGCAGTGAGGAAGGCATGAGAGCCATCGACCTATTTGCAGGCGCAGGCGGATTCAGTGTTGGTGCTGAAATGGCTGACTGCAATATCGTTTGGGCGGCAAACCATTGGCTGGAGGCCGTCGAAGTTCACTCAAAAAACCACCCAACCTCCAAGCACGCATGCCAAGACCTGCAGCAGGCGCGATGGGAAGACGTCCCTGCGCACGATCTATTGCTCGCATCACCGTGCTGCCAAGGTCACAGCAAAGCTCGTGGGCGCGCAAACGGAAACCCGCAACACGATGCAAGCCGGTCAACTGCGTGGGCCGTCGTTGCTGCTGCCGAACACCACAGGCCGGCAGCAGCCATCATCGAAAACGTGCCGGAATTCATACGATGGTCACTCTACCCAGCTTGGCGCATGGCGATGGAGTCGCTTGGCTACTGCCTTGCGCCGCACATCATTGACGCAGCTGACCACGGCGTGCCGCAACATAGGGAGCGACTATTCATCATCGCTACTCGCAGTCAGCACCCATTGATGCTGAATTTCGAGCATCAAGAGCGTGTGCCGGCCAGCAAGATTATCAACTTCGGCGGCGGAAACTGGACGCCAATCAATCGATCCGGACGGTCACAAAATACGCTGCGCAGAATCGCAGCTGGCAGGACGGCGCACGGCAACAGATTCCTGACGGCTTATTACGGCAATGAACGTGGCGGCAGGTCGCTGGACAGACCCATTGGCACCATCACTACACGCGACAGATGGGCCGTCATCGATGGCGACCACATGCGCATGCTGACAGCCAACGAATGCCGAGCCGCGATGGGATTCCCTGAAAACTACCAGCTCCCGCGACAACATAGGCTGGCTGTGCACATGCTTGGCAACGCCGTCTGTCCGCCAGTCGCGCGCGATGTAATCAATGCGCTTAAGGAGGCAGCATGAGCAAATCCGAAATCAAAGGGACTGATTCAACTTGGTCACCAGTCACCGGCTGCACGCCGGCCAGCACCTAGCGCGCGAACCACTACGCAAAGCGCGAATTCGCGTTTTGGGTTTGGTCACCAGTAAACCTGTAAGAAATGCTTAATAGTTGGAGGAAAAAATGAACATTGGGATGAAACCAATCTACATCGACTTGCCTTCCGTGGCCTCTGTAACGTCGCTGTCTGAAACAACGATTCAACGCCTGGTGCGCGAATCGCAATTCCCCAAGCCTAGACAGTTATCAGGCAATCGTGTTGCATGGCTGGTGCGAGAAGTGGATGAATGGTCTGAGGCACGGCCGATCTCTGACCTACCGCCGCCAATGAATACCGGGGCGAGAAAAAAAGCAGCGTGATTTGGCGTAACTTTTGGCGTAACTTTTGAAAGTTACGCCATTATTTTCATAGGTAACACCCACCGCTGCATCATAGGGGTATGTTTTGTGTGCTGTTCTTCCTTCTGTTTTGGCATGGTTATCTGCTGCGTTCGAATGTATTGAGCTAAGGGCTCGAAAAAGTGAGATTATCGCAGCCAAAATGCTATTGTAGGAAAATTGCTTGGCTACACTATACAGCGCGACCAGCCATATGTTGATGATAATGCCACAATACAAGCCACCTACCTCTTTACACCCTGAACCAGTTTGCTTGTCTGGCTAAACGCAAATTGCGTGGCATAATTAAAATAACAATTATTTGATTATTTCGGGGCAGAATCAGGGGAAAGCATCATGCTGAGACGCTTTTTTGGAAGATGGCTCTTGCTTTTTGTGATCGCCAGTAACCTGCTTTTTGCCATTTACAGCGTCATCAGCCTGATACACTCCCGCAAACAAACTGAGCACCTGGCAGAAGTGCATGTGCAAAACCTGGCTCATGCGATTTCACAAAGCATTTCCAACTACGTTGACCAGGTCAGCCAGTCTGCACGAACCATAAAATACGAGATGGAGCGTCAGCTCATGCTGGGGCAACCGGACCTGGCTTTTGCCGGTTATCAAAAGATCGTCATGCCAGAAGCCATCGGCACGGGCATTGTCAACGCAGATGGTACCGTGGTAATGGGGCAGGCAGGTGCGGCCGGCACAACATCAAATGTTGGCAACAGTGATTTCTTTGTCTTCCTGAAGCAGTCGTCCGGTGACCGCCACGCCTTTTCCAAACCACTTGTCACCACAAAACCATACAGCTATGGATTGACTGTCGGTTACCGAATCAACCACCCGGATGGCCGCTTTGCCGGAATCGCCACTGCAAACATCGATTTCGATCGGATCAAGCAGCTGCTCACCGTTTATGACATGGGCAGCAACGGCGCACTGATCCTGCGCGACCGCGATCTTGACATGGTTCTGCGTTACCCTTTTTCCAAAGCCAAGGATAATTCCGGCCTGGGGACAACCCCGCCGTCAGCCCCCCTGAAAAGCCTGATCGAGAGCGGCGCTCCCTCAGGCACCTACCGCGCAGAAGCTGCCCTGGATGATGTCCATCGCCTTTTTTCCTACCGCAAATTGCCCAACGCGCCGCTCTACATCATCGCCGGCCTGGCTTTGGATGACTATCTGGCCGAATGGCGTAGAAAGCTATGGGAAACGCTTGCATTTCTTGCCATTTTCGCCATCGTATCCGGCGCATCGAGCTGGATGCTGTTCAAGACATGGAAACGGCAGTTGCAAACGACCAGCGCGCTGTTCGAAAGCAACAAATCACTGAATAACCTGCTGATCGAACTGGATGAAAGCCAGAAACAAATCACGCATATGGCTTACTACGACAAGCTAACCGGCCTGCCAAACCGTGTGCTGCTTGTTGACCGTATGCAACAATCCATTGCGTATGCCGAGAGTCAAGGAAAGTACCTCGGCGTTTGCTATATCGACCTGGACGGCTTCAAGGAAATAAACGATATCTGGGGGCAAGATACAGGAGATGAAGTGCTGGCTCAAATTGCCAGGAGACTGGAAGAAAATTTGCACCCGGGCGACGTCGCTGCGCGGCTGGGCGGCGATGAGTTTGTAGTCATGCTGGGCGGCATGACCCATATCAAAGAAATCGAACTTAGGGTTTCACAAATACTGAAAGCCATCACCGAACCAGTTCGAATCGCCAATACAGAAACCCTGCTTACTGCAAGCCTTGGTGTATCCATCTTTCCGCAAGACGTTGGCGACGCCGACATGCTTATCAGGCACGCGAACCAGGCGATGTATATAGCCAAGCGCTCCGGCAAGAATCGGTTCTGCATATTCGATCTCGAGGCGGAACGGATATGGCATCACCAGCACGCCTTGCTTCTGAGAATAGAAAAAGCCATTTCGTGCAACGAGTTCAGGCTGCACTACCAACCGAAAGTCAACATGTCCACTGGTCAAGTGACTGGTGCAGAAGCGCTGATCCGCTGGCAACATCCGGAACGCGGGCTGCTCGGCCCCGCAGAATTTATCCCCATGGCAGAAAACACGCAACTCGCTGTTGCTCTCGGTGAGTGGGTTACGCGCAGCGTACTGCAACAAATGTCTGAATGGTCTGAGCGCGGCCTGATTTTGCCTGTCAGCATCAACATTTCCGGCTTTCATCTGCAACAACCCGGCTTTGTTCAGCGTCTATCAGCTCTGTTGGCAGAATATCCTGAAGTGAGCCCGGAATTTCTTCAGCTTGAAATTCTGGAAACAAGTTTCATGGAGGATATTGATAGCGTCACCGCGATCATTGCTGCGTGTGGGGAACTCGGCGTGACGTTTGCGCTCGATGATTTCGGCACCGGGTATTCATCCCTGACTTACTTCCGCCGTCTGCCAACGAAAATCCTGAAAATTGACCGTTCTTTCGTACAGGACATGTTCAACAATCTCGATGACTACGCCCTGATCGAAACCATTGTGAACCTGGCTCACACTTTCGGACGGCAGGTCATCGCAGAGGGTGTGGAAACTCAGGAACAGGGCTTATCGCTACTCCAAATGGGATGCCACTTGGCTCAGGGGTATTGCATAGCGCGCCCCATGCCACCTGATGACATACCTGACTGGATTCGCGACTGGGAACCACCACCTGTGTGGCTTGCTGTAACAAGCTGATGCGCGCTTTCACGCGAAATAATTGCAACTAAACGCCACCCTGCCTTTTTCAAAACAGCTCAATAGCTGGCGCTATCAAGGCATTTTCACTCATACTCCGGCACCCTACACAGGATCAAGCCCTGAAAAAAATGCTGGTAGCGCTCTCATAGAGCCGGTTCTGAATTTCGTAGTCACTAAATTGGCGCATCTTTCGTCCCAAGAAAAAAACTTGCTGCTTGAGTCTTGGTCATGTCAGAGAAAATTTCGCGATGCCATGATTTTCTCCCGGCCACATCAATATGAGAAAATCTAACGATCTTGTAGAGCAAATCAGCGGTAAGAATATGCTCAACACTCTTTCGTCACCATGATTTCAAGAATCTGATGATCCGTATAAACCATGCTTTTGCTTGCGAGTGCACACAGATTGGCAATTGAAGCATCGACACTTTCTTCAACAATCCCCTCCTGGCCCGTTACACGAGAGTTTTCAAGCGCCATTAGCACCGACTTATAAGCCGATGCAGCTGAAGTCGAGACCTTCATGGCGCAACTATTTGAAGCGCCATCACATATCACGCCAGATACGTCACCAATCATGCTGCAAATGGCCATCGCGACGGCCCGATATTGCCCTCCCAACAGGTATGCCATGCCAGCCGCAGCTCCCATGGCAGCAGTAGTCACCGCACATAGCGCTGAGAGCTTGGGCAGCTTGCTGTGAATGTATATTGCCATCAAATGCGAAAGCGTAAGCGCACGCGCCAGAGCCTCATTGTCAGCCTTGAGATGTTCTGCGATAACAACAACCGGCATGGTCGCCACAATCCCTTGATTGCCCGACCCAGAATTGCTCATGGCCGGAATTGCCGCCCCCCCCATCCTGGCGTCAGATGCTGACGTCGTCCGTATCAGAACTCGGGTGTGCAAATCATCTGACAGCAATCCGTTTGCAATCTGACGAACCAGCGTTGCGCCAATATGCAGTCCCCAGTTCGAATCCAATCCCAAATGAGACAGCGCTGAATTGAGTTTCCCGGCTTCAAGCATGAATGAAATATCCGGGATCGGGCATGACGTGGCGAAGTCATACACATCACGCGCCGTGACATTGTCGAAGCTAAAGCCCTTTGTTTCCACATTCTCAAGCGATTCAGTCGCTTGGTAAAGCGTACTGCCATTCTTTTCGATTTGAATCACGTTGGTATGCGCATTGGCAATGCAAACCCTTACCCAGTCCGTACCATGAGACACTCTGGATTCTGCATACAGCACGGGCACGTCTTCCCTGCTGACGGCAACGCTGACTCGCCCATCCTTGAGCATTCGCTTTGCAGCGTCAACCGTTGCTGGCGTCAGGCCATTCAGCACCTCGAGTCCCGCTTCAGGGTCGCCGCCCAAAGCGCCAACTGCCGCTGCAATCGATAACCCGACCATTCCCGTGCCCGGGACGGTCACGCCCATACCGTTCTTCATCAGGTTGGCAGACACCTTCGCTTCGATCATTTCAGGCATAACCCCAAGATGATATGTCGCAATTGCTGACGCCAAAGCAAGCGAGATAGGTTCGGTACACCCCAGGGCAGGAACGACCTCCTGATGCAAGGCAGCCAAAAAATCTGGCCAATGCTTTTTCTCTGCATTGGAACTCTGGAAATCTGGTTGTACCGCAGATATTTCCGCAGGGCTGTACGTGATCATATGAATACATTCCAAAAGATTGCTTCGGCTTGCATGTCGTGCGCGATGGTGAATGTTGCGAATAAATTCGCCAGCATGCAGCTAGTCATGTGTGCAAAAAAGGGCGACCGAAACGGTCGCCCTTTCATGCACACTACCTGCAAGGCAATAATTAGTTCTTGCTTTGATCCACCATCTTGTTTTTCGCGATCCACGGCATCATCGCACGTAACTGGGCGCCAACAACTTCGATCTGGTGCTCTGCATTCAGACGACGACGCGAGGTCAGCACCGGAGCGCCAGCCTTGTTTTCCAGGATGAAACTCTTCGCGTATTCACCGGTCTGAATGTCTTTCAGGCACTGACGCATCGCTTCTTTGGAGCTGTCGTTGATCACACGCGGTCCGGTCACGTATTCGCCATACTCGGCATTGTTCGATACCGAGTAGTTCATGTTGGCGATGCCGCCTTCGTAGATCAGGTCAACGATCAGCTTCAGCTCGTGCAGGCATTCGAAGTAAGCCATTTCCGGTGCATAACCGGCTTCGGTCAGCGTTTCGAAGCCAGCCTTGATCAGTTCGACTGCGCCGCCGCACAACACTGCCTGCTCGCCGAACAGGTCGGTCTCGGTTTCAGCACGGAACGTGGTTTCGATGATGCCGGCACGACCACCGCCGTTGGCTGACGCATATGACAAAGCAATATCGCGCGCAATGCCGGATTTGTCCTGATGCACGGCGATCAGGTGCGGCACGCCGCCGCCCTGCTTGTAAGTTGCGCGCACGGTGTGGCCCGGCGCTTTCGGTGCAACCATGATCACGTCGAGGTCGGCACGCGGCACGACCTGGCCGTACAGCACGTTGAAGCCATGCGCGAAGGCCAGCACAGCGCCTTGCTTGGCATTCGGCGCCACGCTCTGGTTGTAAACGTCGGCGATGTTTTCGTCCGGCAGCAGAATCATGATGACATCGGCACCCTTGACGGCTTCGTCAACCTCAGCCACTTGCAGGCCAGCACCGACAACTTTGTTCCAGGATGCACCGCCCTTGCGCAGGCCGACCACGACCTGGCAGCCGGAATCGTTCAGGTTTTGCGCATGTGCATGGCCTTGCGAACCATAGCCGATGATGGCGACCTTCTTGCCCTTGATCAGGGAAAGGTCACAGTCCTTGTCATAAAAAACATTCATAATTGTTCCCAAGTTAAATTGATTTTTCAATTTCGCCAGGACATCCGTAATGCGCAATCGGCATAGTTACGGATGTCCCGAACGGAATTAAGCTTTCAGAATGCGCTCGCCGCGGCCGATGCCAGAGCCGCCGGTACGCACCGTTTCCAGAATCGACGCGCGGTCGATCGAGTCGATGAATGCGTCAAGCTTGCTCTTGTCGCCAGTCAGTTCGATCGTGTACGCCTTTTCAGTGACGTCGATGATGTGTCCTCGGAAGATATCGACCGTGCGCTTGATCTCCTCGCGCTCCTTGCCGACTGCGCGCACCTTGATCAGCATCAGTTCGCGTTCGACATGTGAGCCGTCGGTCAGATCAACCACCTTGACGACTTCAACCAGACGATTCAAATGCTTGGTAATCTGTTCGATCACGTCATCCGAGCCGCGGGTGACAATCGTCATCCGCGACAGCGTCGCATCTTCTGTCGGCGCAACCGTCAGCGTTTCGATGTTGTAACCACGGGCAGCAAACAGTGCAACCACACGCGACAGCGCACCCGCTTCGTTTTCCAGCAATACCGAGATGATGTGTCGCATGATTACAGTTCCTCCGAGCCCAACAACATTTGCGTCAATCCCATGCCTGGCTTCACCATCGGCCAGACGTTTTCCGACGGATCTGTGAGGATGTTCATGAATACCAGCCTGTCCTTCATCGCAAACGCCTCCTTCAGCGCACCTTCGACGTCAGCAGGCTTATCGACCTTGATGCCGACATGGCCATAGGCTTCAGCCAGCTTGTTGAACTCCGGCAGAGAATCAACATACGACTCGGAATAGCGAGAGCCGTAATCGACCCGTTGCCACTGGCGCACCATGCCGAGCACGCCATTGTTGAGCATGATGATCTTCGGCGTGAAGTTGTATTGCTTGCAGGTTGCCAGTTCCTGGATATTCATCTGGATCGAACCTTCGCCGGTAACGCAGGCAACGGTCGCGCCCGGGTTGGCCAACTGCACGCCCATCGCGAACGGCAGGCCGACCCCCATCGTGCCCAGACCGCCGGAGTTGAACCAACGGCGCGGCTTGTCGAACGGATAGTACTGAGCAGACCACATCTGATGCTGACCAACGTCCGAACAGATGAATGCATCACCCTTCGTGACTTCCCACAGCTTCTGAATCACGTACTGCGGCTTGATGATGGTGTCCGATTTCTCGTAACTCATGCAATCAAGCTGACGCCATTCATTGATCTGCTTCCACCACGATGCCAGCGCGGCCGCATTCGGTTTCGCATTGGCCGCGTCGAGTTGCGCGTGGAATTCCTGCAACACTTCCTTGACGCCGCCGACAATCGGCACATCAACCTTGACGCGCTTGGAGATCGAAGACGGATCGATATCGATATGAATGATCTTGCGTTGCTGCGACGAGAAATGCGTGGTATTGCCGATCACGCGATCATCGAAGCGTGCACCAATGGCGACCAGCACGTCGCAGTTCTGCATCGCCAGATTGGCTTCGTAGGTGCCGTGCATGCCCGGCATGCCGACATACTTGTCGCTCGACGCACGATAACCGCCCAGCCCCATCAGCGTGTTGGTGCATGGGGCACCAAGGCGATCGACCAGATGGTTCAGATCTTCCGACGCATTCGCCAGAATCACGCCGCCGCCGGCGTAGATCATAGGGCGCTCTGCCTGCAGAAGCATCTGCACGGCCTTGCGGATCTGGCCCGTATGCCCCTTTTCGATCGGCTTGTACGAACGCATGTCGATTTCTTTCGGGTAGTCATACAGGCACGGCAGCATGCTGACATCCTTCGGAACATCGATCAGCACCGGCCCTGGGCGTCCGGTGGATGCAATGTAAAAGGCTTTCTTGATCGTCAGCGCCAGATCTCTGACGTCCTTGACGAGGAAATTATGCTTGACGCACGGGCGCGTAATGCCGATGGCATCGCACTCCTGAAATGCGTCCTGCCCGATGGCATGGGTGGGAACCTGTCCGGAAATCACCACCATCGGGATGGAATCCATGTAGGCAGTTGCCAGGCCTGTCACGGCGTTGGTCACGCCAGGACCGGAAGTCACGATGGCCACGCCAACCTTGCCCGAACTGCGCGAATACGCGTCAGCCGCATGAATTGCGGCCTGCTCGTGCCTTACCAGGATGTGCTTGAACTTATCCTGCTTGTAAATGGCATCGTAGATGTAAAGTACTGCGCCGCCGGGATAACCGAACACATGCTCGACTCCCTCGTCGGCCAAACAGCGCACGAGGATCTCTGCGCCAGTCATTTCTAAACTCATGCTTAAGTTCCTTTCAAGGTCCACTGGAAATTGATCGGATGTTCTCTCCTGACGAAACCTCACCGGTAAGAAACAGACAAAAGGCATCTCTTGTCATGCATCTTCGGCATCTGCTCACGCGCTGGTAGCCGTGTTGCACAATGCAGCAAGATGCAACAGATACAGCCGAAACCTGTTGCGCCGGCATCGATCTCTCATGCTTGTGGCACGGGTTGGAACAAACAGCTTCAAAATAAAGCACGCCCAGACACGCACAACATCATGTATTGCATGTAAACGGGCCATATTTCGCGGATCGCGAAAGGGCTATGTTAATCCGTCATGCCATTTTGGTAAAGCTGTAATCTGATAGAACACTGAAAACAAAGGGCTTTGCGCAACACAAATGTGCACAAACGCATGGTTCTTTGCTAGCATGCGAGCATTCTGGCCAAGCGCCCGCACATAATTTCCGTCCAACAACACATACCCGGCGGCCTGACACGTTCAGCCACACCGAATGGCCACTGAGAAAGAATTATCCGACTTCCTCGTCAGCGTAGAACGCCGCGCATTCAAACAGGCAAACTATGCCGTGCGCAAGGACGAGGCTGCGCTAGACATCGTGCAAGATGCGATGATCAAACTGTCGGAGCGTTATGGCGACCGCCCGCCAGCCGAACTGCCGCTGTTGTTCCAGCGCATTTTGCAAAACACCGTCAACGACTATTTTCGCCGAGAAAAACTGCGTAATACGTGGGTCAGCCTGTTTTCCAGCCTGGGCCACACGACCGAGGATGACGAGGATTTCGACCTGCTCGAATCGTATGCGCCGGAAAAGGGAAACGAGTCAGCCGAATCAGGCGCCGAGAAGCTTGAGCGCGTGCAAGTCCTTGAAATCATTGACGAAGAAGTACAAAAACTACCAACGCGTCAACGCGAAGCGTTTCTCATGCGTTACTGGCATGACATGGACGTGGCCGAAACGGCCGAAGCGATGGGCTGCACGGTCGGCAGCGTTAAAACGCATTGCCATCGCGCAACACAAACTCTCGCCCAGGCACTTAAAGCCAGAGGAATACACTTATGAACAACGCACAAGAACTTGATTTTGCCTACAAGGTGAGGCATGCGCTGAATGAAAAAACAGACGATCTTCCAGCAAACATCACGGAAAATCTCGCTTCTTCACGCAAAATTGCTATTTCACGCAAAAAGAAAGATTCACCGCTGCGCGTTTTCGTACGACGCAATGTCTTCGCCGGCCAGGTTGGCGCCTTCTTCGGCGACCCAGCCTATTACTGGCTGAGCCGGGTCGGCGCGCTGTTGACGGTCGCTGCACTCCTCGGCGGCCTGTCGGGCATCTACCATGCCGAAAAACAGCGCAAGCTGCATGAATCGGCCGAAATCGACATCGCTGTCGTATCCGATGAACTGCCGCCATCCGCCTATCTGGACAACGGCTTCAAAGCCTACCTCGACAAGCGGGGTATCTAAACGTGACGCGCGGCGCACCTTCTGCCGCCGCCCGCAAATGGCTGGCGGCCGTAGTGGCTGCTATCGCAGTGGCAGCCGCCGGTTTCTGGCTGCCGCAACTGTTTTTCAGCGACACCGCGGATAGCTCGTCAGCCAGTGTTTCTGCCAGCAACGGTGCTGCGGCATCGAAAAAGAACAAAAAAGCCACTTCCAGACCTCTGTGGGCTGAGTTAACGCCAGCACAGCAGGAAGCACTCGCGCCGCTGGCGAGCGAATGGGATCAAATCAACGCGGTGCGCAAGAAAAAATGGCTGGAACTGGGCAACAAGCTGGCAGCGATGCCCGCCGAAGAGCGGCAAAAAATGCAGGAGCGCATCCGCGACTGGGTCAAGCTGACACCTGAACAGCGCCGCCAGGCACGCCAGAATTTCGCGCAAGCGAAAAAGCTCAAACCGGAAGAAAAGGCGGAGCAATGGCAGGAATACCAGAAACTGCCGGAAGCCAAGAAAAAGGAACTGGCCGCAAAAATCGAGCGCGCGAAGAAAAAACTGACCACGCCGCCATTAAAGGGCGACGCACAGGTTCCCCCAACGCCACCGATCAAGGCGCCGCAAGCCAAACCGGAAGCGGACAAATCGGCCGCACCAGCCGCGCCCGGCCCTGAAAACCTGCCGCCAGCCGCGCCATAACCACCAACGCCCCGTGATGCCCGCCATAGCGCGCAATGACGGAAACCATCGACCACAGCCTGCTTTGAGGCGACGCAACCTTCACTTCGCCTCAGTGCCTAACACGAGCGTCAGCGTTGAGCTTGCAACTGACCCAAATGAATTTCGGGTCAGTAAGCCAAAAAATATACTCCACCCAGTATTTAAAAACAACCTTAGAATATGTGGACCAAATTATCGTTTTGACCATATACCCATCGCAATTCTGCTTCTGACTAACGACGGATTTGTCTTCAACCTAGGATGCCAGTCAAGCCAGAGGCACATCACGCAAAGCGGGATGCGGCAAAACCGCACACAGGCTTCAAACGATGCGCCCGGCCTCAATCGTGATGGTGCGCCCACAGCGGGCGGCGATCGCCAGATCGTGTGTCACCAGCACCAGCGTCGAACCACGCTCACGGTTCAGTTCGAACATCAATCCGATTACCGCTTCGCCAGTGGCAGCATCCAGACTGCCGGTCGGTTCGTCTGCCAGCAGCAGTGGCGGCTCGGTCACGAAGGCGCGCGCGAGCGCTACCCGCTGCTGCTCGCCGCCGGACAGGTATTTCGGATAGTGCCCAAAGCGCGATGCCAGCCCGACCCGCGCCAGTATCGCCTCGGCTTTCGCCCGCGCATCGGCATCGCGCCGCAGTTCCAGCGGCAGCATCACGTTTTCCAGCGCAGTCAGGTGCGGCAGCAACTGGAACGACTGGAACACGAAACCGAGCTTGTGCATCCGCAGCACCGCGCGGCCATCTTCATCCAGCGCGAAGATGTCGATGCCGTCGAGCTTGACCGTGCCTTCGCTCGGCGTATCCAGTCCAGCCAGAAGACCCAGCAGCGTGGTCTTGCCGGAGCCTGAAGCGCCGACAATCGCGAGCGTTTCGCCTGCTTGCACGGTAAAATGGATATTTTGCAGAATAGGCAGTTCGCCGGTCGCATCGACCACGCGCTTGGATAGGCCGATCGCCTCGATGGAGGGCTGAATGATGGATGACATGATGGGCCATTATCGCAGAAGAACCGCGCCAGCGGCATGGCATGCGCTGTGCGTATCGCTGATCGCGCTGCTGTGCGCACTGATGCTGCCGGCTAGCGCGCAGGCGGCGCCGAAAACCGTGCTGGTGGTCGGCGACAGCCTATCGGCTGAATACGGCATCGCCTATGGCACAGGCTGGGTCGCGCTGCTGAACGAGCGCGCCAAAGCGGAAAGAATCGAAGCGAAAATAGTCAACGCCAGCATCAGCGGCGACACCACCAGCGGCGGCAAAAGCCGCCTGCCGCCACTGCTGGCGCAGCACAAGCCGGCGGTGGTAATCATCGAACTCGGCGGCAATGACGGCTTGCGCGGGCTGCCGCTGGCAAGTACCGAAGCCAACCTGCGCGCGATGATTGCCGCCGCCAGGCAGGCCAAAGCGAAAGTGCTGCTGACCGGCATCCAGATTCCACCGAACTATGGCGCCAGCTATGCCAGCAGCTTCGCCGCAATGTATGCGAAGCTGGCGAAGGAAACCAAATCTGCGCTGGTGCCGTTCCTGCTCGCTAGCGTGGCTGACAGGCGCGACCTGTTCCAGCCGGACGGCATCCACCCGGTGGCCGGCGCCCAACCACAAATTGCAGCCAACGTCTGGCCGCACCTGAAACCGTTATTGAAGTAAGCGATGAAGCCATCCGAAACGCCAGAGAATGGCGACTTTTTTTCCCGGCTAGACCAGTACGACACCATCATCGACGTGCGTAGCCCGTCCGAGTTCGCAGAAGACCACATCCCCGGCGCAATTAACTGCCCGGTACTGGACGACGGCGAACGCGCTAGGGTCGGCACGATCTACAAGCAGCAAAGCCCGTTCGAGGCGAAGAAAATCGGTGCCGCGCTGGTGGCGAAAAACATCGCCGCGCACATCGAGGCGCGATTCCTCGACCTGCCTCGCAACTGGAAGCCGCTGATCTACTGCTGGCGCGGCGGCAACCGCAGCGGCTCAATGACGCACATCCTGTCGAAAATCGGCTGGCATCCGGAACAGCTTCCCGGCGGCTACAAAACCTACCGGCAACAGGTAATTGCAGCACTGGAAGACATGCCACGGCATTTCCGTTACGCCGTCATCTGCGGAACCACCGGCAGCGGCAAAAGCCGGCTGCTGCAAACGCTGGCCAGCGAAGGGGCGCAAGTGCTCGATCTGGAACAACTGGCGGCGCACCGCGGCTCGGTGCTGGGGCCTCTGCCTTCGGAACCGCAGCCATCGCAAAAAATGTTTGAAAGCCGCATCCTGCATACGCTGCGCGGTTTTGACCAGCAAAAGACGGTGTTTGTCGAATCCGAAAGCAAGAAGGTTGGCAACCTGCGCGTGCCTGAAGCGCTGATGGAAACGATGCGCGCATCGCCCTGCATTTCGCTGCAACTGTCGCATCCCAACCGCGTACGGCTGCTGATGGAGGATTACGACCACTTCGTGCGCGAGCCGGCGTTGCTGAATGAAAAGCTGGCAATCCTGACACAACTGCACGGCAAGCAAAAGATTGCGCACTGGCAGGCACAAGCGCTCTCCGGGCAGATGGATGCACTGGTTGACGCGCTGCTGGTCGAGCATTACGACCCGCTGTACCTGCGCTCGATTGACCGCAATTTCACCCAGTTCCCGCAAGCGTGCGAACTGGCACTCGGCGGCATTACAGCGGCGGATTTCATCGCGGCAGCGAAAAGCCTGCTGGCGACCTGATTCGAGCAGCGCGGACCTGACGGCAAGGGAACTGGAACCCGGCTTACTGCCATCAGGACGCTAGCCGCGCATGTGGTGGGCATCGGCAGCTTTTCAGCCGCGCTCCGCCCTGCGCCGGCGCGCCTCTTTCGGATCGGCTATCAACGGCCGGTAAATTTCGATCCGGTCGTGTTCGCGCACAACGGCATCCAGCGGCTTGAGCTTGCCGAAAATGCCGGTGCGGTTGTGTGCCAGATCAATTTCCGGCACTTGCTGCAAAATCCCGCTTTGCCGGATCGCCTGCTCCACCGTGGCGCCAGCAGGCACGAACACCTGGCGCAGGATCGCGCCATCGTGCTTTGCATAACAGACTTGCACCGCCATCGAATCAGCCATAAATCTCCTTCGCCCGATCATGGAAAGATTCGACAAAGCTTGCCGCAACCGCATTGAAAACCGGGCCGACTACACCTGCCAGCACAGGATTGGAAAACTCGTATTCCAGCCCGAAATCGACCTTGCAGCCGTCGTCGCCCAGCGGCTTGAACAGCCAGCCACCGCGCAATTTGCTAAACGGCCCATCGACCAGCGACATCGCAATCGATTGCCCCGGCACATTCCGATTGCGCGTGGTGAAACTTTGACGAAAACCGTGAATGGCTATTGTCAGGGTCGCGGTCACTGCGCCGTCATCACCATCGCGCAGCACGCTCACGCCGCCACACCACGGCAGAAATTGCGGGTATTCCTCAATCCGCTCGACCAGCGTATACATCTGCTCCGCGCTATACCCCAGCAAAATTGATTTCCGTACAGACCCCATAGCTATGGCACCATTTGATAGAATCGCTTATTCGATCCATTGAAAACGCCCATTTTCCCATTCATGAGCATCATCGACAACAAAAAAGCCTTTCACGACTACTTCATCGAGGAACGCTTCGAAGCAGGCATGGCTCTCGAAGGCTGGGAAGTGAAGTCTATCCGTGCCGGTCGCGTGCAACTCAAGGAAGCCTATGTCATTGTACGTTCAGGCGAGATTTTCCTCTTCGGCTGTCACATCAGCCCGCTGCCGACCGCGTCAACCCACGTGCACCCCGATCCGGTGCGCACGCGCAAGCTGCTGCTGAATGCATCCGAAATCAACAAGATGATCGGCAAGGTCGAGCGCTCCGGCTACACGCTGGTGCCGCTGAACCTGCATTTCTCGAAGGGGCGGATCAAGTGCGAAGTCGGCCTGGCGCGCGGCAAGAAGCAGTACGACAAGCGGGAATCGGAGAAAGAACGCGACTGGCAGCGCGAGCAGCAGAAAATCATGAAGCAAAACCGGCGCTAGGAACCCGCCGGCCTGTGCGTAACGCCCAAAAATAACTGACTCAAATAGCATTTTTGGTCAGTAAGCCCCAAAAATATACACCACCCAGTATTCAAAAACAGCGCCAAAATCTGTGGCCTGGATGCTGGTTTTTGTTATATACCCCCACCATCCAAAATCTGCAGCGTTATCTCGCCTCGTCGATCCAGGCCATCTGAATCGCTTCGAGGATTTTTTCGCCCGAGCGCTCCGGATCGTCGTCGAAGCCATCCAGCTCACAAATCCACTGATGCATATCGGTGAAACGCACCGTCAGCGGGTCGGTTTCGGGGAATTTGTCATACAGCGCTTCGGCAATGCGCAGCGTATCGGTCCATTTCATCACTTGCCCTCGCTGGCGTGATTGAGCGTATAACGCGGAATTTCGACCACCAGATCGGTTTCACCCAGCGTCACCTGGCACGACAGGCGCGATTCCGCCTCCAACCCCCAGGCACGATCGAGCATGTCTTCCTCGCGTTCGCTGGGTTCCTCCAGAGACAGGAAACCTTCGCGCACAATCACATGGCAAGTGCTGCACGCGCAGGATTTCTCGCACGCATGCTCGATTTCGATATCGTTTTCAAGCAGCGCATCGCACAGCGATTGTCCGGCTGGCGCCTCGATCACCGCGCCATCTGGGCACAGGCTGGCATGGGGGAGCACGACGATTTGCGGCATACGCTTCTCCTAAGCAATTTCATTTAACGCCTTGCCCGCCAGCGCCTGTTTCACACTGCGATCCATCCTGCGGGCGGCAAAATTTTCAGTTCCCTGCGCCAGCGCTTCAATTGCGGCGCGGATTGCCGTGTGGTCGATGCCCTGCATCAGCATGCGCAACTCCTGCATCAAGCCTGCAACCGCGGTGCGCTCGGCGTCGGTCAACAGGTCGGCATCCGCCGCCAGCGCCGATTCGGTCGCCAGCAAGGTGCGCTCTGCTTCGACCTGTTCTTCGCGCAGCGCGCGCTGCTCCTTGTCGGCATCGGCGGACTGGATCGAATCCAGCAACATCCGTGCCACTTCATTATCGGTCAGACCGTAAGACGGTTTGACCGTAACCGATGCTTCCACGCCAGAATGCGTCTCCCGCGCCGACACCGACAGCAACCCATCCGCATCGACCTGATACGTGATCCGGATTCTCGCCGCGCCAGCCGCCATCGGCGGGATCCCTCTTAACGTGAACTGCGCCAGCGAGCGGCAGTCGCTCACCAGTTCGCGCTCGCCTTGCACCACGTGCACCGACAACGCCGTCTGACCATCCTTGAACGTGGTGAATTCCTGCGCCCGCGCGCACGGAATGGTC
>Ga0316604_10001925_pt1 | contig 17081 bp, 12 predicted proteins | sample OWC_soil_day20_C_FD_207650 | JGI IMG/M metagenome (GOLD analysis project Ga0316604, IMG submission 207650) | Wetland soil microbial communities from Old Woman Creek delta, Ohio, United States - OWC_soil_day20_CT | ecosystem: Environmental > Terrestrial > Soil > Wetlands | place: USA: Ohio... | reverse complement strand
CAGGAATACGAAAAATTTCGCAAAGCCTGTGAAACAGAACTTGATACATCGCGGTTTTATTTTCAAGACCATCGTAATACAGATGGGTATCGTTGGGGTTACGGGAAACTACGGCGTAAAAATACTCTTTTTCTAAGAGAATTCCAGGAGCATATGCCCTATGAACAAGGGGTATTTATTGATATATTCCCATTAGATGGCGTACCAGATAATTACATTAAGCGTTGCTGGCATAATTTCCATTGCTTCTGCATTCGTAAGGTTTTGTGGTCAGAAGTTGGAAAAATTGCAGATAAAAGCCGAGTTATGAGAGCCTGGTATCAGATATTAAGCAGAATACCACGAGCAATGATTATGCGCTACTATGATAACATGGTTAGCCATAGCAATAATATAAAGACAAATTTGGTGAGAATCTTACTATTTCCAACACCCAATGATACATTTGGGTACTATCGTATTTGGTATGAGGAAAGCAGGTTAATTGAGTTTGAGGGATATTTATTTCAGGGAATAAAAGACTATGAAGGATATTTAAGTTTCAAATTTGGGGATTTTATGAAATTACCGCCTAGAGAACAACGAAAGGTTCATCCGGTGTCGAGAATATGTTTAGCGACAAGAAAACAGGCTGAATCTGTTACATATGGAGATAAAGAATGAATAAAAAAATTTCAATTGTAATTCCTGTATATAATACTGTGAGTTATTTGGAGAAGTGTTTATCCAGCATCTGTAATCAAACATACCAAAACTTAGAAATTATTTGTGTGGATGACGGATCTTTTGACGGAAGTGAACGAATTGTAGATGTATTTGCGGAAAGAGACAATAGAATCATTGTTCTGCATAAAAAAAATGGTGGAGAAAGCAGTGCAAGAAATGCTGGTTTAAATTTATGTACAGGTGATTATATTGGGTTTATGGATTGTGATGACTGGATAGAGCCTGAAATGTATGAAATGTTGGTTTCTGCATTAGAAAAGAATACTGTTGATTTGGTTGCAACAGGGTATTATATAGATACGGATAGCACTAGTAAAAGAGCCGAAAATCGTTTAGCAGTTTCTAATGAGGTTTTTAATAGGCATCAACTGATGGAATACGTATATAGAAGAGATGACTATCGAGGATTTACTGGATACAACTGGTGCAAATTATATAAAAAAGAAATATTGAAAAACAAAATGGGAATGTGGATACTATTCGAGAAAAATTTGAAAATTGGCGGAGATATACTGTATTTTTCAGAGGTGGCGTTAAATACGAATAGGGCTTTTTACGTGAATGAATCGTATTATCATTATTTTCAAAGAAAAAATTCCACGTATCATTCTCAAAATGAAGAAATTTGGGTAGATATATTATTGACATATATTAGAGTAATTGAAAATTTTACGGCCAAAAAAGTTGAAAAAAATATTCTTATTTGGGTAAAAAGGTTCTTAGTATATAGAGCGGGTTTAGTTGCTGTTTTGGCATATAAAAACAAGAATAAAGCAGTTTTAGACTATTGCATTGATATAATGCGGCAATATCAAAAAGAGTATTTGCAAACGAATCAACAGTATCCAGAACGAATAAAACAATATCATGAAATTATAGAATATAAGTTATAGAATTTAAAGTGGGTGGCGAAGTGCTGTGAAATGGGTAAATCGAGGCCATGAATTTGATAATGTATACAAAAATATAGAAGCTAAAAGAAATTTCTATTTCTTTGGGGCGGGAGATTACGGAAAACAATTCTTGCATATTATGGAGAATGAAATAGAAATTAAAGGTTTTATTGACAATAACTTAATAAAACAGCAGGAAGGTTATGAAAAGTATCCATGTGTTGCGTTAAACGCTGGAGAGCTTGATAGTGAAAAAACAGGAATTATTATAACTGTATCGCAGATACAGAGAGGATCTATTATAAAGCAGTTAGAATCAGTAGGTTATATCCATAATAAAGATTTCTTTATAATAGAAGAATTTTTATCTATATATTTTGTCTACAAATATAATAAAATATATTTTTCTTCAATATCTTTTTTACCAAGTACCTCTTGTAATTTGAAATGTGAAGCTTGTTTGAATTTTAATCCCTATGCCTCTGCTTTTTATGTAAGGGAATGGGAGAAGGTTATTGCTGACATTGATCTGTTCTTTAAGTGCATCGATCGGATTATGTTGTTCCACGTTAGTGGCGGAGAACCTATGTTGTATAAAAAAATAGCAGATTTAATCGAATATCTTGATAAAAACTATGGCGATCGGATTGATACATTAAGAACAGTAACAAACGGTACTGTGGTGCCGGAAGATTTAGTTTTAGAAAGGTTGAGTAAATGCAACTTTGAAATAACAGTAGATGATTATCGGGATGCTGTGCCGCAATATAACGATAAATTTGCCGAGCTAATAGAGAAATTAAAACAATACCATATTAAGTACAACATTAATAAAGCTGACGAATGGATCGATTTGGCTCCGGATCGAACTGATTTTACTGCGTGGACAGAGGAAAAGCTGCAAAAGCATTTTGATGAGTGCAGTCAGGCGTGGCAGGAATTGCGAGATGGAAAGCTCTATAGTTGTAATTACGATGCATATGCAACTGTTGCAGGTATCAATAAAGAGCAGGATGATGAAGTTTTTGCCTTGGAAACATTTAATGAAAGAATGAAAAAAGAATTAGTTGAATTCCGACTTGGCTTTAATAAGAAAGGATATACAAACTTTTGTAAAAAGTGTATGGGCTTTAGTTACAAAAATCCATATAAGGTAAGACCGGCCCAACAAAAAGAATAATAAAAGAGAGTTTCGGTTGTTTACAAGAAATGTGAAAAAGGAATTAATTATGAAAGCCTGGATAGCCAATATTCAACATTTTAATGTTCATGATGGATCAGGATTTAGAACAACAGTATTTTTTCAAGGATGTGCATTAAAGTGCAAATGGTGCCAAAACCCAGAATTGAAAAGTATAGGACCGGTATTAATGTTTAATAAAGAACTTTGTGTACGTTGTGGAGCTTGTATAAATATATGCAAAAATCATGCGATATATATTACAGATAATGGTGAACTAGAAACAGATACTAAAAATTGCATAAAGTGTTTTCAGTGTGAAGATGAATGTTATTATTTGGCAAGACAATTTAGTTCAAAAAAAATGTCGGTCAATGAAGTATATAAGGAAGTAATAAAAGATGAACCATTTTTTCGTAGAAGCAATGGTGGAGTAACACTTTCCGGAGGGGAGCCTTTTGTTCAAATTCAATTTTGCTTGAGTTTAATGAAAAAGTTAACTGAAATAGATGTATCTGTCAATGTTGAAACAGCAGGTTACGTTTCATGGCGGTCGATAGAAATGGCAGTCCCTTATGTTGATACATTTTTATATGATTTGAAGTTAATAAATATAAAAAAACAGTTATATTGGGTGGGAACAGATAAAACCATAATAATTGACAATTTGAAAAAACTGTCTAAGATTCATTCACACATAGTGATTAGGATACCTTTGATTCCTCGCATTAATGATACGGATGAAGAATTTGAAGCTATGATGAAATTTCTTGATACGTTAGAAAAAATTCAAGCTATACATATTTTGCCTTTCCATCAATTAGGTTCCTTAAAATATGAATTAATTAGGGAAAAATATGAAATGGTGGACATAGAAGTGAATAACCAAGAAAGAATAAAAGCATGTGTAAAGATAGCTAAACAACATGGCTATTTAGTAGATATTGGGGGAAGCGCATTTACGAACGCAGTATAAAATTATCCTTTTAAAAGGAGAAAATAATGGAAAACTTGGAGGAGAAAATCCAGCAAATAATAGATTCAAAATCTTTATTATTATATGGTGCAAAAATTATTGCTATAGAAATGATAGAAGGTTTAAGAATTATTGTTCCTTCAATTCGTTTTGTTGGTTGTGCAGTATCAGATTTGGATGGGAATGAAAATGAATTAATGGGTCTACCAGTCAAAGTGATAGATGATTTTCAGCTTGATGTTAATGATACTTGTATATTGATTGCGTTAGGAGAAAAGTATCACGAAGTTGTAATACAAGCTTTATCAGAAAAAGGCTATCAAAAAATACATGTAGTTGATACTATGATGAGAAATTTTATTTTTAAGAGAATGATGCAAATAAAATTGAAGCGTTTATTGGAGAATTAAGAGATGAATAGATTGATGTGGGAATTGACTGAACGTCTAAAAAAACTCAGTGAGCGGCTTCATAAAATTGATTTTTTTACACCAGGCAAGTGGTATTTTTCAGATACAAATATTCTTGACATTGACGGGAATGATTTTTTATCTAGAGAGCCTATCGTTATTAGAAAGGCCTATTCTATAAGATACGTTGCGGAAAATTTACCTGTGACGATTAAAGATGACGAACTTATTGTTGGGTGCCCTAATCAGAATTCAGTAGAATTTGGTATATGTATTCCGAAATATTTAACAGATGAAGAGAGAACTTTATTTGAGAGATATGGCTTAAGTGAAGTTTCAATATATGGGCATCATCCTGTAGCTTATGATAAAATCATCAAAAAAGGAGTTATTGGTCTCAGACAGGATGTAGAAGAGAACTTATTGAGGGAAATAAACAAAGAATCTCATAATGAAACTTCAATTGATGAATATAGAGCCATGCTTTTATCTTTAGAAGCATTAGTTATATATGCAAATCGTTACGCGGATGAAGCTTTAAAGCTAGCATTAAATTGTCCGGATAAAAAAAGAAAAAAAGAACTGTTTAATATTTATAAAATATGCAGGAAGGTACCGCTAAATGCAGCAACTAGTTTTCAGGAAGCGGTTCAGTCATATTGGTTTACATATACTATCTTAAATAGCGGAGGCGAATTCATTCCGTTAGCGCGTATTGACCAGTATTTTTATTCATATTATGAATCTGACATACAAAAAGAAAAGATATCATATCAGGAAGCCTTAGACATTATAGGATGCTTTTTGATAAAGTGCAATGAAAGGGTTATTCTTGACCCTAAAAAGGTGGAAAGTCACAGAAATTTAGGATTTCTAGCAACTGGTTTAGCAATGGGCTTTTCTGCAATGGATGAAGATATGGTTGAAGAAATGAAAATAAAGGTAAAAGATCATTATTGGCATTTTGATGAAAATAATGAATCAGAGAATAATTATTTATTTGGACAGGAAGCCAACAATCGGATGATGACATGCGTTGTTGGCGGGCTGAAGCTGGATGGTAGTGATGCGACAAATGAACTATCCTATATGATTATTTACCTTGTTCATATAATGAAACTGCTTGTGCCGACAATCGGGGCGCGCATTCACCATAAAACACCGAAGGAGTTTATTGAACTTTTGGCAATGGTGTTGCGGTACAACCAAGGTGAACCGATTATTTATAATGATGACGCAATAATAAAAGGTTATGAACGTCTAGGTATTCCAGTTGAAGAGGCAAGAGACTATAGCAGTGACGGATGTTGGGAAACTTTATTGCCGGGGAAGAGTAACTTTTGTTACAAATTGATTCCTGTTTTAAAATGTCTAGAATGGGTTTTAAATCGTGGGATAAGCTTGAGAAATAATATAACGGAATCTATTGACACCGGTGATCCCATTCAATTTAAATGTTTCGAAGAATTCTACGAAGCATATAGATTACAAATGTACTATAGTATGGAAAACGCATATGATTGGTTTCTAGCTAATTTAGGAGTTACTTCACTTGTTGCCCCAGACCCATTATTTTCAATACTTGCTGATGATTGTATTGCAAAAGGGAAAGACATATACGACGGGGGAGCAAAATATGATTTCAGGATGCTAATTGCTTGCGGGTTAGCAGATGCAGTAGATTCTTTAAATGTAATAAAAAAACTGGTCTATGAAGACAAGCGAATATCTTTAGGTGAATTAGATAATGCGCTGCGTAGTAACTGGAAAGGATATGAGCGCTTAAGGGCGCTGATTATCAATAAAATAGAGAAGTTTGGTAATGATAGTGACGATGCAGATATTATGGCCAAGCGTATTTTAAATGATTTTTCTAAGGAAATTGCAGAATTGAGGAAGCGTAGTAAAGTTATCAAACTAACGGCTGGTATTGGTACTTTTCATATGTATGCTCTTTGGGGTAGGGAAATATCAGCATCTGCAAATGGCAGATATAATTATGATGCGATTGCTCCAAATTATTCCCCGGTACCCGGGTGTGATAAGAATGGACCCTTATCTGTAATAAAAAGCATTACCAAACCGAATTTGAGTGATCTCTTTGCTGGAACACCTGTTGATATATCAATAAATAAAAACGAGTTTGAGGGGAAAGCTGGGATAAAAAGATTAAGTGATATGATCTTAATCTTTTGTGATATGGGCGGTCAGATTATGTCAATTACTTCGAATAGTGTAGAAGAGTTTATTGATGCTAAATTACATCCTGAAAAACATAAAAACTTGAGAGTAAGAATGGGCGGGTTGTCCGCGTATTTTGTAACGTTATCGCCCGTTCAACAGGATAATATAATAAAAAGATTTGGACGATAGAATTTTTGAATAGCCTAGATATAGTGGTAGATTGTTTCTTTGAAAGAAAAAGTTAAATTTGTGACAAAATTTTTTTGTAAGCTTGCACTAGCGATTGTAGCTCAGATATCTTGAGAGGAGTAATATGCATGAAATATTTTATTTGGGGGGCTGGCAAGAGGGGCGAAAGAGTATTAAATGTTTTGGGCAGCTCAAATATTCTTGCATATATTGAATCTGACGAAGCTAAAGTAGGAAACATGTATTGCGGGAAAAAAATTATTTCATTTAATAAATATTTGGATCAACATGAGGATTATTTCATAATTATTTCTATTAAAAAATATCGAGAAGTAGTAAATATATTGACGGACAAAAAGGTGAACCAATATTTTGTTTTTACAGATTGTCCTTCAGAGATGGTGTGGGACAAAGGTGAATTTCTGATAGAAAAACTTCACATGTTAAATTGTAACAAAAATGATAATATCGGTATTTTTGGCGTAAATTTATTTGGTATTCTATTATATGAATATATGATGAAAAATGGGTATTGCAACGTTTATTTTATCAATGATAGAGAACCTGAAGTTCAAACAAAATTAGAACGAATAGATAACATCTATAAATTTTTCCCAGTGCCGCACAATAGGAATTTCTTTGATCAAATTCTAGTTACTAGTAGGAATTTTGATAGAGTTATATTGGAATATAATAATTGTAGGATAGAAAATTTTTACGATTTTTCTTGTCGAATCAAAGAATATCGCAAGCCTATATTAGAGAAGTTTAAGGGTGTTCATTATGGAAAACGGTGTTTTATTGTTGCTACTGGGCCTAGCTTGCAATTGGAAGATTTAGAGTGTTTAAAAAGGCATAAGGAATATTGCATAAGTGTTAATATGATATATAAATGTTTTCCACAAGTAGAATGGAGACCAGATTATTATGTTATGGATGATCCATATGGAGTTAAGTTTTATGAAAAGGAATTAAAGCAATTAAATTTACCGAATATGTTTATTACAGATGCATGCCTGGAATTTTGGCATAATGAGTTAACAGATAACTTTAATAAATATCATGCGCATATTGCATATAGTGAATATGATGTTCCGAAATTCTCAGATGATATAACCAAATGTATATATAGCGCAGGAACAGTAGTTTATGTGTGTTTACAGTTAGCAATTTTTATGGGTTTTAAACAAATTTATCTAATTGGGGCAGATTGTAATTATAATAATGATGTTAGGAATCCAGAGAACCATTTTATAAAAAACTATTTTAATCAAAATGACAAACAAGCGGTTCCATTTGCATTAGAAGAATCTTTGATGGCATATCAAGCAACTCGTCGTTATGCTGAACGGCATGGAATCAAAATCTATAATGCAACCCGTGGTGGAAAGTTAGAAGTGTTTGAAAGAATAAACTTTGATAGTTTGTTTATATAAAGTAAGGGGGCATTGGAATGATTTTAAAAGATATAGAAATAGATAGATTTATCCAGTTGGTAAAACAAAAAAAGTTAATATGTTTTGGGGCAGGACAGGGGCTTCAAACTTTTTGCAATAAATTTGCAGACTATCATATAGAAGAACATATAGCATTTATTGTTGATAATGACCCTAGAAAATGGGGAACTAGAAAATGTTATCGAAGTAAGGATATAGAAATTATTTCACCTGAACAATTTCGACATAATTTTAAACAAAATAATATATTATTGATTACCTGTTTGGATTTAGACTCGATTTTAATGCAACTGAATACATGGCATGAATTTGCTGAATGCGAATGTTATTTTTATTCTTACATTTTGTATACATATTATTACAAGCAGGCTTTAAGCGTAGATATTCCCCAAAATTATAAATTTGCTTTGGAGCAACAAATACCTAAGGTTATTCACTATTGCTGGTTTGGAAAAAATTCATTGCCTGAACGTTATAAAGAGTGGATAAAAAGCTGGAAAAAGTACTGCCCGGATTATGAAATAGTGGAATGGAATGAAGGCAACTATGATATTACGAAGAACGAATATATGAGACAAGCTTATGAATCTAAAAAATGGGGATTTGTTCCTGATTATGCAAGACTAGATATTATTTATGAGCATGGTGGAATATATCTAGATACAGATGTAGAGCTAATTCGCAATTTAGATGATTTTTTATATCAAGAGGGCTTTTGCGGTTTTCAATATGATCTTATGATAAACTTTGGACTAGGTTTTGGAGCAATTAAAAAATTACCGATTATAAAAGAATTAAGAGATCAATACGAACATTTAATTTTTAAGAATGATGATGGAAAGTTAAATATTACTGTATCACCTGAATACCAGACTTCTTTTTTAGTGAATAGAGGTCTAAAACTAAACGGTGAGTTTCAAAAAATTGAAAAATTAAGAATTTATCCGGTTACATTTTTTTGTGGAATCATGGGAAGTGGTAAAAAGACGATTATTACAGAAAACACTTTTTCTTTGCATCATTTTGATGGTTCGTGGGTTGAGTCTGAAGAAAAAGAAAAGAAAGAAATGATTAGAACTTTGTATGCCGATATTAAGAAATAAAATATATTTCTAATTACAAGTGAATGCTTTAATTTTGTGAAACTTAGCTGGTGGTGAATGTATTGGAAAATTGTCCATTTTATTTATTTCCTTATGAAAAAATAGAAATCCATTCAAAAATTATTATTTATGGAGCTGGCAAAGTTGGACAATGCTATTTGCAACAAATCGAACAAACCAGATATTGCGAAGTAATTTGTATAGTAGATAATGCTTACGAGCAATATCCTGCACTAGGAGTTCCCTTATATAGTCCAGATGAAATTGTAAATTGTGAGTATGATAAGATTTTGATAGCAGTGAACACTAAATATCTGGTGGAAGAAATCAAGAAATCATTAATTGAGAAGTATTTGGTTGATAAAATGAAAATCGTTTGTGGACATGGACGTTGCTTTTTTCCTGAATATCAGGAAAAAACAAATCTGATGCAGCCAGTTAATAGTAATCCGGCATATATAAAAGAAAGAATTTCCATGGCTTTTCATCTCAGTGGGGGATTAGGCGATTGTATTATTGCCAAACGTTTTATTAAAGAAATTGTTTCTCTGGCAAAAGACAACTGTTTAATAGATATCTATGGATATGAAAAAAATATACAATATATAAAAACGATATTTCAAGGTTGCGATTTTATTAACGGCATTTTTATCGGGCGTAATTTTTACAAAAAAGAATGTAAAAATTACGCTTTGGCGCTGAATGTTTCTTATTTTTTGTCGATAGATTCATTAAACCTTTCAATTATACAGAAGCATAATGAAAAATTGGCTCTAAAATTAGTTGCTTTGCAAAAAAAAATAAAAGATTGTGGATTAGATGGGACAAGAGGAATAGACAATGCAGTTTATTTTGCTCGCTCTAGATTCAAAGGAGTCAATTGCTACACAGCGTATAATTATGACGGTATTTTTAATATAGAGAATAGAAAAGTAGACATTCCACTGATTACTGAATATTTAGCAAAATTTCAAGCTTTAGATCTACAGAAATACATAACTCTTAATTATGGGTGGGGAGAAAACCCTAATACTAAAAGTAAGCTACCTAACAAAATTTGGCCGGTAGCTTATTATGAACAGTTTGCTCAATTATTCAAAAGTAAATTTGCATATATTAAAATTATTCAATTGGGATTGGCTGCAAATTATAGAATAAAGGGTGTAGATAAGTATGTTTTTGGTGAGAGTATAGAACTAACAAAGTATATATTAAAGAATTCATTGTTACATATTGATTGTGAGGGCGGACTTGTTCATTTGGCGAGCCAGCTAGGAACAAAATGTGTTGTATTATTCGGGCCGACTCCTATACATTATTTTGGATATCAAGAAAATTTTAATATTACATCAAATGTTTGTGGTGACTGTTATTATTTGGATAACGATTTTTCAAAATGTATACGTAATTTGGAAAAACCAGAATGTATGTATTCTATTACGCCGGAAATGGTAATGAAAAAAGTTGAAGAATATATAAATTCAGGATGGTAATGATGATATTAGAAGAATTAGCAAAACGAGATATCGTAGTATGGGGAACTGGGAAAAAAGCAGAGTATTTAATGAATCAAATATGTTTATATAAGGAGCTTTTAGACTATCTTTATGCTGATTTATTAAAAATCGAAGCCTTTTTAGACAGTAATAAAAATAAAAGTGAAAAGATATTCCATAATCGACGGATAATTTCTCCGGATGTTTTTGAATGGAATAAAAATCAGTTTTTTTGTATTATTGCAGTTTTGAATAATATTGAGATTATAAATATTTTTGAAGATAAAGGGTATAAAGCGAATATTCATTTTGTTACCTATCAAAATTTTTTAGATATTTTAAAAAAAGAAGTTCTAAAAAAGTTATATTTTATTTTATCTAAAATGCAAGAAAATAATCTTTTTACTATAAATATGCAAATAAAAGATTTATTTAGTAAAAAAACAGAAGATGCTACTATTGAAGATTACAAAAAAAATTTATTCAAGATGAAATTATTATATGATTTAGTTTCCGAAAGTAAGTTAAAGAAAAGAGCAAAAGAACTATTATTAAATGAAATAATTGCTATGTTGATTAATGACTGGGAAAAATCAGATAAAAGCAAAGCAACTTTTTTAGAAATGAGAAAAATCTTTGGAGATGCGGTAATAATAGCTGGATTAGCGTTTTACTATGATTGTAATATTGATTCTTTAATTGATTTTCTCTCACAAAAAGAATTGCTAATTACGAATAAAAAAGAGATAAAAACGATTGGAATTTATGATGAACGATATCATAATGGTGGTGGGCAACGATTTTTATCAATAATTATGCCTATTTATTTAAAAATGGGATATAAGGTTGTTTTTTTTACTGATGAAATAAAATTGGAAGAAGAATATGAATTACCTGAAAATGTTACTCGAATAGTTTTAAAAAAATATAAAGATAATATAATTGGACGATTTAAAGAATTATTATTTTATGTTCAAGAATACCAAGTTGACGTAATGTGTTATCACAACAAATTTACTGAAATAGACTTTTTTTATGAGATGCTATTGTTTAAGCTACATGGAATTCCAGTCGTTGCTGAAATTCATTTGATGTTTTTGCAGTTGATGACTATAAAAAATGGGCTTGCCGATAAATTTCATAAGATATATCGTTTAGCAGATAGAATCATTGTGTTGTCAAAAATGGAGGAATTTTTTTGGAAAAGCTTAGGCTGTCAAAGTGTGTATATTCCTAATCCTATTGAACATGGTTTGGAAATCATGAATAAACCTTTGAATGATGAGTATGAGGCAAATACTATATTATGGATTGGAAGAATTGATCAAAATGGTAAAAGAATTTTAGATATTATAGACATCATGCTGTATGTTGTTAAATTTATTCCAAATGCAAAACTCAAAGTAGTTGGCAGTACAGATAATAAACTTTTACTTGCAAAACTTGAAAAACAAATTAAAGAAAATTGTTTGGAACAAAATATAGAAGTATGCGGTTATCATACAAATGTTAGGGCCTTTTATCAAAATGCAGCAGTAAGTTTAATGACGTCAAAAATGGAGAGTTTTTCCATGGTTATTGCTGAAAGTAAATTATATGGAGTTCCTATGGTTTTATATGATTTGTTATATCTCGAATTATTAAGGGATGGTAAGGGATATGTAAGTGTTCCGCAGAAAGACTGTAAAGCAGCAGCTAAATCTATTATTATGATATTGCAAAACAAAGAAATACGGCAAAGGCTCTCAAGAGAAGCAAGAGAAAGCATAAAAACATTTATTGAATATGATATAAGTGGGGCTTGGAAAAAAATTTTTAATGATATAGCAAGCGGAAACAAGGTACAAGATATAAACTATAATTTTGAATTTAGATGTATTGAAAATTTATTATTAAATTGTATATGGGAAAAAGCAACCTAAAGCAGTTTGATTATATTAAACTAATAATATTTTTGGGTGGAGTAGATAAAATGCCTAAGGTAACAGTTATTATGCCAGTTTACAATGCGGAAAAATATATTAGAAAAGCGATTAATTCTATGTTTCAGCAGTCATATCCCGATTTTGAATTATTAATTATCGACGATTGTTCAACTGATAGTAGTATGAAAATTGTAGATGAGTTTAAAGATAAAAGATTACGTATTATACGTAATCTCCAAAATAAAGGAATAGCATATTCACGTAATAGAGGGATTGATGAAAGCAAGGGAGAGTATATTGCATTAATGGATGATGATGATATAGCTATAGTTAATCGGCTAGAAAAACAAGTATGTTTTTTAGATGAAACTAGTAATATTGATGTAGTCGGGGGTGCTTTTCAAGTAATAAATGAACAGGATGAAATAATAAAAACTTCAAAAAATACCCCGTTAAATAATCCCAGATATATTAAGGCATATTTAATGCTTTATGATGCAGTAGCAAATGGGTCTGCGATGTTTCGAAAAGAATTTGTAAACAAATTTGATATTCGTTATCAAGATAATTATTTAGGTATGGAAGACTATCGATTTTGGATTGATTGTTCCTTGAATGGAAATATAACAAATTTAGAAGATGTTTTTTTATTGTGGAGAAATCATGGATCAAATGAAAGTTCCAGAGTAAATAAGACAAGGCTATTAGAAAGGAAAAAATTATATGCAAAAATACAAAGATATGCTTTAGTACAAAATGGATATAGTTTGGATGAGAGAGAATTAGATATATTAAATAAAGTTTTTTCAGAAAATGGAACGAGAATAGAAAATAAAAATGAATTTGAAGTCTTGCATAAAGTGTTAAAACAAATAATTAAACAAGCAAAAGAAAAAGGGTTTAAAAATGCACAAGAAATAAAAATTATGTGTAAAAAACTCTTTGCTGGAAAAACATTAACTTCATATTTATGGGATTAAGGACGTCGATGCGATGAAGATAACTAAGAATAATTTAGTGATAATAGGAATTCCCATATACCAAAAAGTCTTAAGTGATCTGGAAAAAATCTCATTAAAGCAAGTGCGAAAAATTTTAGGTCATTATCCTATAACGTTTATTGGGCCGCAATCCCTAGAATTTGATTATGGAAGTGGGTATAGGAATTTTAGAATTGAACGATTTCCTGATGAATATTTTTGCAATACTTCTTCATACAGTCAATTGCTTTTGTCAGAAGAATTTTATCAGCGATTTTCAGACTATCAGTTTTTATTAATCTATCAATTGGATGCATTTGTTTTTTCGGATCGCTTAGAAGAATTTTGTCGATTGAATTTTGACTATATAGGTGCTCCAGTACCCAAAGTTTATTGGCCATATTTGGCTACGGTTGTTGGTAACGGAGGATTATCCTTAAGAAAAGTAAAAAGCATGATTGATGTTTTGAGAAAGAAAAAAAGTCTTTGTGTGGATCCTTTTTTTGAAAGTGAATTTAATAAAGCGGAAGATATATTTTTTGCTTTTTGCAGCACTAATAAGGAGCTTGGATTTAAGACGCCTTCATTACGTGAAGCCTTTGAATTTTCCATGGAGTACAACATATACCATTGTTTTCGCAATCTCAATAAGAGGTTGCCATTTGGATGTCACGGATGGTATAAAACTCATTTTGATGTATGGAAGCCGTATATTGAAGCCTATGGGTATCAGTTGGATAATTTCGCAGGAGAAAATCGAGGTCTTGCTATACTGGAACAAAAAAAAAGAAATGCACGCAAATATCTTTCAAAACGAATTACGCAAGCAGGTAATATAGAATTTTTAAAATCCGTTATGGAGAGTATATTGGACACAAAACAAGAATACAGAATATGGGGGGGGGGGGAAGATGGTAAAAGATGTTTAGGTTTATTAAAAAGAGCCAATGTTAAAATAGAATGTGTATATGATTCCAACACAAATGAAAATCAGTTTTTGTTCGGCATAATAATGAGGAAGCCGTTAGATCATGAGATAAAAGAACAACAATCTATAATTATTATTGCTACTAAGGCTTATGAACAGAAAGTGGCTAATAAGTTAGAAAGTCTAGGATTAAAGCGGAAAATAGAGTTTTTACTTTTTGATGAACTAGAGCAGGAATTTATAAAACAATATTATAGGGCTTTTACGCGATTTTTTGCCGAAAGAAAATTGTTGTTTGAAGCTGAGAATGGCGGAATCCCTAATTAATATGAGGTTGGGTTATGGCATATAAAGTTATTATTTTTGGAACCGGACAAATTGTCAACCGATATAAAGACAGAATAAATCTAACAGAAGTAGATAGTTTTATTGATAACAATCCTCAGATCCAGGGAACTATGCTCTGGGGAAAACCAGTACTATCGCCGCAAGAATTTATAAAGAGAGATTTTGATTATGTGGTTATCTTTTCTGGCAAATATTTTGCTCAGATATATAATCAATTGCTTTATGAATTAGCAGTGCCAATGGAAAAGATTGTTGATTTTAAAACATACATAGAAAACACAGACTACGAACATTTGCAACAATACGAACAGATACAGAAAGTGGTTCAAATACTTAATGACTGGAATTTGCATTCAATACTTGATACAGATGCAATCTTCCACGAACGATATTTTCTTAATAGGGAAAGTCGAAATTTATTTGGTAATTGCAGGATGGTTATTGATGTCTGCAGTACCCGGAAGATGTTTGCAATTTGTAAAAATCTTTACCGCAATACCTTTAGAGGGCTAAGTCAAATAGACAAGCATTATGACCTGATTCTATTTTGTAATTGGGATAAGTTTAACTCTTGGCAAGATTATAGTGATGTGCTCGAATCAACAAAGCAGCATTCCCGATATGTTGCTTTTTGCTTGCCGTTTCCTTATGGGGAAAAAAACGCGGAACGATTTTGTTATCCTTTTATTCGTTTTGGAAGAGTAAGAAAGATTCAGTGTAAGAGCTTCTATTTATTTATTATTGATAAAAAGCAAGAAGAAATTCCGCTGGATTTACAGATTTATATTGTTACACATAAAAAGTTTGTTCCTCCCGGTGATGAGGGCTATGTACCAATTCAAGCAGGAAAACTGGGCAAGGAATCGCTTGGTTATCTTGGTGATGATACCGGTGAGCATATCTCTCATTTGAATCCATATATTAACGAGTGTACAGCGTTATACTGGATGTGGAAAAATGAAACATGCAAATACATCGGTTTATGTCACTATCGGAGATATTTTTTACGAAATGATATGTCTTCGCGCGAGAATATTATTGACAAAGAGGCAGTAAAAGAAATCCTAGAGACCTATGATATAATTTTAGTTAGGGAATATTTTTCTTTTCCGCAAACGGTTGGCAAGATCATCATATTTGGAACAGATGAAGCGCTTTATCATCAAGCATATGATGTCATAAGAACTTTACTGGCTAAGTATCAGCCGGAATATGTAGAGGCTTTCGACTATGTATTGTCCGGATACACGTTTTTTAGATGCAATATGTTTATTACAAAAAAAGAAATTATGGATAAATATTGTGCATGGCTTTTCTCCTTTTTGCTTGATGCGGTACAGAGACTTGATGTTCGAAAACATGGATCCTATAATCAACGAATGATCGGTTTTTTTGCGGAAAGAATGCTTACTGTTTGGCTTATGTGTCAAGAACTGAAGATTAAGGAAATGCCGATTATTGAAATTTTGTAGTTGCTATCGAAGATTAAAGCTTATGGATTAAATATAAACTCACTATGACAGAACTTAATTAAACATATATGAAAACGAGGGTGTATCATGTGTAATTTTAAATGGGAAATAGAGAAAATATTCTCAACAGAGCAATATGGTTTTTGGGATGAATTAACAAACAGGGTATCCCAAAAACAAGATATTTATTTATTTGGTGCTGGCGAATTTGGTATATTGGTAAATAATATGCTGAGTGTCATGGGGTATAAAGTTAAAGGATTTTTAGATAATGATCATAAAAAGTGGAATTGTAATATTACTGAAAATACTATGTGCATTCCAATTGAAGCGTTTATAAAGGTAAGGCATAATGCAGTGGTTATAATAGCATCTGCCGCATATAACCAGATCAAGAAGCAATTGCTGGATTTGGATTTTACTAACATTATTGTTGCAGGACAGTATAATTATATATCTTTTCATAAAATGTACAATAACAAAATGGGATCTTTTATGAAAGATAAATTTTTGAAAGTCATAGATATTTTAGAGGACACGGAGTCCCAAATAATACTATTAAAGTTATTAAAGAGTTATTTGAATAATACATTTGAGCAAGTTAACAATAGTGATATCTGTTCTGGAAGACAAGGATACGCAGATATAATAAAGTTAACTGACAAAGAAACCTTTATTGATTGCGGAGCGTATGATGGAGACACGATTAGAAGCTTTCTACAAGAATCAAAAGGTTTATTTAATGAAATTCATGCGTTTGAGTTAGATAAAAATAATTTTAGGAATCTATTAAATACTGTAAATGGGCTAGATG
>Ga0316604_10001924_pt1 | contig 17086 bp, 15 predicted proteins | sample OWC_soil_day20_C_FD_207650 | JGI IMG/M metagenome (GOLD analysis project Ga0316604, IMG submission 207650) | Wetland soil microbial communities from Old Woman Creek delta, Ohio, United States - OWC_soil_day20_CT | ecosystem: Environmental > Terrestrial > Soil > Wetlands | place: USA: Ohio... | reverse complement strand
CTGCTGCCAGTACGCCATTTTCATTGCCGTACATTTTTGCTGCGGTTGCTTTCTTAATTATATTAGTGGCTGAAACAGGACGAATTCCAGTAGATAATCCGGATACACATTTGGAATTAACTATGATCCACGAGGCTATGGTACTTGAATATTCGGGACGCCGACTAGGCTTGATTTTTTTAGCAGCAGCTAGCAAACAATTGGTTTTTATTCTGTTATTTACAGTATTATTTTTGCCATGGCAGTCAGGCGGTTTATCGCCGGTAATGGTGTTTTTTTGGCTTGTTGTTAAAGTGGTACTTACAGCAGTTGCTTTGGCAGTCCTAGAGACGAGTACCAATAAAATGCGATTGTTTAAAGTACCGGGATTTATGGGGTTGGCTGGCATGTTGGCGCTTCTTGCGTTAGTGGCGCAGTAAGAAGGGGGTGCAGCTATGAATCTGCTTATTATCATTTTGTTGTTTTTGGCACTTTTATTGAGTCGGGTAACCAGCCTTAAAACGGCTGTAAATATCCTGTTGATTCAGTCGGCTTTGGTGGCCTTGGCGTGTGCTTTTGTTGCTGCTGAAACTAGCGAGATGCATACCTATATTGCAGCGGCTCTTACACTTATTATTAAAGCCGGACTTATTCCCTACGCCCTTTTTCGCATTGTAAGGATGCTGCGCCGGGAACGGGAAGTTAATCCAATTATAAGTCCGAACCATTCGGTTATGGCGGCAGGTATTATGATCGTTTTGGCCTATGGACTGATTGACAGGGCGCTTCCGGGAATTGTTAGCCGGGATGCGCTGGCCGCGGCAGTAGCCATGATGCTAATCGGTTTAACAATGATTATGACCCGGCGGCAGGCAGTACTCCAAATTGTCGGTTTAATTACTATGGAGAACGGTTTATATTTGGTTGGCCTTTCGGTAACTAAAGGTTTGCCGCTGATTATTGAACTTGGTGTATTTTTGGATGTGCTAGTGGCGGTAGTGGTGCTGGTTATTTTGACTTATCGGCTCAAACGCTCTCATATGTCGACAGATACCAGTATGTTAAAAAAATTAAAGGGATGATATTATGGGGCATTTGATAGTTTTAGCGCTTGTTCTGCCGCTTATAACCGGTGTTTTTACTATGATACAGTCAGGGCAAAAAGCGATCCGGTTTATTAATTTAATCGGCAGTATGCTATTGAGTTTCACTTTGATCATCATTGTACATCATGTAGTGGAAAATGGGACAATTCATGTGGGTCAATTCTATATTGATTCCTTGAGTGCGGTTGTGCTGTTGGTGGTAGCTACGCTTACTTGTACGGCGACCTTATTTTCCCTCTCTTATATGGAACAGGAAATCCTAGAGGGAAAGGTTTCATTTAAAATGCTCAAACGCTATTTTGCGTTATTTAATTTGTTTGAGTTTACGATGATTTGTGTGCCTATGGTAGAAAATATGGGGATGCTCTGGGTCGCTGTTGAGGCTACTACCCTTAGCTCGGCGCTACTGGTCGCGTTTTATTTTAATCGGGCAGCATTGGAAGCGGCTTGGAAATATGTTATGGTGTGTACAGTTGGTATATGCTTGGCCTTGTTGGGAACTATTCTCTTGTATTATGCCCAAGTTAATGCTGATTTGAGCGGTGGGGGACAGGCGCTAAGCTGGCTGGCGATTCAGGCGGTTAGCGATAAGCTCGATCCGGGCATGATTAAGTTAGCCTTTGTATTTGTATTGATCGGCTATGGTACAAAAGCCGGCTTAGCTCCAATGCATACCTGGTTGCCTGATGCTCACAGCCAAGCACCTTCACCGGTTAGCGGTCTGCTATCAGGCGCGCTCTTGAGTTGTGCTTTATATGGTATTATTCGTATGGTTATTATTGTAAAAGGCGCTGTAGGGCCTGCTTTTCCTGAACACTTTCTAATCGGATTTGGTTTACTATCCCTTAGTATTGCTGTGCCATTTATTTTAGTGCAGCATGACCTGAAACGCTTGTTAGCCTATTCGAGCATTGAACATATGGGGCTTATTACATTGGGGCTTGGTTTGGGAACTCCCCTTGCCGTATATGGTGCGCTACTTCACATCATTAATCATGCGATAACAAAGTCATCTTTGTTTTATTTGGCTGGGGCTATTATTCAGCATTATGGGACCAAGAATATTATGCGTATTAAGGGCCTGGTGGGAGCTATGCCGGTAGTGGGTGCCATGTTTGTAGCTGCCGTGTTGGCGATTGCTGGGTTACCGCCATTTAGCATCTTCTATAGCAAGCTGACCATTATCTGGGCTGCATTTCAATCGGGGAATTCCTGGTTGGGGGCGATCATATTGCTGTTGATGGCGGCTATTTTTGCAGGCATGATTTACTATACTTTGAAAATTGGCTTTGGTCCAATACCAAGCAAGGTAATAGGCAATTACCGGCTGGGCAAACCAGCCATGGCAGCCGTATCGGTTTCTATGGTACTAATGATCGTTGGCGGAATATATCTGCCTCCCTGGTTTGATACACTTATTACCCAGGCGGTGGCTATTATCATAGGAGGGGGATTATGATAGGATCAGTACAGGTTATACCGGCAGCAACCCTCAGGGCTGCTGCCACGGTGGTCTGCCATGGTGGACTCTACCGGTTGACGGCAATGTTTGCTAATGATGAACGTATGATAAACGGTAGTTTTGCCATTTATGTACTGTTTTTTAGCAAGGAAGATGCTGCTTTTAAAACAATCAAAGCAATTATTAAACAGGATGACCTACTAGAGTTTCCTTCACTTACACCGCTTATGGCAGCGGCAGCCTGGTATGAACGGGAAATTCACGACTTATTTGGCTTAACACCAGTGGGGCATCCGGATTTACGACCATTGGTGCTGCATGAAAATTGGTCCCAGGGACGATATCCATTGAGAAAGGATTTTGAACCTGATAGCGTAGAGTCTGGCGAGAACATCGATTATCCAGTGCCGCCGGTGCAAGGAAAAGGGGTATTTGAAGTACCGGTCGGACCGATTCATGCCGGTATAATTGAGCCAGGACATTTTCGGTTTAGTCAGGCTGGTGAAAATATCATCAATCTTGAAGCAAAACTGTTTTTTGCGCATCGTGGTATTGAAAAGGCGGTTGAAGGCCTTTCATTTAGTAAAGCATTATTTCAGACTGAACGTATTTGCGGTGCTTGCTCAGTGGCAAATACACTTTCGTATGTTCAGGCCGTTGAGAGTCTTACCAATACGGAGGTTCCGCTAAGAGCTGAGTATTTACGAGTGCTGGCTGCTGAGTTGGAGCGACTATATAATCATGTTGGCGATATTGGTAATTTGTGTGCTGGTTTAGGATTTGCTGCAGGTATCAGCAATGGATCTCGTCTCAAGGAGCAGTTGATGCGGCTTAACGAGCGCTTGACGGGAAATCGTTTTTTGCGTGGCTGGATCACCCTCGGGGGTGTTACAATGGATATAACACAAGAACTAGTGCAGGATATTGCGCGGTTGCTTGCAGGGATTACTGATGAACTTAACGATTTACTTGGCCTGCTACGTGATAATGATGCGTTTTTGGACAGGGTTAATACAACAGGTATTTTGCCACAACAGGCGGCGCTTGATCTGGGGGTTGTTGGTGTGGCGGCCAGAGCGTCAGGAGTTGATTTTGATATACGACGGGATTTCCCCTATGCTGCTTACCGCAGCCTTAGCTTTCACGTGCCGGTATATACGAATGGTGATGTGGCTGCCCGCTTGTGGGTGAGGGCTGATGAAGCAGCCGAGTCCATCAAAATTATTGATCAGCTGCTTGAAGAGTTACCAAATGGTAAGCTTACAGGTGAATTGGGTTCAGTTGAGCCATATCAAGCAGCATTTAGCATGACTGAATCACCGCGCGGTTCTAATTTGCACTGGCTTATGGCTGGTGAGAATAACACGATTTATCGATATTTTGTCCGTTCAGCCTCATACCCCAATTGGCCAGCGCTTACTGTTGCTGTTCCAGGGAATATTATTCCGGATTTTCCCTTGATTAATAAAAGTTTTGAATTATGTTATGCGTGTCTTGATCGGTAAGGGGGGACGATTATGCTTAACCTTCTAAAAAAAATTATGAAAACAGGTTGTGTTACCGAGCCATATGATGGTGGTATTGTGCCGCCGCGTTTTCGCGGTGAGGTGGCGTGGGCAGAAGGTCAATGTCAGAGCTGCCAGCGCTGCCGTGTTGCCTGTCCTACTGGCGCAATTGGATTCAGTGGTGGAAGGTTGACAATTGATCACTCTGCCTGCGCATTTTGTGGACAATGTGTTGCTGTCTGTGAACATAAGGCTCTGGCTCATACTGGTGAATACCAACTGGCAGAGATGAAGAACCAGTTATCTGGTAAAATCAAATCAATACTTAAACGTTCGCTGCATATCAGACATGTTGATGCTGGTTCGTGTAATGCCTGTGATTGGGAAATGACTGCGCTTACTAATCCCATTTACGATTTGCAGCAATATGGTATTGATTTTGTACCTTCTCCCCGGCATGCGGATATGCTGATGATTACTGGCGTAGTGACTCGTAATTTAACGCAAGCCCTTACCATGACATATGAGGCAACACCATCCCCTAAACTGGTCATGGCGGTAGGTGCTTGCGCCGCTGGTGGCAAAGTCTTTGGCAATAGCTATGCAATTCAGGGTGCTGTTGATACAATTGTACCTGTTGATATCTATGTGCCAGGATGTCCGCCGCGTCCGGCGGCACTTATCTATGGGCTGCTATTGGCACTTGATCGGTTAGAGGAGGTCCGTAACTAATGAATATTTTTGACATTATTGGTCCGGTTATGGTTGGACCGTCTAGTTCTCATACTGCCGGAGCGGTACGGTTAGGTAATGTTGCCTGTGCTATTTTAGGAGAACCTGTGGCTGAAGCCGTGATTGGTCTGCACGGCTCCTTTGCCCAAACCGGACGGGGTCATGGTACTGACCTGGCGCTGGTGGCAGGTCTGATGGGGTGGACCACTGATGATTTACGGATTCCGCAAGCCTTTGCGTATGCCCAAGAAATGGGCTTGAAATATTCCTTTAAGACTATTAATGCCGGTGAGGCGGCGCATCCCAATTTTGTCAAATTTCATTTGACAGGGAGAAAGGGAAGCGAAAGTCAAGTGGCCGGCGCTTCTGTTGGCGGCGGCCGGGTAGTTATCAGCGAGGTGGATGGTTTTTCGCTTGAGTTTACTGGAGAATTTCCAACGATATTGACACTTCATGAAGACCGCCCGGGCGCAGTAGCGGAAGTGACTGGCATTTTATCCAAGCGCGGCGTGAATATTGCCCAAATGCGTGTTTTTCGTAGGAACAAAGGTGGGTTGGCCAGTATGGTGCTTGAAACCGACCAACCGGTGGATGATTCTGACATCGCTGCGGTGGCTGGGTTGCCGATGATTCGGGCAGTACGTCGCATTAATGCGATAAGTTGAGGGAGGGTAGTGTTATGGCATTAGCTAAATTGTCACTGGAGGAATGGATTCAGGCGGCTGCAGAGCAAGCAGTTTCTTTTACAGACTTTTGTGTGGATTTTCAGAGAAGGGAGCTTGATTTAACAGCCGAAGAAGTACTGGCGCGGATGGAAGCCATGTTTGCGGTGATGGAAGAGTCTATTGCTGTCGGACTCAAAGGCCCGCGTTCTAAAGGCGGTCTGGTAGGTGGTGACGGACAAAAGCTGCAGAGATATCTAGCAGGTAAACAACAAAGTATGCTGGGGGATTTTATTGGTAAAGCCGTAGTGTATTCTATGGCAGTCGGTGAAGCCAATGCGGCCATGGGACGGATAGTGGCTGCGCCTACAGCTGGTTCGAGTGGCGTACTGCCGGCTGTCTTGTTTGCACTTAAAGAGGAGTATGGTGTTAATTCGCATGATTTAGCCAAAGCCCTAGTAGTAGCAGGGGCCATTGGTATGGTTATTGCTTCACGCGCCTCCCTTGCCGGTGCAGCTGGCGGCTGCCAGGCAGAGTGCGGTTCAGCAGGGGCGATGGCCGCCGGCGCGATGGTAGCCTTATTAGGAGGGACACCGGCACAGGTTGGGAATGCTGTGGCCATAACCATCAAAAATATGCTTGGCTTGGTATGTGATCCGGTCGCTGGTTTAGTGGAAGTACCTTGTGTTAAGCGCAATGCCGGGGCTGTAGCTCAGGCTATTGTTGCTGCTGAAATGGCACTTGCCGGGATTGAAAGTGTCATCCCAGTTGATGAAGTTATTGATGCCATGGAGTCGGTTGGTCAGTCGATGCATTGTTCACTTAAAGAAACAGCGCAGGGCGGTTTGGCGGTAACACCTACAGCACTGGCTTTGACTGAAAAAATTTTTGGTAAAAAGCTATAGGGTACAAAAAATTCGCAAAGTATATATACATATAAGCAGGTTATTTCTGAAAAAGAGAGAAAGATAATGGAGAAATATAATATTTGGAGGACTGCAGCATGAAAACAGTTGTTTCTTCTGATCGTGCCCCGCAGGCCATTGGTCCTTATTCGCAGGCTATTAAGGCTAATGGTTTCTTATTTGTATCAGGGCAAATTCCATTGGACCCTATTACTGGACAAATTGTCTATGGTGGCATAGAAAGTCAAACATGTCAAGTACTTACTAACCTTCAGGCGATTTTAGAAAAAGAAGGTCTAAGTTTTGCTAATGTCGTTAAGACAACAGTATTTTTGAAAGACATGGATGATTTTACAGTAATGAATAAAATATACAGTCAACAATTTACTGATGCCCCGCCCGCCCGTGCGTGCGTTCAAGTAGCAAAGCTACCCCGTGATGTTAGTGTGGAAATCGAAGTGATAGCCGTATATTCCTGAAAATGAGAAAGCCGAAACCATAAGAGGTTTCGGCTTTTACTATAATAGCAAGAGAAGGGTAATTGGAGGACAGAGTATATATGTTGATTATCGCTATTGTTTTTATCAACTTAGCCGGCCTTTTTTATACGTTGGCTGTACTAGCAGAAAAAAAACAAAATATTTTGAATTGGTGGCATGTAGTAGCATTTTGGTTAGGGTTAGTATTTGATAGTATTGGTACTACTGCAATGAGTAAAATTGTAGGGAGATTTCAGGCTGATTTCCATGGTTTGACAGGGTTGATTGCTATACTTCTTATGTTTATTCATACAGTATGGGCAACCTGGGTATTATATTCAGCCAATAACCATCTAAAAGTTAATTTTCATAAGTTCAGTATTTTCGTATGGTTAATATGGTTAATACCAATGATTTCAGGTGTACTATTTAGTACTTTCAAAACACCGTAGTTATAATTTCCGCTTTTGCCAACACATCACCTACTTGCAACAGTCTTTAACACGTTGTAGTTACTTTCTATTTATTTTTATCTGTCAGTCCGATGCGCTCGGCATAATAACCTTGCCGAATAAACAGGATAAGTCCGATGAGTATAACTGCCAGACTGGTGAGTTGGGCTGATTTTAGGCCAAACATCAGTGTACCATAATCTCCCCTGAGAAATTCCAGGAAAAAGCGGGCTGTCGAATACAAAATAGCATAAAGAATGAAAACCTGTCCTTTGGCATGGTTCGTTGTTCTAAAGATCAGTAACAGTACAAAGATAATGATATCAATTTGACCTTCCCAGACTTCTGCTGGCCACAAGGGCTTGTTACCATAGACCTGATGAGCCAAAGTTGTTGCTGGATAGATGATGCCAAAATCACTGCCAGTTGGGTGCCCGAAGGCATCACCATTCATTAAGTTGGCCATTCGCCCAATGGCTTGTCCTATGATAACTGCTGGTGCGGCCACAATATCAGCAAATGCCCAGGTATCAATTTTATGGAGCTTGGTATAGATAATGCCGGCAATAGCACCGAATAAAACACCGCCCTGAATGGCCATGCCGCCCTGCCAGACAAAAGGAATTTCCAGCAGGTGGTGCTGATAATACTCCCAGTCAAAAAAGAAAACATCCCATAATCGCGCACCGACAATGCCAGCTAAACCGCAGTAAATCCCAATATCCGGCACATGCTGGTGCCAGCGACCGTCCTGTTTGGCAAGAAAATAGGCGGTACCGGTAGCTAGGATGATACTTAAGCTTAAGATTAACCCATAAGCGCGGATTGGAAAATCACCAATGAAAAAGAGGTACTGATGCATAGTATGTTGAAACCTCCATTATTAATTAATAGTAGCAAGCCATCAAACATATATCTGTTATATAGGAAAGGGGATATTTATGCCAAGAAGATTTATAGTACTAGCTATAGCAATGATTGCGGTGACTGTTGCCATAGGTTTTATCGCTATGCAGCCAGATAATTTTACGGGGACTGACGCTGGTAAGCCAGCAGTAAGTACAGGTGTAACGCCCGAAAAAGCCAATAACGAGCAGCAAAGTAATGGTTTTGCTGCAGCTAAACCAGCCATCGATACAGGGGTAACTGTTGGGAAACGGTTACCGGAATTTGCGCTGGCTACGCTGGCAGGAAAAGAAACCAAAGTGACTCTGGATGGACAAATTATTGTACTCAACTTTTGGGCAACCTGGTGTCCACCCTGTCGCCAGGAGATGCCTGAGCTTGAGAAATTTGCCCGACAGTATAGCGGTAAAGTGATGTTTTATGCGATTAACATTCAAGAGCCTAGTGATACAGTGACCGAATTTCTGATACAAAATCAATACACCATGAAGGTGCTTTCCGATAAAGACGGGGAGGTGGCAAAGAACTTTCGTGTTAATAGTATCCCAACAACCCTGGTAGTGGATAAACAAGGTATTATCAAATATCGAAAGTCGGGTCCGGTTACGGTGACCGAATTGGAAGGGGTGTTGAATGGATTATAACCTTACATTGGTAACAGTTTTTGGGGCAGGGGTAGTTTCATTTTTATCACCATGTGTACTGCCAATGCTGCCAACCTATACTGCACTTTTAGCCGGTACGGAAACTCCGGCTAAGTCAAGCACTGGAAGCTGGACCTTCTTTGTTAATGCCCTTAGCTTTTTGAGCGGATTTACCCTGCTATTTGTCGCTATGGGGGCAACGGCTTCCTATATTGGTGAGTTCTTTTTAAATTATCAGGAGATTATCCGCAAAGTAGGGGCAGCCTTCATGGTAATTATGGGTTTACAGGTGCTTGGTGTACTAAAGATTCCCGGGCTTGAGCGCGAGTATCGTCCTTTATTACAGGGGACTTTTGTTGGTCCATTTGGGGCCTTTTTGCTTGGATTGGCATTTACTGCTGGTTGGACACCCTGCACTGGGCCGATTCTAGCTACTGTGCTTATGTATGCTGGCTCTACGGCCACAGTTGCGCAAGGGGCCTTTTTATTGTTTATTTATGCTATGGGGTTTTGCCTACCGTTTATGGCATTGGCTATTGTGCTCAATCGCTATATGAATCAAATAAAAGGACTATATAAGTGGTTGCCACTTATTCAGCAGACCGCCGGAACTGTACTTGTTGTGGCAGGTATTCTGCTTTATTTTGATTTGATGAAAAAGTTGATAGGCATCATCTGGGGTATTTTTTATTAAAGAAGCGTATTTTAGATAAGTTGCTTCACAGTAAATTCCAACGCATCGCAGGATACTAGATGGTAGATGGTGTTATTAATCATGCCAGTAGTGGCGGTTTTTATTGATGACTCACTGTGAAGATGACCATAAATACAAATAGCTACCTGATAGTTGTTAATTAGATCAGCAAAGCCGGTTGCCGTTTGGTGATTATAAAACGGAGGGAAGTGGAGCATAAGGATGATCTGGGAAAAGCCAGCAGCGCGGGCGGCACTGAGCGATGCTTCCACGCGCAGGAGCTCGCGGTCAAAAATAGCCTGATCCTTAGATTTGAATAGGGGGTCTTCCGGGCAGGTCCAACCCCGACTGCCGCAGATAGCCCACTTACCGGCAGTGGCAAAATTGTTATTAAGAAATTCAAATTTGCCCTCAGTGGCGGTAGCCATCTTACTTAGCGTCTGCCACCAGTAGTCATGATTGCCGCGAATTATGATTTTTCTGCCAGGAAGATCAGCAATGGCGTTCAAATCAACAAGTGCGTCCGGTAGTTTCATAGCCCAGGAAATGTCGCCAGCAAGCAGGACAATATCCTCATTTGTTATTTGTTCCTGCCAGCTTGCTTTGATTTTTTCCCAATGACCATCCCAATGCCTGCCAAAAATACTCATAGGCTTGGTTGGTGGTTGGCCTGACAAATGGAGATCTGCTATGGCGAATATCTTCATAAAAGAAAGCATCCTTTGTGTATATTTTAGAGCCTAGAATATATTTTAGCTAATATTAGAATGAATAGCAAATAGGTAAGAATGTAAGAAAGCAGTACTATAAAGTGAATAACTCTCGAATTTCAGTCTCATTCATTTTAGTCAGGAAGTTTTCACCAGGCTGAATGAGAGAATCAATCATTTCTTTCTTTTTCTGCTGCAAGCGGTATATTTTTTCTTCAATCGTATTTTTAGTAATTAGCTTATAAACTTGTACCGAATTTTTTTGACCAATACGGTAAGCACGGTCGGTTGCCTGGTCTTCGACGGCTGGATTCCACCAGGGGTCATAGTGAATAACCATGTCGGCGCCAGTAAGATTGAGGCCGGTACCGCCTGCTTTCAGCGAGATGAGAAAAACCTCTTTATTACCGGCGTTAAAAGAATTAACTAGTTTAATCCGATCCTCGGCTTTAGTTGAGCCATCTAAATAGTGGTAATCAATTTTCATGGCCACAAGTTTCTGTTTAATTATGGCTAACATGCCGGTAAATTGGGAAAATAGCAGAATCCTATGGCCACCATCGGTCGCGTCTTTCAATAATTCCTGCAACATATCAAGTTTGCCGCTGCCACCTTGATAATTTTCAATAAACAAGGAAGGGTGGCAACAGATTTGCCTAAGTCGGGTTAATAACGATAATATTTTAATTTGACTTTTTTCAAAGCCCTTGGTGCTGATTTCCACTTCAAACTCTTGTTTGGCTTTTAAGAGCCAGGCAGCATATAATCTGGTTTGTTCTGAGGTCATTTCGTTAACCATTTTACTCTCGATTTTTTCAGGCAGTTCTTTTAGAACTGCCTTTTTCATGCGCCGCAAAATAAAGGGTTTAATATGACGGCTTAACTCTCGCAAGGCCGTTTGGTCGCCATTTTTGACTATGGGAATTTCGAACCGGTTAGTAAAAATCTTGTGTGTGCGCAGATAGCCTGGCATCAGAAAATCAAAAATCGACCATAACTCTGTCAGTGTGTTTTCAATGGGCGTGCCGGTAAGAGCAAAATAGCTTTTAGCTTTGATCTGTTTTACTGATTTAGCGTTTAAGGTGTTAGGATTTTTGATATGTTGCGCTTCATCTAGAAAACAGTACGTAAAGGTTCTTTTTTCGTAGAATTCAATATCCCGCTTGATAAGAGCATAGGAGGTTATAACTAAATCAGCGTTATCAATATCTTTGAGCTGTTCTAACCGCTCAGTTGGCTGCCCCGAGATAACGATTGCTTTTAGACTAGGCGCAAATTTAAATACTTCTTCTTGCCAGTTATATACCAATGAGGTTGGTGCAATGACGAGTGAGGGTGCCGTGGCATGGTCTTTTTCTGCAAGAATAAAAGTGATTACTTGCAGGGTTTTCCCAAGGCCCATATCATCGGCTAAAATACCCCCCAAACCATAATAGGATAATGACTTAAGCCATTTCAATCCTGTTTTCTGATAATCCCGAAGCTTTCCCTGAATGCCTGGGGGAACAGCATATTCAATATCTTGTGGTTCGCGAATATCTTGCACCATGCGTTTAAACGCGCTGTTTCTTTCAAAGGCAAAGTCAGCTGTATCTCTTGCTAAACTATCTAAATATAAAGCGCGGTATTTGGGTAGTTCAACGACTTGTTTTTCAATATCGGCAGGGCGGAGACCTAATTCTTCAATAAGTCCGGCAACCGTCTGGAATTCAGGGGAATCAAGCGGTATAAATGCGCCTGTGGGGAGGCGGTGGTATCGCTTTTTAAGCTTATAGGCAGACAATAACTCAATTAATTCCTTAGAGGATATATCCTCTAAGTCAAGGGAAAGCTCCAGCATGTCAGTAGCTGTATTTAGTCTTATTCCCGCGGCGATTTTTCCAGGAGGTTGTACTTTCATATTGTTAAAATCATCGGAATAAAAAATTTCAGCAATATATTGTAGTTCAGGTAAAGCTTCTTGTAAAAAAGAATAGACGGCTTCTTCCTCGGCTAAAACAAATTTATCAGTTGACCAGATGAAACCGTGCTGGTGGAAAATGTTTAATAAAATTTTTTCTTCAATGGCCGACCGTAGCAGCCATTTATCTTTAACGGCAGTTTGTGCTGAAATGGGACTGGCGTTATGTTGGATGATCACATCACCATAGCAAAATTCAATTTTTGCACTTATACCTTCAGCAAATTTATCGAGATATACCCGTTTTTGCAACTGTTTTTTGTGAAATTTTTTATGTACAGCTGAATCAATGGTAACAGATGCAATTGTTTCAAGCGCAGGTAATGCAGCTGATACAAACTCTGACACTGCTCCAGACGGAATGTGTAATTCGGGTTTTCGATTCTCACTAAAGCAATTGAGTAAACGTTTAATATATTGGGCGAAAACAGCATCCACATGATAGATAGCTTTATTATGATAGATGTATTGAAAATCAGAATCAAGCCCATAAAATACGTCATTTGCCAAATTCATGGTTAAACTTAAGCCGCCATTGATTTCTTTAATGCCCAAATTAACAGGTGGCCTGCTGTTGATGATGGTGAGATTCGTAATTTTTTGGTCATTAATTACAACGGTAAATGGCGCTGTTCCCATAGTCGTCAAAAAATGTAAGAGATTTGTATTGGTAAGTTTAAAGTGCCGCGAGTCGCTAAAGGCTGAATGGGATGAGGAACTTGAAAAGCCCGGATAATTCCAAAAGATGCGGTCCTTTTCTTCTTTATAAGCCTGGTGTAACATGTTTAGTAATATAACTGACAAATCATCAAACTGTACTTTCTGAGGTAGTAAAGTCAAGTTTTTACCAAAAATAATTTCTTGGTTTGTATCCAAAGCGACAAGTAATTGTGGAATATCTTTCAGTACATACATGCGATCAGAACCAATGGTAAACTCTAAGTAGCTTATTTTTCTAGTATTGTATACATAGAATCCATACGTAGGAGTAAGCTTCACCAAATGATTTCCATCTGCTTTTTCAGAAGTCATCTCGGTAGCCTGATTCTGAAAAAAAGTAAGCATTTCCTGCATGGACCGTGTTAACGGCACTTGTTTTAATGTACCAAAATAGTCTGACCAAGCATGCTGAATGGCTTTTAATACGGCAACAACATGCTTACAGGCACCTTTGTGACTATGAAAAGCAGGGCAATCACAGACATAATTTTTGATTTTTTGTTGACCATTAAAAGTCACTGCTACGATATAGAAATATTGGCCGCGCACCCGAGCCTCAAAGGTATTATCTTGGCGCGACAAATGTAAGTTATCAACACAATTGTTGTGATAATAATGACTGCCTCTCATATAAGAGGCGTCAGAATCTGCTTCAGCTTTAATTATTTCGTCTGTTAACATGTATGGCTTCCCTTCCGGTTCTATCAATAGTCCAATTAGTATTAATTATCCTGTCACAGGTAAAAATCCTGCATTATTATTCCCATTATATTATTCTTCAGCATACATTATAGGGACGGCGTATCGCTAAGTTAGAATAATTTAGGGCGGGGTTGAAACATGAGCTATCGTAAAATGGATGATTATTTCCGGAAGCTAGTGACCGGAACCGAAACGAAGATAGTATTAGCAAATGGCAAATATGTTACAGCCATTAATTTTGATAATGCGGCTACTACGCCGCCGTTTTGCTCTGTATTGAATGAAATAGCCCGATTTTCACCCTGGTATGCTTCTGTCCATCGTGGTAAAGGCTATAAGTCCATTCTTACTTCTGAAGTTTATGAGCATGGCCGGGACGTGGTACGGAAATTTGTTAAAGCAGATAACCGTGACGCTGTAATTTTTACCAAAAATACCACAGAATCAATTAATATGTTAGCATATGCGCTTACCAATCAGAGTGAGCAGCAGGTTGTTTTGTCAACAGACATGGAACACCTTGCCAATGATATGCCTTGGCGGGATAAGTTCATTATTGATTATATAACACTAACTAAGTCGGGCAGGTTGTCGCTACAAGACTTGGAATCAAAGCTTAAGGCATATGAAAACCGGGTGAAACTTGTAACTGTAACAGGAGCTTCCAATGTTACCGGCTATGTTAATCCGATAAATGAGATTGCTCAACTGGCTCACCAATACGGAGCTAAGATTCTGGTAGACGGTGCCCAGTGGGTGCCACATATGCCTGTTGATATGAAACCATATAATTCTTCTGAACATATTGATTACTTGGCTTTTTCTGCACATAAAATGTATGCACCCTTTGGGACAGGGGTTCTCATTGGCCCCAAAGAAACGTTTGAAAAGGCTGTTCCGGTATACCAGGGTGGGGGAGCTGTTGGGTTGGTTTCGCATCACACAATTGAATGGGATGCTCCACCAGCCAAGTATGAAGCCGGGACACCTAATATGATGGGTGTGTTAGCCCTTATTACGGCAATAGAGACATTAAATGAACTAGATATAAACAATATTTATCAGTATGAACGAAAATTGATTGAGTATACTATCAGTGGTTTGTCAGCAATACCGGGAATTACTCTATATAGTACTGGAAGCAATAGCCAAGAACGAGTGAGCCTGATATCTTTTACATTAGAGGGATTGCACCATAGTCAAATAGCTGAAATATTGGCTCAGGAAGCAGGTATTGCTGTTCGCAATGGTTTGTTCTGCGCCCATCCGTATGTAGCAAACTTACTAAAAGTAAGTACCGAAGAAATTAACTATTATCAGACCCATGATGATAAAACGATACCAGGATTGGTGCGAATTAGTTTTGGCCTATATAATAATTTGCGGGAGATAGATGTTTTTTTGAAACTATTGTCACATATCGCCAGCCAGCGGCCATATTATGCCCGTAAATATGGTTATGTAATAGCGCCTGGACGCTGTGATACCAGCCAGACAAAGGATTATCCATACTGCTAGGACTTGATAACACCAATACCACCCAGATTCCGCGTTACGGGTTCTGGGTGGTATTGGTTTCATTGATGGACGCTGCATTCATTTAATTATTAGGGCTGGTTGATTTAATCCATTCCTCTAACTTGGACAATACTTCAGCGCGGGCTGTTGCTACTTCTTCGCCTCTCCATTCTTGGCCGGTTTCGCTGTCAAACCACGAATCCTTTTGCGAAAAAGTTCCGCTGGGGTACAGTTTTTCTTGGGTAGCATCCAAGATACCGTCAAGCATGCTTTGCTTGATGGTTTTTCTGATCATACGGCAGCCGGCCTTCTCGGTAGTGGTAACCTCTATGCCGTCAGGGCCGGCGCTAAGCCCAACATGGGACAGCAATTTACCTTGTTGACTGGCGGCAGAAATAGCCTGCTTGGCATAAGCGGCGGCCTGCTCCCGCTTAATACTGTCATCATCTACCGTTACTCTTACATTGCCGATAATAAGCTTATACATGACGCACCTCCTTATGAACTATTGTATGACTATTAACTAGAGATAGAACTGCTTTTAACACGTAGGCTAGTAAGTTGACTTTTATAATTAGTTGTTATATAATGGAACATACAAATCTGAAGAGGCAGAATAGTAAGCTTATGGCACAGTTCAGAAAGTTGGCGGATGTTGCGAGCCAATCTGCGTAATAGTTGAACTCGCTGCTGAGGAGTGGTTGCGAAATTTTAGTAACAGCCGACGTAAGTCTGCGTTATAGGCGAAGAGTGGGTGACTTTGCTCATCAAACAGGGTGGTACCGCGAGAATCTCGTCCCTGGCGTTAGCCACGGGACTTTTTTAATACTATTTGTCCGAGGGGGATTACTCGATGAACGAGAAATACACACCGCGCGAGATTGAGGCCAAATGGCAAAAAATCTGGAGCGAAAACAATGCTTTCTGCACACATATTGACCGCCAGCGACCAGAATACTATGTTCTGGAAATGTTCCCGTATCCGTCTGGAAATTTGCACATGGGCCATGTACGCAATTATTCGATCGGTGATGTTATTGCCAGATTTAAAGTAATGCAGGGTTACAATGTGTTACATCCCATGGGCTGGGATGCTTTTGGTATGCCTGCTGAAAACGCCGCCATCAAGAATGGCATTCATCCTTCATCATGGACATGGGATAATATTGCTAATATGCGCCGGCAGCAGCAAGAGTTAGGCTTATCTTATGAATGGGATCGTGAGGTAGCTACCTGTCATCCCGAGTATTATCATTGGACGCAGTGGCTGTTTTTGCTGTTTTTTGAACGTGGCCTGGCTTATAAAAAGAAAGCAGCGGTAAACTGGTGTAATGACTGCAATACTGTGCTGGCTAACGAGCAGGTAGTTGATGGTCGTTGCTGGCGTTGTGACTCAGTTGTTGTTAAAAAAGACCTTGAACAATGGTTTCTTAAAATAACAGATTATGCGGATCGTCTCTTAGCCGATTTGTCTGAGCTTAAAGGTTGGCCTGATCGGGTCAAAACTATGCAAGAAAACTGGATTGGCCGTAGTGAAGGTGCACAGTTCAGCTTTGCTGTGCCGGAACTTGATGATAAAATTTCTGTATATACTACCCGCCATGACACTGTATTTGGCGTTAGTTATATTGTGCTTGCACCAGAACATTCAATGGTGGACAAGCTTATTGCTGGCAAGTCGGAAGAAGCGGCTGTAAAAGCCTTTATAGCCCGCGTTCGTAATCAAAGTGATATTGCCCGCACCTCGAATGAGACAGAAAAAGAAGGTATCTTTACTGGCGCTTATGCCATTCATCCGTTTACTGGTGAACAAGTGCCTATTTGGATTGCCAATTATGTATTGGTAGAATACGGTACAGGTGCAGTTATGGGCGTGCCTGCTCATGACCAACGTGACTGGGACTTTGCCGGTAAGTATGGATTAACTAAAAAAGTAGTAATTCAACCGAT
>Ga0316604_10001923_pt1 | contig 17088 bp, 15 predicted proteins | sample OWC_soil_day20_C_FD_207650 | JGI IMG/M metagenome (GOLD analysis project Ga0316604, IMG submission 207650) | Wetland soil microbial communities from Old Woman Creek delta, Ohio, United States - OWC_soil_day20_CT | ecosystem: Environmental > Terrestrial > Soil > Wetlands | place: USA: Ohio... | reverse complement strand
CCAATGGGACCTTGCGTGCCACGACCAGTCCTTCCATGACATTTTCCAAGGCTGTTTTGTTCTGGAACAAATTGTACAACTGAAATACCATGGCCGTACTACGCCTGATCTGCAAAATTTCCTTTTTGGTAACCTGCCGACATTCAACATGAGTATTGCCGATCATAATCTCGCCTTCATCCGCCTGCTCCAAAAAATTCAGGCAACGCAAAAAAGTTGTTTTACCTGACCCGCTGGGCCCCACGATAACAATAACTTCGCCTTTTTCGACTTGCAGGTCAATGCCCCGCAAAACCGACTGCTTGCCAAAAGACTTGTGCAACGCTTTTACTTGAATCATAGAGCCTCCTTTCCAGCAAGGGCATATTTACGCTTTCTTTTCGGCCAACAAGCGTTTGTAATAAGAGTGGGCCGTATACAACGCCGCCACCGGATTGTGCCCTGTCACACGGTCTTTAGTGACCAGCGTGGTAACCAACGCATCCGAATACTTGATAAACAAAGAATCATGACCTACACATAACCCAATAACGACATTCAAATCAGTTTTATGGTAATTCAGGATACGAGCCTGTAAGATCGGATTACACATTGATTCATGCGTATTGGGCCTGATTTTTTCTTCTTCGGCCAGTCCGATTTCCGTCTTGTCAACAGACCCGACCTTGCAAATCGCGCTATAGTAGTCCAGCCCCTTGGCCGTCAAGATTGTGGTAAAAATCTTGGCTTCCTCAATCAGTCCGGCACACGTTGCCACGCCGATTTTTTTTGCGCCGATCCGCTGCGCGAATTCAATGATTTCCTCGACGCGAGTCATTTTCCCGTAGAACAGACCTTCAACCTGCGCCGAAGCTCTGGCAACAATCGCATCTCGTTCATCGTCTTGCAAATGATGCTTGATTTCTTCGATATCCTCCGCAATAGAATGCCCTTCATTATCTTTGGTCGTCAAACAGAATCCCGGAAATTGCTTGTCCCGACTGCGGCAATTGTAGATGCTGCAATCCGTACAACACAGCTGATTTACATCTTTATTTTTACTCATATCCATCCCCCATTTTTTTTTTGCATTACCGCCAAAAAAACAAAAAAAGGCTGAAAATGCATACACATTTTCAGCCTTCAGTTTTCTGATTGGCCTGTCTAAATTATTTTCTAAACTATAACAAAAGTCATGGTCTTTGTCAACTTACCGCATTGCCTCATCAAAAAGCATCTGAGATATTACCAAAGCCGCAGGCACCGATATCGCCGTTGACTACTTGAAAGAATACTAGGTCCAGACCTTACTCGCAGATTATGAGATTCGCTCCATGTTGTCACACCCGGTCAATCCCAAAACGTCTTCCGGCTTGATACGCTCACGTTTTTGAATTAATGCAGTTTCCGGATGTGTCAAAACTCCATTGTATGTCACGAGGCTACGGCGCAGATAGGCATCCTTGCGGCAGGCTTCCGCGACTCCTTCATTGGCAATAGCCAACAAATGCGGCAAAACCACCGCAGCATACGCTATTGAGGTTGTGTGAGGTACCGCTCCAGGAATATTATCTACCCCATAATGAACAATTCCGTCAACTATATATGTGGGATTATCATGGCTGGTCGATTGATATGTCTCAATCGCTCCCCCGACATCCGCGCTAATGTCTACGATAACAGAGCCCTTTTGCATTAGTTTCAGCATGTCCCGCGTAACCAGATGATCTTTGCGGTGCTTGGGCCATTTCACACAGTTAATGACCAAGTCGGTCGTCGGCAACAAATCAGCAATATTCTTTTGATTGGAAAACGCAGTGTGCACATTTTTGGGGAAGATCTCCCCACATTGGCGCAATACCCCAACGTTAACATCCATTAAAGTAACTTTCGCTCCCAACGAGGATAAAACTTCTACGGCAGATTTGCCGACAATCCCTGCGCCAAGCACAATTGCATTGATTCCAGGTGCGCCGCCGATACCACCAATCAATTTTCCACAGCCACCATATACCGTCGTCAGACAAACTGCGCCCATGATCGCACCTAACTTACCGGCCACTTCACAGTTGGGCGACCCGTATCTGTGGCTATCTTCCGCCGCAAAACCGATCATTTTGCTCTTAAGCATGACGTCAACTTCTTCACGATTGGCGGCCGGATGAAAACAGGCCAACATAATTTGATTTTCACGAACAAGCGGATATTCTTCCGGAAACAGTTCCTTAACCTTGGTGACCAATTCGCATTCGGAATAAATTTCTTCCATCGTATCACGCAGCTGCGCTCCGGCGCTCACATAGTCCTCGTTAGAAAATCCCGACAGAATCCCTGCGTTTTTTTGGACCAAAACGGTATGCCCGCAACGGCTAAATTCTGAAACACCGGTCGGAGTCATGATCACCCTAGCTTCACCATGCTTATTTTCTTTCAAAACACCAACAATCATTTGTTTTTTTCCTCCCGTCACTCATCCATTTTTCTAGGGCAAGTACGCCGTTGCTACTTCATTTCGTCTAATCGGCGCACCTGCCGGTACCATTACCAAACTCTATTTATTTTGCATTACACCTTTGAAGGTTCCACTACAGCACCAGACGGTGTTTTTTCGTTGGCAATCGGCGCTTTTCTGCCTGCCAATGGCAAACTGCCGTACCACCATTTCATCGTGAAGGCCAACCCAAAAAAGAAAATCATATACGCAAAGGCCGGCGTCAAAAAGGTCCACAACTGTCCTGTCGACAACAAAATCGGCCCGAAAGTCAGCACCAATATATCTGTCGGTGAAGTCAACGGGGCACATATAGCAGTGTCTTCAAAAGTTTTTGATTTTTTTTCCGGATCCACAATGCGCGACAAAACAAAACTATTTGCATACACACCTGTCAGGAACCCAAAAACAAACATGCCTCGCTCAAACCAATCGTATTTATTCATGCGCGGCGCCAAGTAGAGGAAGGAGCCCACAACGAAAATCCCACCGGCAATCAACAGCGTCGCCAACGGCGCAGCATACTTAATAATGATGGAGAGTTTGATCGAGGCCAGGCCAAAAAACACCAGATAATCAGTGGCAAAGCCGGCAATGCTGCCAGTGATTCGGTAATCTATATATTCCTTGGCGCCGATTTTATCGAGTATCCAGGAAAAGAGTAGTGCAAGCATAAACGCAGCCGAAAAAGACGGTATGGAAAAATCATGCACGGTTCCGATGTAACCGGCCAACAAATAGCCCAACCCCGAAGGTAACAACAGAATGGCCGCATGCAATGCCAAAGTGTCCAGACTGATTTCTGCAATGGTTTCTTCGCCCAAAATACCGCGTTTATTTCTGGGCAGCAATCCTGTGCGATACTCCAGCGGTAGGCTGCCAGAGTCAGAAATATAGTTGGTAATACCATTGCGAGTCGCCCATTTAATTAACGCCATTCCACCAAAAACGCCGGTCAAAATACCGAACGTAGCCGAAGTGACCCCGAGATCGGTAGCATCGGCCCAGCCGTATTTGGCAAAAGTGGTCCCAACCGCCACGGCAGTTCCGGGTCCACCTGCCCAGCCGGCCCCAAGCAGAAAGCCAAATCCAGGATGCAAGTCGGGCCAGATTCGGACCATGCCATAGGAAGCAAACAAGATAGGTAACGTGTATTGCAGGATATAGGTCGTTTCCCTGAAACAGAGGAAACTTCCTAGCCGTTCAAGGTTTTCCTTAAGTTTGGCGGTGCTGCCCAAATCCAAACCGCGGATTCCCATTGACACAAAGACAATAATGATCAAAAGACCGGAATACGAACCCATTTGACTAGAAAACGGAACCAATTTCAACACACTGGGGCCAAATATAAAGCCCAAAACTCCGGCGATCAAACTGGCCGGCATGAAATAGTCCTGCAAAACCTTAACATTGGATCGTAATAATTGCCCAATAAGGATAAAACCGCTGGCAAAAGCCAGATCCACCAATACACTATAGGCATTGAAAGCCATCAATTATTACCTCCCGCAATTTTCAAATAAGCACCTGCAAAATAACCCGCCTTAGCCACTGAAACAATCTGCCTTTTTCGTATTCTGTGTCAGCAACTTCACACCCCTTCACCAGAGTTTCCCTTTGCAATCCACCATGCACTCCCGCCGGCTTCTATCACAGTCTGTTTTTGTTTGCAGACTATAATATTAAACTACCATCTCGCCCCGCAAAATGGTTGCAGCTTGACCCGACAACACCACCCTGTCACCCACCGTGCTGACATGCAACAAGCCTCCCCTGGCTGATAATTGTCCAGCCGTCAGGGTTTCCTTACGCAAAAGCTTTCCCCAGTACGGCCCCAGGCAGCAATGCGCCGAACCGGTAACCGGATCTTCGTCAAGTCCCTCACCCGGATCAAAATATCGGCAAACATAATCGTATTCCGTTTGATCGGAAAGGCTGGTCACGATTACGCCACTGGCTGGGATTGCCTCGGCAAGGCGGGAAAAATCGGGTCGCAGATTCCTGACTTGCTCAGCTGAATCCACTGCAATCAAATAATCCAGACGATTCCTGCCGGCATAAACCATTCTGACAATCCCCAACGATTCGGCCAGTTGTTCAGGCAACTTACACGGATAAGGAACCTCCGCCGGCAAGTCGACATGAATCCAATCCGCAGTGCATATAGCAGTTAATGGGCCACTCAAGGTATGAAAACGAATCGGTTCTTTCCTATCCATACGCCCCGTTTCATATAGCACATGTGCGCTAGCCAAAGTAGCATGACCACAGAGGCTGACTTCCGTCAATGGCGTAAACCACCGCAACGAAAAGCCATCCTCTTGCCTGCAGACAAATGCTGTCTCGGATAAATTCATTTCACGAGCCATATTCTGCATTTTCCGACTGGTCCAGGGACTGGAAAGCAGACACACGGCTGCCGGATTGCCTTGGAACGAAGCAGCGGTGAATGCATCAACCTGAAAAATGTCGAATCCCACGTTACGTTACTCCTTACACTATAGAGAACATTTTTCGCCGCTTAACAACGCGGTGAGACCGATGTGAGTATCTCGGTGATAACTGCCGCATACGCTGCACGGAGCATCTGGATCGACGTAGTGTCCCGGTTCGGTATAGGTTGTAAATACGCCTTCGTAATTGCGCAAAATCACCTTGCCCGCGCTCTGCGAAACCATATATTGGGGCATCACCGGAATCTTGCCGCCACCACCCGGTGCATCAACAACAAAAGTGGGAACAGCCATACCCGAAGTATGTCCGCGCAGATATTCGATGATCTGGATACCGGAACTGATGGGAGTACGGAAATGTCCAATGCCCCGCGACATATCACATTGATAGATATAATAAGGCTTCACCCTTATTTTTAGCAACATCTGCATCAGCCGCTTCATCACCTGTGGACAGTCATTGACTCCACGTAACAGGACAGATTGATTGCCGAGAGGAATTCCCGCATCAGCCAGTTTCGCGCAAGCTTCAATAGCTGCCGGTGTGATTTCGTTCGGGTGGTTAAAATGAGTGTTCACATATACCGGATGATATTTTTTGAGAACACGACACAGATTTTCTGTGATGCGTTGCGGCATCACGACCGGCGTTCTGGTCCCGAAGCGAATTATTTCCACATGGTCGATGCGGCGCAACTTCTGCAAAATATATTCGATTGTCGCATCATCGATGAGAAACGCATCGCCGCCGGAAAGGATGACATCACGCACAACCGGCGTCTTGCGAATATAAGCGATGCAAGCGTCGATTTGCTCCCGTGACCTGGAATGATCGCTGGCCCCCGACAACCTCCGTCTGGTACAGTGTCTGCAATACATCGAACACTGGTCTGTTACCAACATCAACACCCGATCCGGATAGCGATGGGTAAGCCCGGGAACAGGTGAATCCTTATCCTCATGCAGTGGATCTGCCATATCATACTTGCCGAACTGCAGCTCATTAATGGTTGGCACAGCCTGCTTGCGGATCGGGCAATCAGGATTTTGGGTATCAATCAGACTAGCGTAATACGGAGTAATTGCCATACGCAAATTGTTCAGGCAATGGGTCACGCCCTCTTCTTCCTCCGGCGTCAAATCAATGACTTGCTTCAATTCCGTCAGCGAAGTTATTCTATGTTCAACCTGCCATTCCCAGTTTTGCCAATCCTTTTCCGCAATATTTTTCCATAGGGAAATATCATGGTAATCACGCATTTTCATCTACCTTCTTTACTTTACTGTTTTGCGGCAACAGCAGATCCTTTTGCTGATTGCCGCTAATAGTAAATCTTTGCAATATCCATGCCATAGAGCCGTCGTTTTGCTTGACGGCCCGAAAGCTTGCTATTACTGCATCTTCTCCCCAACATGTTATAGGAGGAGAAGCAATCCTTGCCCAATATTCGGCAATAACACGAATTTTGGGCAGTGAATTTTGGGCAGCGGCTGTTCTTTAACCATTCAAGCCTAAAATGCCTCTGGCTTCATTTGGCCGTGCGACCGGTCGTCCCAGTTCCCCCGCCATACGCACGATACGCCGTACAAGCTGTGCATTGCTTGTCGCCAAAACGTTCTTTGTATAATAGACGTTATCCTCGAATCCTACCCGGACATGTCCGCCCAGGATAATCGCCATCACCGCCAACGGCAGTTCGTTGCCGCCGATTCCAGCCACGCTCCACGTACAGTCGGGCGGTAGTGATTCAACCATATGCAATAGGTGTCTCGGTTCACCGGGAATCCCTCCCGACACCCCCATCACAAAATCAAAATGCAACGGCAATTTCAGCAGCCCTTTTTTAACCAGCGTCAACGCATTGTGAATCATGCCCACGTCGAAAACTTCAATTTCTGGTTTCACGCCGTATGTCAACATCGCTTGGGCGAATTTTTCAACAACCGGCATTGGATTCACAAAAATCTCGCTGCCGAAATTCACTGTACCTGTGGTCAGTGTCGCCATTTCGGGACACAGTTCTACCGGCTGAATGCGTTCCGCCGCAGTCATGCTTGCCGCACCGCCCGTAGAAACCTGAACGATCAAATCGCAGCGTTGCTTGACCGCTTCGATCACCTGTTGGAAACAACTCTTTTCCTGCGTTGCGTTGCCTGCCAAATCCCGGACATGCAGGTGGATGAGGGAAGCGCCTTCCGTTTGGCATTGAAAAGCCTCTTCGGCAATTTCAATCGGCGTTAACGGCAAGTTGGGATTGTCCTGTCGCGTCACTTCCGCACCCACCGGCGCCACCGTAATAATCAGTTTATCCATGATGAACCCTCTTTTGCTTTGCCAGCGGAACCACGCAGGTTCCGCTGGCCCGGCAGACGAGCACCGGTTCCGCCAAAACACTGGCCGCCGAATCTTGCGCAGGGTCCTTGTCAAGTGCGACTACCTTGACTGCCTCGAATTCCATACGCCGCGAACTCTTGCCCGTTTGCACGATTTTGCCGCGGGCCTCGATAAAGTCGCCGGCATAAACAGGTGCTTTGAATTCCACGTTATCATAGGCCGCGAACAACCCCTCATCCCCATCATGCCGGATCAGCAGCTCCGTCGCAACATCACCGAACAAGTCCAGCATTCTCGAACCGTTCACCAACCCCCCTGCATAGTGGGCATCATGTTCACTCATGCGAATACGGATCATACATTCCATCTATCTCATCTCCATTTTAATTATTTATTGTGCGCCAGGTGATCGTTGGATTTCCTGAACGAGAAAAGATGCCACATGTTCAGCGTAGGTATTGAGGCCAAATCCAGCATCGTATCCCAGTTCTTTCGCCAGTTCATGGGTGATTCGCGGCCCGCCGACTACCAGGGTCACTTTGTCACGCAATCCTTCAGCCTCAAGCATATCCACCAGCTTGGTCAGGTTGGTGATATGAATGTTCTTCTGCGTAACCACTTGTGAAATCAGTACGACGTCAACCGCCAGTTCATGAATTTTGCGGATGACTTCTTCACAGGTGACCTGCGCCCCCAAGTTCACGGCCTCGATCTCGTGATAGCTTTCCAGTCCCTTATGCCCATTCAGGCCCTTCATGTTGATGATCGCATCAATGCCTACCGTATGGGCGTCACTCTCGATGCAGGCACCAATCACCCTGAGTTTGCGCCCCAATGTCTGTGCAATGGCACTGTCAATTTCCGGTTTGGTCAAAACTTTCAGTTTCACTTCCGGCACCACAATCTTGGTTAGATCGATGGACTTGTGGCAGGCCGCATATACAACGAAGAAGCTGAAAGCATCACTGATTGCCTCGGCATGCACAACCGCCGGATTGTCCAGCCCCAGTCCTGCCGCCAGTTGCCGGGCTGCTTCTTTAGCGGCTGCCGACATAGCCACAGGCAGAGTAAAGGAAAGTTGCATTACTCCATCACCCAAGGTATCCCCATAGGGAACAACTGCCGTTAAATCAACTTTCATTCAGCCTCACCCCCCTGTAGGATCATGTCAATAAATGGATTAAGATAATCCTCTGAACGCACGATTACACCATCCAGACCCTTGCCACCATCCGGCAAGCGTTTAATATCGGCGAACCAGCCATTGGCCAACGCTTCCATCAGGCCAACATCCGCAATCTTTTCCAGTAAGGCTACAGCTTCATCCAACACGGTTCCCGCCCGGCGCTGAATAAAGCCACCCGGACGAAAACCGATTTCACTATTCAGGTCACGTATGGTGTTAAATACATATTTTGCCGATTCAATACTGAGGAAACGGTCCTGCATCAAAGGGGTGTGCAGCGCCTCCGTCAGCATTCCCAACAAATGGATACTTTGTCCGGTCATAGCCGAGCACACATTGAACAGCGTATCCTGAACATGGCCGCGGAAGATGTTGCCGGTCATAAACTTGGTCGGCGGCATATACTTGATCGGACAGTCCGGGAAGATCTCCCGCACCAGCTCTGCGTGCGCCAGTTCGTATAAGAAACCGTTTTCCAGTTGCGGATCGACTTCGAACGCATGACCCAGACCCATCTGATTGGCTTTCATGCCACAGATCAGCGCAAACTGCTCATTGATCAGGTCGGACGCAATCACCGTATGGGCGCTGTCAATCGCATCAGCCGTGGTAAGATAATTATCTTCGCCGGTATTGATAATAACGCCGGCATAGCCGTTGACCAGGCGGGAAAAGAATTGATCGACAAAAGTCCGCTTCATGTTGATATCACGAAAAATAATCCCGTACATCGAATCGTTGAGCATCATGTCCAATCGTTCCCAGGCACCCATTACGGCGATTTCCGGCATGCACAGGCCCGAGCAGTAATTCGTCAACTGTACGTAACGACCGATCTCCCGGCTCACTTCGTCCAATGCATCGCGCAAAATCTGAAAATTAGCTTGTGTGGCGTACGTTCCGCCAAAACCGGTAGTGGTGGGGCCATAAGGAACATAATCCAGCAGACTTTGTCCTGTGGTGCGAATAACTGCGACGACATCAGCGCCCTGCCGGGCCGCCGCCTGCGCCTGCACAGCATCTTCATAGACATTTCCCGTAGCCACGATCACATAGGACAGCGGTTCGCGGCCTTTACCTAGTTCACGGCCCAATTGCTCCCTTTCTTTACGCAGAAAGCGAAGCTTGGACAACGCAGATTCCGCCAAAACCTTAGCAAGCCCTTGCACATCTTCAGTTTTTCCTTGGGGCAGTTCCGTCAGCTTGACCGCGCCTCGCGCTACATCTTCGGCGATTTGCTGCACAGTCAGGTTCAAGTTCAGCACTCCGTTGACTACCCAGTACATGGCGCCTTTATCGAGAACTCCTTCACGCCGGAGTCCCTCCACCACTACATTCACCAGCGGCACGCCCGCCTCGTCCACCCCGTCAATTCCGAGCAACCGCAAGACCGCGCGTTCCACGCTAACCGTAGTATGAGTATCTATATGTCGACGGACTTGTTCTACAATACTTGCCGCCAGTTTACGTCCATGGGCTATTTTCCCTTGATCCAAATTAAGCTTTTCCAAAACCCTGTTCCTCCTTTGCAAGACCTGTCTCAAGCAGGCCGTGAATTCGCAGTTTGTATTGAATAGTCTGTCGCGGTATTCCCAGGCAATTTGCTGCTTTCGACACATTGCCGCTGCATTGTTCCATTGCCTGCAGCAATGCCTGTTTCTCCACATTGCGCAATAGTTCCGGCAAGTTTGGGCAAGTTGCCGTCGAATATACCGGTTCGCTTACGCACACAGGTTTTGGCGCACGGTAATTGCGTAACCGCTCGGGTAAGTGCTCCAGTTCGATACTCTGCCCAGGGGCCACATTCATGGCATGTTCGACCGCATGTTGCAGCTCCCGCACATTACCGGGCCAGGGATATTCCCCAAATATTCGCTGCACATCCTCGCTTACGGTTATCATATTTCGCCCCAGACGTGCATTATAGTATTTGACAAAGTGCCGCACCAGTTGCGGCACATCGCTTTTTCGTTCCCGCAGGGGAGGAATCTTGAGGGATACCACATTCAGCCGGTAATATAAATCCACTCGCAGTTCCTTGTTGCGGACGGCTTCTTCCGGTTCGACATTGGTGCAGGCGATGATTCTGGTATCAACCTGCCGCAGAGAACTTTCCCCCACCCGCCTGAGAGTGCCGTCCTGCAGCACACGTAGCAGCTTGCTCTGAAGCTCCATAGGCATAGAATTCATTTCATCCAAAAACAGCGTACCGCCGTCAGCAAGTTCAAACAATCCGGGACGATCCTCCGCGCCGGTAAAACTGCCTTTTACGGTACCGAATAGAATACTTTCCAGCAGGGTGGATGGAAATGCCGCACAGTTCTGGGCAACGAACGGCTTGTTCTTGCGCGGAGATGCGTTATGAATGGCCTGAACCAGCAATTCCTTGCCGACGCCGGTTTCCCCCAGCACCAACACCGGTGAGGCGGTTCCTGCCACGCGTTGGCCCAGTACTTTCAATTTGACAATCGATTCATGACTGCCAACAATGTCGTTGAAGTTATAGCGGGCCTGACAGCCTGATTCGTTTTCTTTATTCTTTCCACGTCCCACACGACGGACACCCAGAAGTTCGGCTTGCAGTTCTGTGACTCTCTCCGCCAGCGACTTGATTTTGGTGATATCACGGCACATATCGAATGCCCCAGCCAGAACACCATCATGAAACAGCGGATAGGTCGAGTACAAAATCGTGGCTGTTTTGCCGGTGCGGCTGACAATAGTCTGCTGTTGGTTCAGAATCGGTTTCCGGCTTGCCAAAACTTGCAACAAACTGCTTGTCTCCGGTGTTAGGGATGGGTAAACCTGCAAAACATGTTTCCCCACAACTTCCCCAGGATTCAGCCCATCCATTTCGCTCGCCGCACGATTGTAGTAAACAGTAATGCCGTCACAATCCAAAATGTGCACGGCTTCTTCCATATTCCCCAGTATCTGGTCAAACCAATCCTTCATATTTTCCATCTTGGTCAACAACCAGACACCTCCATCCCATTCTGTTTCTACTGCACATATTTTAGTTTTCTGGCTACATCCAGCACCGGTATGGGGTACAGCGCCTGACCCATCGATGCAAGCAGTTGATCAGCGTCCAGCCCGGCGCCGCCGGGACAGGTTGGATTAACAGTCACTCCCAGCAAATTGATCGGTCTTTCAACTTCAAACTGAACTTTTCTTTGCCGCAGCCGTTGCCACATATCCGGTGAAAGAAAGATCTTGCTGCTATCCTGAAGGATCACCGTTGGCCGGCGATCCGTTTGCAATAATGCCTTCCCAAGGTCTTCCCCCACTGCTCCCTTGACCAGTAATACGTCAGCGTCTTTCAAAACCCGCACCCACTCCAGGCAATCCAGTAATGCCGTGGAATAGTTCAGCGTCTCCAGTCGGTCGCCTACGCAATGACTAACGCTCCCCCTGCATTGCCGGGCCATTTCGGCGTGACCGGTGCTACACTCCGGCAGGGTCAGTTGTTCCACCCGACACCGGGTTATTGATACCAGCGCGGCAAGATCACTGATTAAAGATGCACCGCTAGCCAAAATGACCTGATCGCTGATCAGCGGATCAGCCGAACTTTGCCTGTCAAAAGCCCCATCGATAAACACGCATTGGGCCCCATATCCGACCATTTCTTTCAGCACCCTGTCAACTTCACTGTTTTTACTTGGACCTGCCAATACAATCTGCTCTTCCTGGCGGGCACGTAAAATATGTATCATGCCAACCGGTGTAGAAATTTCCGTTTTACGCAGGCAGTCCCATGAAAAAGGATGCTCTATCAAAGTTGTTGCCGTTGCAACAAGAGTTCCCGGCTTAACCCAAACTGCCGGTTTAGGCAGCCGGGTAAGTGCATCCAACTTTTCACCGTCCAAGCCAATAGAAAGCAGCCCGATCACGTAACCATCAGCCTGCGCCAATGTTCGCAAATAATTCTGCGTCAATGTTTTACCGGCGTTTTTCGCCATCCCCACCACTGTCAGCCGGGAAGGGGGAAACGCAAACAAGTTGCGCCACTTATCCATAGCTCACCCTATACGTACAATTCGTTAAAGACCTGCAACAGCATCGGACTTTCACGCACAGTCTGCAAAGCAACCGCTGCATGGTTCCGGCAATAGCCGTTGCCAATCAGCATGGTTACGTCCTTGCCGATCCCCTCAGCTCCGAGCGCTGCACCGGTAAAGCTGGTCGCCATACTGAAGAAATAAACCGTGCCCCTTTCTTTAGTGGACATGATCGAAGCCATTTCAGTTCCCGGAATATTGACACAGTTAATGACTACATCGACCAACTGCCCGTCCGTCGCTGTGGCCACCGCTTCCATCACCCGCAGGGGGTCCGTCGCATCCGCCTGAATCACTACATCAGCAAAGCCCATTTGTCGCATCCGGTCGCAGCTCGCCTTGCCGGAACCCAATCCAATGACTTTACCGGCGATTCCTGCTCTTTTCTTCGCTTCATACAGACACAACATGCCTGATTTTCCGCCGCCACCGACAATCATCACCGTTTGGCCCGGTCGAACCAGATGAGCCGTCTGCGCCGGAGCCCCTGCAACATCCAATATTGCCAGCGCCAATGACGGCGCCATATCTTGCGGCAGTACGGCAAAAATCCCACTGCTGAACAAAATGGCCTGCGCCTCAACCTCCACTTGTTCACGTTCCAGGTGAATCGCCTTGATCTTATCGATCTTGAGCGGTGTCAGCGATAAAGAAACAAGGGTGGCAATGCGGTCCCCTACTTTTACCGGTGTCTTTCCCTGCCAGTTTGGGCCTATCTGGGCAACCGTGCCCATCAACATGCCGCCGGAACCGGTTGCCGGATTGTGATGTTTGCCCCGTTGGGCCACGATATCGGTCATGATCGTCGCCATGGCTTGCAGATCACCCTGAGCCTGTTTTTTAATCTGAGTAAAACTTGCCGCATCGATATTAAGCGTATCGACATCAATCAGCAGTTCATTGTCATAAATCTCCATGGTGTTATCCAGTTTCCATGCCGGTTGCGGTAAAACGCCCAACGGCTCCAACACTCTGTGAGTTCCATATTGACAAGCATTTTTTTTCATTGTATTACCTCCTGTTTCGGTTGACTGCTTCGTTTTTCGCATACGTTTGCTTATCTGCGTTCATCTCCCCCAATCATTCCTCAACTGCACCCCTTTTCTGTATATATGCAACTTCCGTTCCACTATTGCAGAAAAAGCCGTGCTGCCCCGAATGACGGCCTGTGTCGCGCATTTAACATTTCACACAATTACCCGGAGACTCGTTCGCATGCCGAAAATTCAGCAGTCAATGCGCCAAATTTTGGGCAATACAAGAATTCACAGCCATTATATCAATGTCGGATTAATTTCGTCAATTTAATTTATGTTGTTATTGCAACATAATTGTTTGGTTTCGATTTTAAATGTTATAATTTCTCATAAACGCATTACATAGGCCGGAGGGGATAAAATGGCATCAGCACTCGACAAAATCAAAAATAAAAACGATTTTATTCTGCACATACAGTCCCATCAAGAAAGCTACACTGGCGTTTACCGAAAGCTAGCCACATTTCTCGTCAACAATTTCGTCGGAGTGGCGTTCATGAAAGCCCAGCAATGGGCTGCCGAGGTGGACACCTCCGAAGTCTCCGTTATCCGTTTTGTGCGTTTTCTCGGCTACAAAGGCTACCCTGACTTTTGTGAAAAGCTGCAACAAATAATCCGCCACGAAATGACCATGACGGATTATGTTGAACTGGCAACCAAAAAACCCCGCAAAGGAACTACCATCCTGATGGATACCATCAAGGCGGAAGAGCGCAATTTCAACGAGCTTATCAGTAAGTATTCCCCCGCTACCATGAACAGCGTCGTCGATTTGCTGGGCAAAACCGAGAAGGTGGCCGTCGTAGGGCTACGTTCATCCACCGCCTTAGCCGATTATTGCAGCTATATGTTTGGTCGCGCCTTATCCAAGGAAGTCATTACCGTCGGTCAATGCGGAGTCTACACTTTTGACGCATTCCTGCCCTGGGCGAATAAGGAAGCTGTCGTCGTCGCCTTTGCTTATCCCCGCTACCCATTGCGCACAATAGAAATCGTCGAATATCTAAAAGGTCTCAAGTGGCCGATCGTAGCCATCACCAACAACGAACTCTCCCCACTCGTTCCTCTGGCCGACCACATCATTTACGCACCTTCGCATTCAGTCGATTTTACCGATTCGATGGGCGCCGCCTCAGTCATTATCAATACTATTGTGATGGAATACGTCAATAAATTTCGCGACCAGTCCATCGACCGCATCAAGCGTTTCGAGGCTCTGGCCAAAGAAAAGAAATACTATTGGACATAAAAACAAGCGTGCAGGAATTTGATTCCTGCACGCTTGTTTTTTTTGTGATAAGTTCAATATGTAGCGATTTCTTAGCCTTGCACTTATCCAGGCAATCGAGCACCCGTTTCACTACATCAAAATATTATTGAATTCAGTGCTTCCCTAGCTTCTCTTGAACAAGCCCAATTTATCTTCGGCAAGCAAAAAGAATCTCTCAAATACAATACTGATAGCCCAATAAATAATCGCCACTACCAAGTACGTTTCCAAATAGCGATAATTTTCGGCGCAGGCAATTTTCGCTCCGCCCAAAAGCTCGATGACCGTTATGGTAAATACAATTGATGTGCTTTTAATCAACCCTAAAAATTGATTTGCTAATAGCGGCATGGCAAACACGGCCGCTTGTTTCAAAATTATTCGATATAATCCTTGAAACCAAGTCATACCCACTGATAAAGCAGCTTCCATTTGTCCTTTTTCGATGGATAGAATTGCCGCTCTAAAAATTTCCGTTACATAGGCTCCCGTGTGCACGGTAAGCCCCATTATGGCAAATACCATAGGAGGCACATGCTGATATCCTGTATCTATACCGGTTTTTTCGGTAAATGCCATCAACAGAATCGGCAACCCAAAATACACCAAATACAGCATAACCATCGTCGGAATGGCCCGCCCAAGCAGCAAATAAACAGTAGCGATTTGTTTTATGATCGGTATATTTCTAACAAGTGCCACTGCGCCGACCATACCGACCAGACTTGCCAACAGCATACTTGTTATTGCCAGAAATAAGGTTACCGGCACAAATTCCAGCATTTTAAAAAAGGTTTCCCACATAAATGAGAATTCAAGAATTTCCTTCATACCGCTGCCCTTTCCTTTTGCAAAAATGCTAAAGCTGCAGCGCTCGTTACAACAACCCCAGTCTTCAATGCTTCATCAGCTGCCTGGAATTTAGGGCTATGCGCCGGTTCTATCCTTGCTAAAGAGTTATTGTTTACACCAATACGGAAAAACACGGACGGAACTTCCTTAGAAAAACGGTAAAAATTTTCCGAACCGTTACTGGGGACTTTTGCAATCAAAACATTATCCTGTCCGACTATATTTGCTGCAACAGCAATGAATTCTTGAGTTAATGCCGGATCATTATAAACAGCGCCTGATCCCAGTCGATAAATGACCGTTCCCTTTACACCCGTAATTAATTCCTGGGCTTTAAGGATATTCTTGATATGCCCATGAATTTCCTGATGCAACATATTATTTTGAGTTCTGATTGTTCCGACCAAAACTAACTCTTTGGGTATGATATTGCCGCGCGTACCGCCATGAATACTGCTCACTGTGATTACCGCCAGTTCAATATGGTTAATTTTCCGGCTCGGAATAGATTGCAGTTCAATAATTATTTTCGCCGCCGCCAAAACAATATCATCCGTTTGATGAGGTGCTGAAGCATGACCGCCACGACCGGTTAAACTAATGGTAAATTGACTGGACGCCAACATCACTTCTTCAGCTTTAACCTGAATTTGACCCACTTTCACATCCTCGGAAACATGCGCTGCCAAAAAAGCCGTTACCGTCGGATTTTTCAAAACACCAAAATCAAGTATTTCCTGCGCTCCACCGCCGATTTCTTCGGCCGGTTGAAATACCAATTTTACGGTACCCGCAAAATGCTTCTTTAGCTGGGATAATACAATCCCTGTGCCCAGTAGGTTTACCGTATGAATATCATGTCCGCACGCATGCATTACACCTTCGTTTTTTGAAGCGTACTCCACACCCGACTGCTCATCAATCGGCAATGCATCCATGTCAGCCCTGATCCCAATGCTGTTGCCGCCTTCAAGCGCTCCTTCAATTTCAGCGATGATTGCCGTACTTTCCGGCAATCGCGTATAATTTATTTTCCAGGTCTTAAGCACTTTTTCCACTAATTCCGCAGTTTTATATTCTTCATTACTTAACTCGGGATTTTCATGTATTGAGTGGCGAAGTGACACTAATTCATCATATATTTCTTCTACTATTGCGTTTATCTTTTCATTCATGTTCTGCATAATACATTCACGCCCATATCTAAGAATACTTTCATAACGACTCATTGGATAAGGATCCATTCGTTTGTATTTCCAATAAGGCGGCCAACTTGCTGATGATAAATACCAACAGAATATAAATGATCGCAACATCAATATACAGTTCCAGACTCCGATGGCTGTTCGCTCCCATTAAATCCGCTTTGCGCATCATATCGATAACTCCGACATTAAACACCAGAGACGTTCCCTTTAACG
>Ga0316604_10001920_pt1 | contig 17110 bp, 18 predicted proteins | sample OWC_soil_day20_C_FD_207650 | JGI IMG/M metagenome (GOLD analysis project Ga0316604, IMG submission 207650) | Wetland soil microbial communities from Old Woman Creek delta, Ohio, United States - OWC_soil_day20_CT | ecosystem: Environmental > Terrestrial > Soil > Wetlands | place: USA: Ohio... | reverse complement strand
TGCGAACGATATCCCTTCTGATTTGTGTAGCTATATCTTTCAACTGTGGCATAATACTTGCAAATTTTTTGATCAGGCGAAAATAATAGAATTTAAATACAATTGCACATAATCTTGCCTATTTCCCCTCATTTTAACTTTATGATCCGGTAATCTGGATTTGTCATCCCTGTAATCGGGGATATTTTCAGATAAGGTGATACACATTTGATTGAAATTAATATCTTTGTACATAGACCAAGTCCCCTCCCAAATGGAGAATGTTTTAATAGCTACTGTCCTAAGTTTCGTTATTACCTACTTCGCTATTCCCGTGTTAATCCGGGTCGCAGAACTGAAGCATTTATATGACGAACCGGACGAAAGGAAATCTCACAAGTCACGGATTCCAACTTTAGGAGGAATTGCGTTTTTTTCAGGATTCATTGTTGCCACGTCGGTTTGCGTACCTGCGTTGGCTGATTCCCCATATCAATATATGGTGGCTGCGTTCTTCGTGATTTTTATGGTTGGAATGAAGGATGACATTGTAGGCCTTACCCCTTTAAAGAAACTCATAGGCCAGTTAATGGCTTCTTTTGCAGTAATTTATCTTAGTAATTTACAGATCAGCAGTATGTATGGTTTCATGGGTTTCAACGCCCTGCCTCCACACTTTAGCCTGCTGCTCACTTACTTTACATTCCTGGTGGTGATCAATGCCTTCAACCTGATTGATGGTGTAGATGGCCTCGCTGGTAGTGTAGGCATGCTGGTTTCTGGTGTGTTGGGTACATATTTCCTCTATACCGGACAACTGGTATATGCTGTATTAGGTTTTTCAATGGCAGGTGGCTTAGCTGCTTTCCTGATTTACAATATTTCTCCTGCCAGGATTTTCATGGGCGATACTGGTTCACTAATGGTGGGGCTGGTGAATGCCATCCTGACTATTAAGTTCATCGAAGTGGCGGGCAATCCTGCGGGCAAGCTGCCTGTAGAATCTGTGCCTGCGGTAGCGATTGCTATCCTGATCCTGCCACTGTTCGATACGTTGCGGGTATTTGCAGTGAGAATGCTACATGGCCGTTCTCCGTTTGCGGCGGACCGTAACCACCTGCATCACTACCTGCTGGCATTGAACCTCAACCACCGCCAGGTTACCCTGGTATGTGTAGGGGTAAATGCTGCTTACATAGCTTTTGCATTTTATTTCCAACATATTGGTACTGGCTGGTTACTGGGTAGTATGATTGGCTCCTCATTGATCCTCACTGGTGTACTTTACCAGGCTAAGAGGAGAAAAGAAAACATGCTGCACAAGGTTACCATTGCAACAGTCAATGATGCCAAAGCAGTGGTAGAGGTGATGCCGAAATCGGTAATCAGAGTTAATCCAAAAGGAATTTTACAGGATAAATAATCCTGGGATGTTTTACAGGTCTCACTTTCCCGTATGAAGGGGCCGGCAGTCTTACAATTGTCCACCCCGCTTCCCTTATATTCAATTTCTATCATATCCCGGCTTCAAAATCTCAGATAATTCCTGTAGGTTTGCACGCACTTAATTATTTGTTTGCTATGCAAGATGATCTAAACTTAATCATGGACGATGCCAGCGAATCCATGCAAAAGGCGATCGCTCACCTTGAGCTGGAGTTGTCCAGGATCAGAGCTGGAAAAGCAACTCCCGCTATTCTGGATGGGATTTCCGTAGATTACTATGGTTCTTCTACCCCGCTCTCCCAGGTTGCCAATATCAATGTGGCTGACGCGCGTACCCTGACTATTCAGCCTTGGGAAAAAAATATGCTTCAGCCGATTGAAAGGGCTATCATTGCTTCCAATATCGGTATTAACCCACAGAACGATGGTATCATCATTAGAATGTTCCTACCTCCTCTGACAGAAGAAAGAAGAAGGGAATTTGTAAAGAGAGCAGCTGGTGAAGGTGAACATGGTAAAGTGTCTATCAGAAATATCCGTCGTGATGCGATCGAAGCCATTAAGAAATTGCAGAAAGACGGCCTGAGCGAGGATACTGCAAAAGATGCAGAAGCCGAAGTACAGGCATTGACCAATAAATTTATCGAACTGGTTGATAAGCACTGTGCACAGAAAGAAAAAGAGATTATGGCGATCTAAATGGTTGTCAAGCTTATATTTAGAAAAGAGCGTGTATCAAAATTTTGATACACGCTCTTTTCTTTTGGATACCTTGATGGAGCCGGGGTTCATTTATAGCGAATCAATCCCCCTTTAATTATTTTCTGTTTACAAGGTATACACCACCTAAGATGATCCCAAGACTTAATATCTGTAAGACCGTAATGTGCTCTCCGGCCAGAAAACCCCAGCCCAGCGCCACAATGGGCAATGCATATGTTACCATACTGGCGAACATAGCACCTGTTCTGCTGATCAGGAAGTAAAACAGGACGGTCGCAATACCACTACCGAGTATGCCTAGTGTAGCTGCTGCACCGATTGAGGTCCATGGAACAGCGGGGCCATTCAGCAGTGCAAAAAAATGTGTGTAAAGCAATACCGGCAAAGCTAAGATGGCACAGAATCCCAGGGAGATAGCACTCACCTGTACGGATGAATAATCCTTCAGGTGCCTGCGAACCAGGTTGATATTCGTACCATAGCATACAGTGGCTACAAGTATCCACAGGCCATAGTACCAATAACTCGTGCTGATTCCTTGGGAGGCAAATAACAATACGACCCCTATTAGCCCGGCACTGATACCCAGTAGCTGGCGCTTGATGATCGCATTATTAAACAGCAAAACCCCTGTCACTAAGGTCATAAGTGGGGTGAATCCGTTTAGGATCCCGGCCAGACCGCTGTCTACCTGCATTTCGGCAATACAGAAGAGGAAGGCAGGGATGAAATTGCCTAATAAACCTGACAGAAAAATCAGGGGTAGCTTTTTCACAGGCATCTGGTGGATAAAGCGGAAAAAGAAAGGCGATAATGAAATGCCTGCACATAGCATGCGGAGGCTGGCTACCTGCCAGGGCGATAACTGCTCCATACCCAGTTTCATGAGAATGAAGGAACTGCCCCAGGTGAGGGAAAGGAGGAGAAATATCCCCCAGTTGAGTGTTCGTTGGCTCACGTTTTTAGATTTTTAGAATGGCCAACCAAAGATCGCAAATTGAGAACACTTCGGTTTATATTTTGTTACACTAGGAAGAAATGCTACGCGAATGAGTAAGATAAAACTGGCAGATATCAGTACCATAGCTCCCAAAAAGCTGGATAAAGAAAAGGCCCAGGCCCTGACTGCCCAGATAAGAACTGAGCTGGATGAGTTACAGAACCTGCTCTATGCCGAACATAAACATGCTATCCTCATTATTTTGCAGGGAATGGATGCGAGTGGCAAAGATGGCGCTATCCGTTCCGTGATGAGTACGATGAATCCTGAAGGGGTAGATGTGAGGGCGTTTAAAGTGCCTACTGAGCAGGAACTGGATCATGATTTTCTATGGCGTGTACATCAGCATGCCCCATCTAAAGGTATGATTATGGTTTTCAATCGTTCTCATTATGAAGATGTATTAGTACAGAGAGTGCATAAATGGGTGAATGAAAAAACGATTGTAAAACGGATGGCTGCTATCAATGATTTTGAAAGATTACTGACGGATCATGGTAATACGACTATCCTGAAGTTCTATCTCCATGTATCGCCCGAAGAGCAGGCTACGCGTTTGGAAGAGCGGACTACGAATCCTAAAAAGATGTGGAAGTACAATAAAGGAGATCTGATAGAAGCGAAGTTCTGGAAGAAGTACAGGAAGGCATATGAAGATGTATTTGCACATTGTGATGAAGTACCGTGGATCATTGTGCCTGCTGATGATAACTGGTATAAAGAATACATAGTAGCAAAAACGTTAAGGGATACACTGCTGGCATTAAAAATGAAATATCCTGCATTGAAGGATTGATTTTTTTATTTACAAAGCTCAGCGCAGCTGTCAGGCAAAAATCTACCGGAAGCTTGCGTAGCAAGCTTCCGGTAGATTTTGAGATTGTCTTTAAAAGGGATTATATTATCTTGGCCCTGCAAATTTGTTCGTGTCACCAAAAAAGTTGTTATATGGGATTCTTTAAAGAGTTTAGAGATTTTGCTACCAAAGGAAACGTAATTGACCTCGCAGTCGGTGTGATCATCGGTGCTGCCTTCGGAAAGATTGTATCAGCACTGGTCGATAACATCTTCATGCCCATCCTGGGTATGCTGACTGGTAAAGTGGATTTCAAAGAAAAATACTGGCTACTGAATGAGAGTAAGGGCAGTAGTTTTGAATCACTTGCCAAAGCAAAAGAAGCCGGTGCCCCGGTATTATCTTATGGTCTCTTTATCCAGTCTGTCATAGAATTTGTTATCATCGCTTTCTGTATCTTCCTGCTGGTAAAAGGGATCAATGCCCTGACCAGGAAGAAAGAAGAAGCGCCAGCTATACCAGCGGCACCACCAGAACCTACTCCACAGGAGAAGTTGCTGATGGAAATCAGAGACGAACTGAAAAAAAGATAATTACTCGTAAAAGTAAATAAACAAGGGGTTGCCATAGGTGACCCCTTGTAGCTTTTTATAGAGTTGATTATTTTTGCAGCTTAAGAACATTTTATTCAAGGCGGTTCGTAAGCTGCTGTACAGGTCTCACTGTCTGCTGACCCCCGCATTTAAACCACAAATTGTAATGAGAAGATCCTTTTTGACAGTCCTTGTACTGGTATGCACATTCGGTGTCCTGCATGCACAGGACGACTGGATGAAAACATCCCGCGAAGAAGCCAGCGGGAAAATTAAGAAAGACGCCAGTGACACTACTAATAAAGTATGGAAAAAAGGAGGCATGTTCAACCTGAACGTAAACCAGGGATCTTTGACCAACTGGGCTGCGGGTGGTGATAAGTTCTCTTTCTCCGTTGCCTCTTCCCTGAGTGCGTTTGCCTTTTACAAAAAGGGGAAGCATAGCTGGGACAACGTACTGAACCTTGCATACGGTTATGTAAATACGACCAGCCTTGGTGGCCGTAAGAGCGATGACCTGCTTTCCATAACCTCCAAATATGGTTATGACATTGGTAAAAACTTTTACCTGTCAGGGTTGGTGGATCTTCGTAGTCAGTTTACTGATGGTTACCTGTATACGGATACTTCCAAGACTTTGTCATCCAGGTTCTTCGCACCTGCTTATTTAGTGCTTTCTCCGGGTATTGACTATAAGCCGACCGACCAGTTTTCGATCTTCTTCTCTCCTGTTACCGGCCGTTATGTATTTGTGATGGACGACTATCTGGCGTCCCAGGGCTCATTTGGAGTAGATACCGGCAAGCATATCAAATCTGAATTTGGTGCTTACCTGACTATCAATACCGTACAGTCACTGGCCAAAGGGATTGTGTACAAGGGCAGATTAGATCTCTACTCCAATTATCGGAACAATCCGCAAAACGTGGATCTGTATATGACCAATTCGCTCAACCTGGCGGTGAATAAACATATCTCAGCAGTAATATCACTTGATATGATCTATGACGATGACGTGAAGTCCTTTGTGAATCCCAAAACAGGTGTATTGGGACCCCGGCTGCAGGTCAAAGAGGTCATAGGCGTTGGTTTTTCAGCGAAGTTTTAAGCGGGAATTTTTTCCTATTTTTGAATGATCCCTTCACCCGGAATTTGCCAGGCGAAGGGATCATAATATTATGGCCGAGAACTCATATAAGATAAAACTCCCCCAGTTCGAGGGACCTTTTGATCTGCTGCTCTTCTTTATTGAGCGGGACGAACTGGATATCTATAATATCCCTATCACCACTATCACCAACGACTTTCTGGATTATATTCACCACCTGGAATCCATCAACATTGAGTTGGCCAGCGAATTCATCCTGTTCGTATCTACCCTGATGCGTATCAAGGCCAAGATGCTGCTGCCACGCAAAGAACTGGATGAGCAGGGGGTGGAAATAGACCCCCGCCAGGAGTTGATTGATAAAATCCTGGAATATAAGCGTTTCAAGCAGGCGGCTGCCGAGCTGGCCGAAAAGGAAGCAGACAGGATGCTGATGATCAAAAGAGGGAATATTGCAAAGGAGTTGTCTTCTATTGGTGAAATCACCAGCGAGGGCACTGAGATTCAGACCCTTACCCTCTTCAAGCTCACCCAGACTTTCGAAAAGGTGATGCAAAGGGTAAAGCAGCGTGACAACAAGCCACAGCACGTGGTATATAAATATGATTACACCATGGAGGGCTCCCGTCAGTACATGATCGAACTGGCGCAAAAGGAGAAAACACTGGCATTTGAAAAGATCTTTGATCATTGTCAGGATAGGGTGCACGCCATTTTCCTCTTCCTGGGTATGCTGGAACTGGTGCAGATGAAGTACATGACCATTATGGTGGGTGAAGGCAGAAACAATTTTATCATCGATTTTATAGAACCTGAAGACCGTGAACTGGAAGTAGCGGGAGCTTTTGATATGGAATGAGTGACAAAAAAGAACATATCGAGATCGTTTCGTTACCGGCTTATGCGCAGGCGGATAGCAATTTTGTTGCTTCCAGTCTCTGTGAGCTGAAAGAGAGTTTTTTTGCCACCAACGGTAAACCCCATCGTCATGACTTCTATACGATCTACTGGATCAAGCAGGGACATATTGAGCCTACCATTGATGCAATGACGTACGAAGTAAATAAGAATACACTTTATTTCCTGGCCCCCGGCCAGGTACATACCATGACCTTTAGCGAAAAGGTAGAAGGTTATATGATCGCTTTCCAGGACGCGTTTATGTGTCTGAAAGATCAGGCTGCTTCGCTAATGGGTATCAATTCCTCCCTCTTCTTCAACAATCAGTTCAGCACAGTGATCACCCTGCAGCCAGAGCAGGAAAGAGATTTTGAGATGCTGGTACAGCTCATGAGGAAGGAAGTGACGGACCAGGAGCCAGGTTTTGATACGGCTTTGCATGGATTGCTGCGCTATTTCCTGGTACTGGCCTCCCGTATAAAAGGGAGTAGTATGATCGCTACCCCGGATCAGCATGCTTCGCACAACAGCTCCTTATTTTTACAGTTTAAGAACCTCATCGAAGATAAATATACCACCCTGAAGAATGTATCTGACTATGCAGGTCTGATGCATGTGAAGCCCGTATTGCTGAATGAGATCAGCAAGCAGCAGTCAGGTATTACGGCAGGTGAGCATATCCGTAACCGGGTAATCCTGGAAGCGCAGCGTTATTTATATAATACTGATTTGTCAGCAAAAGAGATTGCATATAGGTTAGGTTTTGAAGATCCTCACTACTTTAGTCGCTTTTTTAAAAAATATACCGGTCAGACCCCTTCTGAATTCAAAGAGACTGGGAAACTTGCAATTTGATAATCAATTAGTTAGTTCGGTGGAGTAAAAAAGTCCACCACTTTCCTCTTTTTATCCATTCCGAATAGTTGTTGCAACGATTAATTTTACATCATCAAACAACGAACAAACAAGGCAATTAATCCTTCAGATATTTAAAAACATTCAAAAAACTAAAACTCTTATTTTATGGCAATCTGGAAAATTGATCAATCTCACAGTGATGTAGAATTCAAGATTAAGCATCTGATGATCACTAATGTAACTGGTTATTTTACTCAATACGATGCTACTGTAGAAAGTGGCAGCGATGATTTCAGCGATGCTAAGATCTCTTTCGAAGCAGCAGTTGCTGGCATCACTACTAAGAATGAGCAACGTGACCAGCACCTGCAGGCAGAAGATTTCTTCCATGCAGCACAATTCCCTAAACTGACTTTCGTATCTACTGGTATTCAGAAAGTAGACGACGAGAACTATAAAGTAACTGGTGACCTGACTATGCGTGGTGTGACCAAACCAGTAGAACTGGCAGTAGAATTCAGCGGTATCGTTAAGGATCCATATGGACAGACTAAGGCAGGTTTTGAAGTAAAAGGTAAGATCGCAAGAAAAGAGTATGGTATTTCCTTCAATGGTCCTACCGACAACGGTGGTCTGTTGCTGGGTGAAGAAGTGAAACTGCTGGCGAGTGTGCAGTTGGTAAAACAAGCCTAATCAGGTATAGAGGAAGATTTCTGGCAATCAGGACTGGTATTAAGGAACATTAGATTGGAATTAGCATTACTACAAATCGAAGTGTGGAGTGAGTAAATGTGATGTTTGGAGCATTAACTTTTTTTGAAGGATAGATTGCCAGAAATAGTGAGTAGCCGCCCCGGCCGGGGCGGTTTTTTTATTCCCCGTATGTAGAGAAAAATCTACGTGGGTGCGGGATTGAGAACAGTAAAAGAAGTAGTAATTTAGAGATCCCTTTAAATACATTATTTAAACTACACAAAACACTGAATCATGAAGAGAAATGCTTCTGCTAACTGGCAAGGTACAGGAAAGGACGGGAAAGGAACAGTTACTACACAGTCTGCTGTACTGAGCAGCACCCCTTATTCTTATAAGAGCCGTTTCGAGGATGGAAATGGTACTAACCCTGAAGAACTGATTGCAGCTGCGCATGCGGGCTGTTTTACAATGAAATTGAGTTTCCTGATTTCAGGTGCGGGTTTTACGCCTGAGAACCTGGATACGAAGGCGACGGTGACTTTGGAGAATGGTGCGGTGACTGGTAGTCATCTTGAGTTGAAGGCGACGGTGCCGGGTTTGGATGCAGCGAAGTTTGCGGAGTTGGCTGAGGAGGCGAGGACGAATTGTCCGATTTCGAAGTTGTTGAATACGGAGATTACGCTGGATGCCAGTCTGGCTTAATGCTGTTTAAATTACTTGCGGATTCCTTTTCTTTCAGGCTTTACCTGAAAGAAAAGGAATCCGCTACCGAATGATCCTGGCGGAATGCGAAGCATTCCGCCAGGATCATTCGGTATTAGGGCATAGGGTATTTGGGCATTTATTTTGTGTTTTAGCTTAAAAAACTACAACATATGAGTACCGCAGTAACCAATATCGGACTAGAGAAAAAAACCTCAAAAGAACTAGCAGAAAAACTCAATCACCTGCTAGCCGCCTACCAGGTTTTTTACATGAACGTACGCGGCTTTCACTGGAACATTCGCGGCGACAAATTCTTCACACTTCATATAAAATTTGAAGAACTATATACCGATTCATTAACTAAAATTGATGAAATCGCAGAACGTATATTAACCTTAGGGTTCACCCCTACTCACGCCTTCTCGGATTACATCGCCGACTCTCATATTCACGAAATAAAAAACGAAGGCAAGGACACCGCCTGTGTACAACACGTACTTTCCGGCCTCCAAACCATTATCGAAATAGAACGTGAAGTCTCTGCCCTCAGCGCCGAAGTAGGTGACGATGGTACCAATGACCTCATCACTACCTACATTCGCGAACAGGAAAAAATAATCTGGATGTATAACGCATACTTGCGCTAAAAAAAGATATCATCATTAAATGCTTAGACTGCTATTTAATGTAGAGATATTATAAAGTGAGTTGTAAAATTTAATTCGATTGCAGCTTGATTTCGATAGTGAAAGGGAAAGCACCTATATAGTTGGAAAAGGCAATTTGTTAAAAAGCAAATTGCCTTTTTCTATTGGTGAAAAGGTTTGTATCTTAGAAATGTGTTATAAACAGGACTTGTTTCCGCAAGAAAAGCATGATTGATCAGCTATTTTTTTTCACAGCAAAATCAATACTATGGAAGTTTCAGCACAAACATCAGAGCTCGAACAGATTCAGGACTGGAAGGTAGAAGTGAATAGTGTCAGAGATACCATCCGGTCAATGCAAAATCGTCTTGAATTATTGTCCAGCAAGAAATCAGACGAAGATTCTCTGGCCCAGATTGAGCATTTTCAAAACCAATTCATCCGTCAGTTAGAGGTATCGGATGAGATGTTCCACGACTTAAAGCAGTGTGCAAAAAAGATCTCCAACAACGGTCAGCTCGCCGTACTACATGATGACCGTCCCGTGGATGACTGCGCCACAATGGAAGATCGCATGCAAACATTCAGAAAGCTATATATAGAATTGCAGGAAGAATTCAATGCATTCTCCGCTTTTTCATGACCTTGCCTGGTTAAAGGGAAACAGACTTTAATGATGAGGGGGCTTACTTACTGTATAGCTCGTGCAGGAAATCAGACTTCAATAATGAGGGGCTTACTTACAGCATGACTTGTGCAGAAAGGAAATCAGACTTCAATAATGACAGTCTCACTTACTGCATATCCTGTGCAGGTAAGTAGGTAGCCTTGTGCCATCTCTTTGTCAGTGAGCACTTCATTCAATGCCATCCATATTGTTCCCTGCGTACAACGGGCTGTGCAGGAGCCACAAACTCCTCCTTTGCAGCTATATGGCAAAGTAATGCCCTGAGCCAAGGCCTCGGACAATATGTTCTTATTGCCCGGTATTTTAAGCTCATAGCTTTCACTGCCTTTTTTGATCAGTACTGTTTTGATAGTACTATCTGTTGGCGCACCGATACGCGCCAGCTTAGGTGCTGTGTCTACTATAAAGTTTTCTTTATGCAGCTGTTGCTCGTTATACCCCATGAAGGTGAGTGTAAGTAGCGCCATACGCATATATTCTGGTGGTCCGCACACAAAGAATTGTGCGAGTGAAGCAGCATATTTTAATTGCTCTTTTACCAGTGGTTCCAGCAGGCCATTGCTCAGTCTGCGCACAATGCCTTCGGCACTGAAGAGGTAAATGATGTGCAATTGTTCATTGTATTGCGACTGTAATGATTGTAATTGTTCATGAAAGATCGTCTGCTCTTGTGTAGGGCTGCTATAAACGAGTTTGATATGTGCATTTGTATGATGATGCAGCATGTATTTCAGCAGGGAAAAGAGTGGTGTAATGCCACTGCCGGCACCTAACAAAAATACATCGAAAGGGTTTTCAGGAACTTCATCCAGCGTGAACCGGCCAGCGGGTTGCAGGGTGGTGATGATGTCTCCCACCTTCCAGTGATCAAGAATGTGGCGGGAGATCTCTCCATTCTCCCTGCGACGTATTGTGACAGCAAGGTCTTTGTCAATCCCCGGAGCAGAGCTGAAGGAGTAAGAACGACGATATTCTACACCATGCAATTCGATAAGAAAGGTCAGGAACTGCCCTGCCGCATAGGTGACTGGTTCTCCATTCACGGCCTGCAACCTGTAAGTGAAGGTATCGGCTGTTTCTTTTATGATAGCGATGATCTGAAGCTGTAAATACATATGTGCAAATAAAAGAAGTCCTTTAAAAAAAATAGCTTTCGCCCACTGGCAAAAGCTATTTTTTTTAAAGGATTTGAAATTATTTAAATGCTATTTCAATTCTTTTGATACGCTTACCCAGCGGTTACTGTTATCTTGTCTTTCAGCATTTCTCTTGCCGCCGCCGCAATACCTGCCGCATCAAAACCACACTCACGGTGCAGCTCTTCAGGCTTACCATGCTCAATGATCCTATCAGGGATACCCAGGCGTTTTACTTTCGCTGTATACCCATGATCTACCATGAATTCCAGTACCGCACTACCAAAACCACCACTGATTGCATGGTCTTCTACAGTGATCACTTTATCGAACTGGCTGAATATTTCATGCAGCATCTCTTCATCGAGTGGCTTTACAAAGCGCATGTCGTAATGAGCAGGTTGCAGATCATCTGCCAGCAGGTTTTTGCAGGCTTCAGTTACGAAGTTACCTACTGGACCCAGGGAGAGGATCGCTACATCTTTACCACTCCGCAGTTTGCGGCCGGTACCGACTTTAATTTCTTTGAAAGGCTGGCGCCACTCAGGCATCACACCCTGTCCTCTCGGATAGCGGATCACGAAAGGCAGTTGCTGTGTAGGCAACTGGGAAGTGTACATCAGGTTACGCAGTTCCTCTTCATTCATCGGTGAGCTGATCACCACATTGGGTACACAACGCATATAAGCAATGTCGTAAACACCATGGTGGGTAGGCCCATCTTCACCTACCAGGCCTGCGCGGTCCAGGCAGAATACTACCGGGAGTTTCTGAATAGCTACGTCATGTAATGCCTGATCGTATGCACGCTGGAAGAAGGAAGAGTAAATGGTACAGAATACACGCATACCCTGCGTAGCCAGACCGGCGGAGAGGGTAACGGCATGTTGCTCACAAATACCTACGTCAAAGGCGCGATCCGGCATCTTTTCCATCATGTATTTGAGGGAGGAGCCGGAAGGCATAGCAGGGGTTATACCCATAATGGTATTATTCTGCTCTGCGAGTTCTATGATGGTATGCCCAAACACATCCTGGTATTTAGGAGGTTGTGGCTTATCAGGTATTTTTTTGAAGATTTCGCCTGTGATTTTATCAAACAGGCCTGGCGCGTGCCAGGTAGTCTGGTCCTTTTCTGCCAGTGCATAACCTTTACCCTTGGTGGTAACGATATGGAGCAGTTTTGGGCCGGGAATATCTTTCAGGTCCTGCAGGGTATCCACCAGTTTGGTGATATTATGCCCATCGATGGGACCGAAGTAACGGAGTTTCAGGGATTCAAAGAGGTTGCTGGAGCCGGATACCACGCCTTTGATACCTGCTTCCAGTTTAGAAGCCATATCGCGGGTAAAGCGCTTGCCTACGGGGAGTTTGCCCAGCAGGTTCCAGATGTCGTCACGGAACTTGTTGTAGGTAGGCGAAGTGGTAATGTCTGTCAGGTATTCTTTGAGTGCGCCTACGTTCGGGTCAATGGACATGCAGTTATCGTTGAGGATAAAGAGCACGTTGGCATTGGCTACGCCTGCGTGGTTGAGGGCTTCGAAGGCCATACCAGCGGTCATAGCGCCATCACCGATCACAGCAATATGCTGGCGGTCGGTTTCTCCTTTGAACTTGGAAGCGATGGCCATACCCAGGGCTGCGGAAAGGGAAGTGGAGGAGTGACCTACGCCAAAGGTGTCGTAGGGGCTTTCATCTCTTTTTGGGAAACCACTGATACCGTGGTATTTTCGGTTGGTATAGAACACATCCCTTCTGCCGGTAAGGATTTTGTGTCCATATGCCTGATGACCTACATCCCATACCAGCTGATCATAGGGAGTATTGAATACATAGTGCAGGGCTACTGAAAGTTCTACAACGCCCAGGCTGGCCGCAAAGTGGCCACCATGCACGCTTACCACGTCAATAATGAATTGGCGGAGTTCTTCACTTACCTCATGCAGTTGTTCTTTACTAAGCTTCCGCAAATCAGCAGGGGTTTGGATGTTGCCCAGCAATGGGCCCGGCGTAATATTCATATCTGTTGGATGCAGGATTTTAATAAACAAAAGTACGATAAATAATGTGTGTATGCACTTAGCAATTCATTTGCCAATAATCAGCACATACAACCATTTGGCCTTGCAGAAATCCGTACATCTGCACCTGTTGCAGTATACCACTGGCTAATGGTATTTTTGAAATAGAAGATATCCGCTGATTTATCAGAAAAATTCCCCTGCTGCTTTGTGGGAAGGAATTTGGTATTTCAGGAGTGGGGGATAATTATCGGAAAATCCCCTGTTGCTTTGTGGGAAGGGAATGCGGTATTTCAGGAGTGGGGGATAATTATCGGAAAATCCCTTGCTGCTTTGTGGGAAGGGAATGCGGTATTTCAGGAGTGGGTGGATAATTATTGGAAAATCCCCTGTTGCTTTGTGGGAAGGGAATGTGGTATTCAGGAGGAGGTTGGATTATTTTCAAAAAACTCCCCTGCTATCTTGCCGGAAGTAAATATGGTATATCAGGAGGGTGTTGGGCTACAGCCGCTGAGGTATTTTTGAAATGTAGCAGTTGTTTATTAATTTCAAATAGATGTTTAAACGAATATCAAAATATTGGTGGTGTCAGATAGCTGGATGGGCTGCTTATTTTGTTGTGAATATATTCTTCGCCTATTCTTACCAGGGAAGTATAGACAGGTCCTACACTATCAACCTGCTGCTCATTATATTTTTTGGTCTGGTGGCCACCCATTTACTCCGGAGTATTCTGCAGCGTATCAACTGGTTCCAATATAGTTTTGAGAGCCAGATGCTGTTATTTTTTGGATTGACGGTAGGTGCCGGGGTTATCATCTATGTGGGTAATATTGCCGTTGGCAATTTATTCCGGGATCTGGGCCAGCAGCGGGCATTTACAGATCTGAAAACAGTGAATTTCCTCTTACCGATCTTTTTGATCACGGCTATCTGGTGGCTCATTTATTTTGTGTGGCACTATATAGACCGGAGCAGAAATACCCAGGTAGATAAGTTGAAGCTGGAAAGTACGGTGAAGGAGCTGGAATTGAAAACCATCAAGTCACAGCTAAATCCACATTTTATCTTTAACGCGCTCAACAGTATCAGGGCATTGGTAGATGAAAACCCACAAAGGGCCAGAACGGCCATCACAGAGTTGTCGAACATACTCCGGAGCTCCATGCAGGTGGAAAAAGCGGAGACTGTGAGCCTGGAAAATGAGTTGAGTATTGTGAAAGATTACCTGGCATTGGAAACCATCCGGTTTGAAGAAAGATTGAAAGTGGAATATGATATCGATCCGGAAACCCTGGAATTGCCTATTCCCCCTATGATGTTGCAAACGCTGGTGGAAAATGCGATCAAACATGGGATTTCAAGGATTATCACAGGTGGAACGGTGCTGATTGCGTCTCATGTAAAAAATATGCAGCATGAGATAACGATTGAAAACACAGGACAACTGTCTGCCTCAGGTCCGGGATTTGGATTTGGAATACAGAGTACGAGACAAAGGTTGAGTATGCTGTTTGGCAGCAGGGCGTCTTTCAATATTTACAACAAGGATGGAGAGATGGTAGAGGTAAAGGTGGTAATGCCATTGGTATAACCCACTTTTTGAAAAAATTCTTAGATTTATACTAGCGCGCAGCGATCAAAACAAGCAACTGCTCATGAAAAAAGCTTTAATTATTGACGATGAAAGACTGGCCAGAAGTGAGCTCAAAAAGCTGCTGGCAGACCATCCGGAGATTGTGGTGGTAGGAGAAGCGGTGAATGCAAAAGATGGTCTGGAAAAGATCGAAACCCTGCATCCGGACCTCCTGTTCCTGGATATCCAGATGCCTGACAAAACTGGTTTTGACTTACTGGCTGAGCTGGAGAAAGCTCCCCAGGTTATTTTCACCACAGCATACGACGAACACGCGCTGAAAGCATTTGAGTATAACGCCCTGGATTACCTGCTGAAGCCGGTAGAACCCAAAAGGCTGGCCGATGCCATACAGAAACTGCATCAGCAGGAAGAAAAGGAAAGACAGGCCGAAGTAGGCGCGATCAGAACTATTCTATCAGAAAACGACCAGGTATTTGTAAAAGACGGAGATCGTTGCTGGTTTGTGAAGTTGCAGGAAATCCGTCTCTTTGAGAGTGTGGGCAACTATGCACGGGTGTACTTTGAAACTAATAAGCCATTGATCCTGAAATCATTAAATGCGCTGGAAGAGCGCCTGGACGAAAGGACATTTTTCCGTGCAAACCGTAAGCACATTGTGAACCTGCGGATGATCGAAAAGATAGATACTTACTTCAACGGCGGGTTATTGCTGGAAATGCGTGGGGGTGAAAAGATAGAGGTGAGCAGAAGGCAGGCCGTGAAATTCAAGGAGATGATGAGTCTCTAAATAAAACAATCATGAAAATGGAAATTCTCCAACGGGCATGAAAGCCATTTTCAGAAAAGACAGCACAGGTTTAAAACTTAGAAATACAACAAAAAGTCCCCTCAGGAGAGGGGACTTTAGTTTTTTTAGTTGCAGGAACTATTATCTTAAAACAGGTGCTGCATGGACAGCGTCTGCAATTTCCTTGATTAAAGAAGCATCTTTTTCAATAGCGTTTCCGACTACGATGATGTCGGCGCCAGCTTTACAGTTCAGATAGGCTTTTTCAGCATCCCGGATACCACCGCCCACAATGATTGGGGCACTCACCTGGCTTGCCACACGGGCAATCATACTTTCAGTAATAGGTTTACGGGCTCCGCTACCAGCGTCCATATAGACTACTTTGAGGCCGAGCATTTCGCCGGCGATGGCGGTACACATGGCAATGTCGTCTTTGTCTGCGGGAATCGGAGTAGTGTTACTGATGTAGGATACGGTTGTAGGTGCACCTCCATCTACGACCATGTAACCAGTGGAAATCACTTCCAGTCCGCTCTTCTTCACGGCGGGTGCCGATATAACGTGCTGACCAATGAGTAATTCCGGATTACGGCCTGAGATTAAGGATAAATATAACAGCGCATCTGCATAGCGGGAAACCTGGGAAGGGCTGCCGGGAAACAAAACTACTGGTATATCACAGTTGGCTTTCAACTGTTGTACACACTCGTCTAGATGAGAGGTAATCACAAGGCTACCCCCAAGAAAGATATAGTCGACCTTCGCTGCTGTACATTTAGCGGCCAGGTCGGCTGCTCCTGCTGGAGTTACCTTATCCGGATCAATCAGAACTGCAAAGGATTTGAGTCCTTTTGCTTTCCTGTCGATGAAAGAATTGTATATTTTATTGTGCATCAAAATAGCATTGTTCCGGTTGTCGCAAAAATATAAATTTTTTGGTAATAAGTCACAGTCTTAGATAAATATGCATGGAAGCTATTTTCTATTCAAAATAACGTGATTTTGACCTCTCTCCAATTTTACAGTCTGCAATCTTTGGGCCATTCACTTAAGTGTAACGGATTAACCAGCTAAAAAGTTATTTTTTATCATATAAAATAAATATATATTTTTTTGAGCAGTAAATACAAGCAAATTACGAAAAACTTAAGTGAGTTAACAGTATAGCTATGCCAGTTTATGCTGAAACCCAATAGCAGAGGACCTTTGCGACGAATTTACAAATGCAGATTTCCTACGCTCAGGGAGTGCCTGAAAACCACCTACTGGCTTCATTTTCAGGACTTAGCGTACAGGGCCTTTGTTAATGATTTGTTATTGTGCCCGGAAAATTTTAAAGAAAAATAACATGCCCTTACATTTGTATTCAAATAGGGTTTTCATAGGATAGTAACAAATTGAGGGCGCCTTTCCAGGTGCCCTTA
>Ga0316604_10001919_pt1 | contig 17116 bp, 17 predicted proteins | sample OWC_soil_day20_C_FD_207650 | JGI IMG/M metagenome (GOLD analysis project Ga0316604, IMG submission 207650) | Wetland soil microbial communities from Old Woman Creek delta, Ohio, United States - OWC_soil_day20_CT | ecosystem: Environmental > Terrestrial > Soil > Wetlands | place: USA: Ohio... | reverse complement strand
AAAAGCCTAAGAACCGCACCAGCCATGTGTCACACCTACATGTCGCACATGGCGCGGCCAACAAATGAAAAAGCCGCTGACCCTTTCGGATCAGCGGCTTCTGCATTTCTGGTGGTGATGGGCAGAATCGAACTGCCGACCTATGGGTTATGAAAACCTCGCACAGCCCATTCTCCCTCCGAGCAAGGCGCGAAAGACACACACCATCCACATGAAAATCAAGAGGTTCTGGCTGCCATCTAAAACCGTCGTTGCTTCAACATTTGGACTCTGCTGGTCCCAGTTTGACCCCGCTGTGACCAGAAGGCGACCAGACGCCTTCTGCTGGGTCGCTAAAACCCCGCGTTCGCCATGCGTCAATTGGTATTTGTACGGAATGTTGATGCGGCGTTGTTCTCGCATCGGTCTTTGTGCAAAATGACTTCATCCTAATACCTCGCGAGCTCTTATTACCGATGTACTCAAATGCTCAGAAAGAAGCTGTTGGCATCAGGGTTGTAGCCACATTTGTGCGTGAGCCGTGGGCGTGCGGTTGGCAGGAATACGAAGCGAGAAACGACAACGGGATAGATGGGGTCGTGATCATGCGCAAGGGGCAAAGGGAGACCGGCGGTCTTGTTTTTGTCCAGGTTAAGTGTGGCGGGAATGGGTATCGCCAGGACCAGCAACAGCACCCCGACAAAGTTGGGGTCAGCCTCGGCAGCGGCTATTTAAAAAAGCACAAGAATCGCTGGAGGGCGGTAAACGGTCCTTGCGTCATCGTCTTCATCGATGACGCTGTAGACAAAAAGAATCCGCCTGCGTGGTGGGCCGACCTGAAGAGTGAGGATACGTATTCGAAGACGAATTCTGGGTTGCTTCTCATACCAAAGGGGCAACGCTTTGGCTCGCATACAAAAGGTGATTTTCATCGCTTGTGTGGCTCCGGACCAATCGACAAGACACTGCCAGTTATCACAGCGGGGAGGAGTGATCTGATCATTCCAACCTCTAATCAGACGATGCATCAAGCAGCGCGGGGCTTCTACAAGCAATGGTCGATTGATGCATATGCCTCTCCGACGGGCAATCCATGCATCGGGCCTGTACTCGTGAATCGGGTCGGCTGGCGCCATATAACTGGTCAAAGCCGGTTGAGGGAGCGCCAGTTTCAGAGTCTTACGCTGCTCGGAATCGCGAAACGGATGGTCAACGAGCTAGACGACGTCGAAATGCTTGGACGGGCATCCGTTGAGGCGCTGAGTGGAGGAGATCAGAAGGTAACTGACCATTTGGGGCTGCGTGCTAACGTAATTTTTCCGCATCGGCACCAAGCTGTGATTCAGGTTGTACTTCGGCGGGAAAGAGTGATTACTAGATCGGCGTCTGCGCCGCCACAACAGAAAGTTTGGTTTCTTTCGGTTTATGAACTACGCCGAGGAGTCAAGCAAGAGTAGGTGTGCGCTAGCCCAACCGGTTGAGTACTAACGAAGCGTCAGTTCAAGCCGGCCTCTAGAAAACCGACCTGTACCTACTTTGGAGTCTGACACGCAATTACTCTCCAAAAGTTGCGCCGCGCACAACCGCAGTATGCCAGATCGCTGCTCGCTTTGCAGAGAACACCCAACGGTTGTGCAAGCGCAACATAGCGATGATGGCTGCGCGACTGGATTTGCCGGGCCTGCACACGTTCAATTACACACCCGCCCATCGCTGTTATCCATTGGCTGCTACGTGTCTGCTGCTGCGATTGCTTTGCCATGATTGCTCCTAGCTGGTTAGAGGAGTGACCATGGTATTGACGGGGTTGTAACGCGTAACCTGGAATTTTGGCGACGTGATTTTTTTCGGTGTAGTCTCAGATTGACTGAACCAGACCAAGCTCTGGTGTTAGGTACAGGATTGGGGGATATCGGTAGTAAGTTACACCAGAGTTGAGCGAAACTAGATCAAGCTTACTTCGCGTCGTTCGCCTCGACATTGCCCCCTAGGCCTCCCTTCACGCTCGCTGAAACACCTGCCAACTCTGCCTTTCGCCCCATATTTTCGGCTGGGAGGGGCTTTTAGCTGTGAACATAATCCAGGTCGTTTTCGGAACGCTAATCGTTTCTAAGCGCTTCGATGAACCACATTTATCGCACGTTCGGCGTAAGTTTTGAGTTCTGTAGCAACAACGACAACAGTGTCAGCAGCTGGGTTTGTGTCATGGTGAAACTGACCCGCGTATTCGTTGATTTCGTTCAATTCATCCACCAAGTTTTGGGCATGGCTCAGTGGATCGGTGGAAGTGGCATCACGAATTAGCACCACAACCTGGCCGAACATGTGCGACTTTGGAACTAGGCCAGGGAATCTCCGGTGCAAATACCCCTCAAGCATGGGGCGAATTGCCTTGGCTACGGCCTTCAGATCCCCTCCCCTACCGGAAACAAACTCATTGAGTATTCTGTGATGCTGAAAATATGCGGATTCACAGGCTTTATCCACATCCAGGGCTTCGAAATCGGAGTAATCGCCTGGTGCCAAGTTCAACTGCAGTAAGGCGATCGAGGTGGCTGAATCAGCCTTGGCAATTACATCCCTGAGATCACGAAGGAAGTATGGATCATGTGCGAGTACGATGAGTTGTTCTGCATTTGCGTAAAGCTTATTTAGGACCGCTCTTGTATGGTGTTTGCGGTTCAAATCCAGACTACACATGGGGTCGTCAATGACAATGATCCGCTTGTCCAATTTAGTGTCATCCAACGTGCTAGCAATGAAGAATGCAAATGCTAGGGTTCGTTTATCGCCTTCACTCAAGGCGGTAGCAAACGAAGGATTACTACCTTCGAGGGCGACCTGTTTTCCACGTAGTTCTAGACCATACTCACTCCTAGGCGCTTTACCTCGGAAGTTTGCATCCATACCCTTTATAGAGAAAGCTGCACCAAATTTCTTCAACAGCGCGTTAATCGCCTTTTCGTATTTTTCAAGCGTTACCTTCATCAGGGTATCAAGGCTTTCTCTTGCGATTTTCTTGGCCTTCTCAGCCGATCGAGCATCTGCTTGTGCCTGAGCTAATACCGCTATCAGGGAAGATACTGTTGCATCATGTCTGCGTTTTCCTGCCTCCAGCATTTGAATCTGTTTCTGGAGTTGCTGCACGTTCTCAACGGATATTTGTCCTTTGTAGACCTCGATGAGTTGCCTGGCTGCACCGATGCATGCATTTGTAGCGCCAATCGCAAAGAGCACTTTCGCCCACAAAGCCTTGGCACGAACCAGATCATCGGGGGTGCTTACAGATTCGCCAGGACTTGCCTCCTTGCGTTCACATAGCGAAACCAACATGTCTTGCAATTCCGCTAGCGCAGAGCGACAGGTTTCAGCGTCGAAAGTCAAAGCTGCTGTTTGAACGTACTGATTCCATCCTGTTGCATGTGCGGATGCTGATTCAATGCCCTGAACTAGCCGTTCAATAACTGACGGTGCGGTATTTGTTAAGACAGTCCCTTTCAGTGAAGCAATTTTTTCTTTTAGCTTTTTGTACGCTGCATTGAAGTGCGTCTGGTATGAACGAATCAGGTTGTTGCCTAGAGTATCTTGTCCACAGTAAGGACAATTCAACCCATCATCGAACTCCTGCCCTTGGCTCAACCAGCTCTCGGCAGAAGGGTGTTTCATTTTTGAAATGTGCTGTCGAACCAACTGCTCTGCATCAGCATGAACATTTTCGAGAGACGCCTGGAATGCGCCAAAAAGCTCATCCAAGTTAAACGACGGTTCCGCAAGATCGTTCGGCATGGCTTTAGCCAACACAGTGGCTACATTGCTTGCAGCGGTAAGCCTTTGCTGAAGGGCCACCAACTGGATATCTACATCAGAAACTTTCGGAAGCTTAACAAACTCCGACAATGTCAGGCCGACGTGATATCCAGAAAGCTGATCGGCCAGCCCATCCACCTTGTCACTAGCCTGTTTAGCCTCGTTGGTTGCCTTTTCAACAGCAGCACGCGCCGTTACTGCAGCTTCCCCAAGGGCAAACTCCAAGAGGTTTTTCCGATGATCAGTGCTTACTGAGCCACCGGAATGCACATTCCGCTCAACGAAGTTGGCATCAAACACCAAAAGCTCAGGACGTTGCTCGGACCACAAACCCGAATCAAATGTCACCTTGTGTCCACTTCCGAACTGCAAGACGACTTTCTGTTGCAGAGTTCCATCAACTGTTGCCCTGTCCGTAATCAACGTCGCATCATTAATAGATACTGAACGGAACACTGTTGCCAAGGTCGATTTTCCACGACCGTTGTCGGCGTAGATTAGCGTTGCCCGCTTACAGGCAAACGGTTTCCCATTGGCTTGATGCAACAGCCCAATTCTTTGTATTTCGTGGATTCTTTCGAGCATTTTCTCTTCCCCCTTTTTGGTGCCCGGCCTAACTCAGGCATGCAACAGGCATTTTAAGCCAAGGGAAAAGGCCAGCGTGTGTCACAACCTAAATTCTGCCCAAAAATCGTCAGTTTGTTTTTCTCGCCCCCTACATGGAAGACTCAGTGTTCTCCGGCAAGCTGTCCAATCGGCGAAAAACCTGTGTGATTTACCTGTCCTGGTGAGAGGTTTTGGGCTAACTCGTCCATAACCACCAATATTCATCGAGCGTTTCTGCCCCTGTCCCCTCTTACTTGCTGATCCGTGGTTTGTGAAGTCATAATGTATATGCGAGGGGCACGTAAGACCTCTGGATACTTGATAACAAAACACTTTATGATTGAGGCCTTAACATGGGACTGAAAATCGTCGGCTCTATCTCCGTCAAAATTGATGATGACGTAGTGAAAATTCCTGGCAAAGAGTTTGGAATTGAAGAGTCGGACAACCGCCACCTGGGAGATGGGGATCATCAGTACGAGGCTTTGTTTATGTACTTTGATCCTGACAATCGCTTTAAATTAATGATCCAGGCGGTCGAGTATGAGGGCCAGGTTTCCCAAGTTTCGCGACCATCACTTGAAGGGGATGGCCGAATCCTTGAAGACGAACTTGATGCTGAAATCTGTTAATCGGCACCGTCTGCGATGCATACCATTCCAGTAACCTACCTCGAAATCTCATGTTGAATACGTACAGACGTATCTAGCAATATGGCTCAACTAGAAAAAGTAGCAGTTGGCTGGCGCGGCTTGCTGCCAAGCCTCACCGAGTTTGTCGAGCAGTGGCAGCCTCCAAGCCTAAAAGGCGAAACGAAATACCGGGACCACTTGCTCACTACATTGCGTGCAGCAATTCCCGAAGATGCCAAAGTAGAAAAAGAATATCGACATCGAGGTACGACAATCGACGTTTGGCTGAAATGGACAGGTATCTTCTCTAGCGACGAGGTGGCCTTCGAACTGAAGGTCAATCTCAAGCGCAAAACTGACTATGATCGCCTGGTCGGCCAACTGGAAGGCATGGAACCGGCTAAATACAAGACGATTGTTGTACTGATTGGAGACACAGACCCATCACTCCTAGGTCGTCTTAAGGAACGCTACGGAAAATACATTCAGAATGGCTTCGAAAATACGATGTCTATCGTCTGCGTTCCAGTTGAAAGCTAATTCCACAATATCTTATGCATCGCTAGAACGTAACCAGACACGAGAGTAGACATTAAATGCTATTCAGGTGATCTAGGCTTTCGCAGAAAGCTCACGCCGTGTCATCCTCGTCGACTTCATCGTTCAATTCGATATTGTCAGTTTCAGAAACGTATTGGGATTTCCACCGTTCCGTAACCCAGCCGACAAGCTCTTCTCGTCGTGCGATGAATTCGTCGTAGGCCCAATCGTCGTAGATGGAGATCCGGCGCTCCTGGCGGATATCTGAGTTGGCGTAGCTGGGACTAACGCCCGATCTGCCTTTCTTTCGGTCAAAGTCGAAGTTCAGATAGTTGGAGTTGTTCTGGGTGAGGACAAGGTTGCCAATGTCGTGGACACACGTTTTGTGCTGCGATGGTTTCCAGACTTTCCGCCAGTGGGAACCTTTCGCGGGGGTTTGCGGAAGGATGTGCTCAATGCTGGAATCGCTCAGGTCATCCCAGTTGAGTACGGGCCGCTTCCCCTTTCCTTCGTTCTGCAGCAGATGCAGTTCATATTCAAACAGCGTGTACCGGAGTAATCGCCGAGCGGTGTACCAGTCATCAGGTTCTTCCATCCATGCCAGAAAGACCTCTTCGTCCGAGTAGCGTAGGAGTATCTGGTATACGAGTTTGGTGGCTTCGGGGGCGTCAGTTAAACCCGAAAACAGCTCACTTCCCAAGCGATAGAGGCTTGATTTCCCAGCATTGCTACGACGACCATCGAAGAGGAAGACGCGGTAGGCATAGCACTCCAGCGCCTTTAGCAATTCAATATATTCCTCGTTGACCAATTGGCCGTCGACCACCTTTTTGCGTGCAGCGATCATGATGGGCAGGAAGTTGGCAATGTTGCCAACGTTCTTCAGTTTTTGCAGCCAGATATGCTCTTCCAGTGTGAGACTCGTTTTGGTGCAGGGGGCCATAATTTGGGCATAGTGGCGCGAGATTTCGGCAAGCCCAACGGAGAATTTGACGAGAAAATCCTGAACAGCTTGCTTATTCCGTTTTGTGAAATCTCGCAGAGGTATGTACTCCAGTTCCTTGAAGCCTGCATACCCCAACCAGTTGCCGGGGCTGTGGCTACAGTACAGCGTCCAAGCCACGCGTAAGCACTGATCTTCATCGCCATTGCAAGTGCCCAGGTTGGTGTAGGTGTCTTTCCAGTCCTGGTTGATGCGGTTGGTGAGGTCCTCTCGCTTTTGGTCATCGATGACGTTCCGCGAGATCCAGTGCATTAGGTAATTCTTGAGTAGTTCAAGAATAGAAAGGTCCTTACCTCTTGAGTTCATTAACTCGAAGGTCATGCCGATTTCGCATTCTTCTTCGATTGCGTAGAAGGTAAATGAGAGTTTCTGCGTAATTGCGCAGAAGAGACTCTGGAGGTAACCGATACCGCTTTGCTTGCGTAGCGCTACCTGCTTGTCGGTGTGGGCCTTTAAATAGCTATGCGCTTGCACCAAACGCTGCTGATGAGTGGAGCGTGGTGGCGTATTGGCCCGCCCGTGCTCCAGCAGACTATGGAAAATATCCTGGCAGTCGTTGTTCAGAAGTAGTCGGCTGGTGCTGCCGGCATATAGGTAATTTGGCAACTCTTGTTCGAAATCTTCTTCTCCATGGGCGATGAGGGCATGAATAATGATTGATAGATAGAGTGCAGAGGTGGTAAGTCGCTGCTGACCATCTACAACGTCGACTACGGCAAGCTTCTTAGTCTTACCGTAGGGCTTGAATTCACGGCGGGCGTCTGCATACACCACGACCGTGCCTGTGTAATGACTACGCACTTCGTCATCAGCCAGGGCATCTAGATCCTGGATAAAGTCGTCCCATTGTTTCTTTTCCCAAGCATAGCCACGCTGGTAGTCAGGAATCCGGAATAAATTTTCGGAGATTAGCTTGGTTAATGTCTGTTTATTCATGAAGAAATGAGTTGAGCTTGACCAACGTAATCGTTATGGGGGGGTCATGGTTGTGGCGAGGACAGCATTTACTTGAAGACAGATGCCCGGTAAGCGTCGTCGGTTCAACCGATAACCTCTATCAGAAGCACCTTGGTATTATTTCCGCGGAAGATTTCAAACCCGCAAGGCAATTAGCAGCGAATTGGTCATTACAAGTACGCGTGCCGTCCGGACATCGCCGCCAAGGCTTTCTGAACGCAAACATCATACGCCGGATGGATGCATTTGCTAGACCAGATGGTCAGTTTGGGAGACTTTATCAATAACCCTCCGTCTCAGTTAGCCAGCAATGTTTATGACATAATCTCTAGTCGGCCCACCGTGGGCTTACTTACCGACAATTGAGGTCCGGCATGGGAAAGATTCACGTAACGGCAAAGCGAGACTTCATCGAGACGCTCACGTCGGCCAAGCCAGTAAAAGCGCTATCCGAGCTAATCTGGAACGGGTTCGACGCCGATGCCGACCGCGTTAGGGTCTTCATTGAGCTCAATGAGATGGACGGCGTGCAGTCGGTCAAGGTCCGGGATAACGGTTACGGGATCGACCACAGCAAGATTGAGGCTTTTTTCGGTGGGCTTGGTGACTCCTGGAAGAAGCTGCAAGGTAAACAGAAGGGCCGCTCACTCCATGGCAAAAACGGTCGAGGTCGCTTCAAGGCCTTCGCATTAGGCGAGCGAGTTCAATGGAACACTGTTTACCAGGACCAAGGTAAGCCGTACGCCTACCAGGTCATCGGCCATGCGAATTCCATCGAAGATTTTGATACCACAGATCCCGTGGAAGGTAATACAGACCTGGGGACCGGGACTGAGGTTGTCATCGAAAATGTCGCTCACGATTTTCGCTCGTTCCGAGACGGAACGGCGCAGATGGAGCTGGCAAGAATGTTTGCAGCTTACCTTACTGAATATCCGCAGCTGATTCTTGAGTTCGACGGTTGCCGCATCAACCCCCAGGACGCTCAGCAAGGGCGTACCGAGTATCACTTGGGCGATATACAACTTCCGAACGGCAATCGCGTCCCCGTGTCAGTATCTATCGTCGAATGGAAAATGCAGACCGAGCGCGTGCTGCACCTTTGCGATGCCAAGGGGGTTGCTCTGCACGAAGTTCCTGTAGGCCAGCAAGTGCGTGCTCCTGGCTTCAATTTTACGGTCTATGTGAAGTCGGATTTGTTTCGGGAACTCGACAAGTCAAACCTTCTCATCCTGTCCGACATGCATCCTGACGTGCAGCATGTGTTGAAAATCGCCAAGGGCAAGGTCAAGGAGCACTTCCGCCGTCGTCTTGCTGAAGATCAAAGCGAGATCGTCGAGAAATGGAAGAAGGAGCAGATTTACCCATATGAGGACAAGGCTGAGATTGGTCCAGTCGAATCGGTCGAGCGCCAAGTTTTCGACATCTTGGCGGTCAATGTCCAAAGCTACTTACCGTCGTTTGAGGATGCTGACCAGAAATCGCGGAAGTTCACTTTCAAGCTCTTGGCGCAAGCGATCCGAGAGAACCCGGATTCGGTACAGATGATCATTGGCGAGGTATTGGGGTTAAAAAAGGAAGCGCAAGATGAGCTGGCTTCCCTCCTGAAAAAAACCAGTTTGTCGTCGATCATTAGCTCCGCGAAGATTGTTGCTAACCGACTAGATTTCTTGAACGGTCTAGAGGCCTTAGTGTTTCACGAAGAAAGCAAGGAGGCGTTGCTCGAACGAGATCAGCTACACAAGATTCTTGAACAGGAATCCTGGCTATTCCATGAAGAATTTGGTCTGGCCGGAAGTGAACAGCGGCTTGAAGAAGTCTTGCAAAAGCACCTCTCGATCCTGGGGGAGCGACAAGAACCTATCACCGAGTCCGTGGACGTAGGTAATGGCAAGCGAGGCCGGATTGACTTAATGCTCCAGAAGGCGATTCAACCGCGCACTGGTGAGTATGAGTACTTGATAGTCGAGTTGAAGCGCCCGTTAAAAAAGATCGACGATGAAGTTATTACACAGATCAAGAAGTACGCGTTTGCCGTAGCGAATGACGAGCGCTTTCGTGGCGTCCCTGCGAAATGGACGTTTGTCGCTATCTCAAACGATCTTGACCCGTTTGCCAAAAAGGAAGCAAATCAGCGTGGCCGCCCAAGGGGACAGGTCTACGACGATGCTGAGCAGAACATCACTGTTTGGGCGCGTAGTTGGGCCGATGTCATCAATGACGCGCGGGCAAAGCTGCGGTTTATTAACCAGCAACTCTCCTACGAAGCAGATCGAGACAGTGCAAAAGAATATCTTCTTAAGACGCACGCCAAATTCATTCCTGATGTTCCAGAATTTTCCCAAAATGAGAATACAGCCGAAATCGACGCTGATGAGTTTGATCAGGTTGAGGGGTGAAAATCGGGACTCCCCCTGGTGCGTTAGGCGTAGCGAGGTTTATTGGGGGTATTAGTAGAGAGTTACACCTGCGATCGAGAAAAATAGAAACGCTACTGGATTGAGTTGGAGCGCTTCAGGAAACCATTTCGATATCATTCGCTGTGATAGCCCGTTACCACGAGGTCTATCATCATGCCCCCTAAAGCACATGCGGAACGTTGCCTTCCCTTCGAGACACATTTCGAATTTACCGTCGCCAAACTCAAGCAGGTGGCGCGAGCAGTACAGGAAATCGGCTACAAACAGATCGAGTTGTGCTGCAAAGCCGATCGCGGACTGCGCGCCTTTATTTATGGCAAATCCGGCAATATCTTTCTGCATTCGCGCTACAACCACCGAAACCAACCCAAACGCATTCGGCTGGGTAAACTCGGTCTGATATCCCTCGAACAGGCAAGACAGAAACATCGAGAGATACGCCTTGCTGCCGACCAAGGTACTGACCCCAAGGCTACGAAGAAATCGGTTCCAACCTTTGCCGAACTGCACTATCAGCACTATATGGTCGAGTGCAAAAGCCGGCAGAAGAAAACCCTACATACTGACCAGAGCCGCTACAGTCATTGGTTAGGTCCGGAATTCGGCCATCTGCCGCTGACCGACATCACATCCACCTTGGTCAGCCAGTTCGTGATCAGGATGCAGAAAGCGCAGTTGGCGCCAGCAACCGTCAAGAAGGTCATTGTTCAACTGCGGAGCTGTCTGTCCCTGGCCGTTGATCTGGACTTCATCCAGAAAAATGTGGCGAAGCGGATCCGCCTTCCGAAGGTCAACAACCGACGGACTACATTCTTGACCGTTCAGCAGATGGCCGCCTTCATGAAAGCCGCTCAGGCTTGCCGTGATGACGAACTGGTTGGATCGCGCATGCTGATGTTAATGGCTCTGACCGGCGCTCGACTCGGGGAAACGACAAACGCCAAATGGGAGCATATTCAAGATGGGCGCTGGATTCTGCCCACCCAGAAATCCGGCGTTCCCGGCGCCATTCCTATTACCGCACCTGCGGTGAAAGCCGTAATTGCAGAACTAGCCGTCGTGCGTGTCAATGAATACTTACACCCAGGCGCGCGGGGCAACCCAACCCTTTCGCGCCCTATCAAGCTATTCAAGCGCATTTGCAAAGCCGCAGGGTTGGGTGATCAATGGCGCATTCATGATCTACGCCATGCATGGGTATCGGCTGGTGTTTTCGCCCAGATCCCACTAGAAACGCTAAGCCAATGTGCCCGCCACAGCACACCGACAGTCACCCGTATCTATTCGCATCCGCATCAGGAGTCGATGGAGCAAGCTCACAACCAGATTGCGGCACTCTATTTACCCGAAGGCAAAGCTAGCCACCTCGATGAGTTGCATTTTCACAACACCAAAAATATGCCGATTGAAAGCGATGCCTGTGTAAAAACGGGGTAGAAAACGGGGAGATTCTTGCTAGCAAAAACGGTTTTCCCGGCGATCCTTCGGGATGAAATGGACTTTTCGGCAGATCGAGGAGTTTCCTGACTGCGACCGTGGCGCACGATTTTGTCCAGATAACTCCTTAAAGAAAAGCCCTTGAACCACAACCCGAATGTCATTGAAGGTGCATTGCAAGGCACTGTATTTAATGAAATTATTTTCCGAAAGCAACACAGTTTTTGGTTGCCGCACCTCCGATCACTTTCTATCATGGTCGAACCTAAACGTTGCCCTGGACTTAAATCCTTGAGTCCCACCGCTCTAGGTAATGCGGTGCGCAGAGGTGGGCGCGATACGGAGAGTAAAGATGAGTACCTTAGTGGGTCCCAAGCCTGGCGCAACGGATTACACCCTCTACACCGTTCAGGAAGCTGCCGACTGGATTGGCATCAAGAAGAACACCCTCGACAAGGCTCGTTCGTCCGGGCGCGGTGATTACCCTGCCTACGTAGAAGCAGGCAGACGCCGGATGTATATGCATAGAGATCTAATTGACTGGCTCAACAAGAATCGCCGTCAAAACTCTGGGCTTCCTCTCGCGGGCTAAGCCCCTTCGCTTCGACGAAGACTACTTCCAGAAAAGGGCAATAGCACAATGCATACCGCAAAACTAAGCCCTCAACTACAAGGTCGGCTTGCTTACTATGCTTACCTTCTGAAGCCTGCTTCTCAGTGATCGCTTCCGTGTCGTAGCAGAACGGATACTGAATCCACTCTACAAACGATGCTATCGCAGGCTTGCAGATTTCCACTACGAGTCGGCTGCCAAGCTAGCCCGCCCCCAAAGCTCGACGGCTTTGGGGGTCTCCACCTCTCTAGGTGTAAAGCCAGTGTGGCTTGCTGCTATTCGCGGCCCCTGACAACTACCACCGCATCGACGACGGGAATAGGCATACATGATTTTCATGGTCGCTGACCGCAAAGCTTGGTGCCCACCAAGCCTCGATGAATCTTCACTATGAGATGGAGTTACCCATGCTGCCTGCCGAACTGTACCGCCCCCCGATTGCCCGTTTGCCCCGACAAATCGACATCGAGTTGCGGGTACGCCTGAAGCGCTGAACGCGTTTCTTTTACTGCTGCTTACACCTCCTGATAGGGCCTTGGTCATGACGACCAAGGCCCTTTTGCATTTCCGATCTTCCGACAAGGAATTTGACGATGACTACCGATACTCAATTTTTGCGGGTCAAGACTAACACCGCCCCCAAAACCAGCTTGAACGCCCAAGGTGGCGTGACCTACGCCCTATTGAAGGATGCAGCCTCGAAGGAAGCTTTTTTCTGCCTGCTGAGCAACGATGGCGGCGGCTATTTCAGCCGTGAGGCTGTCCCGTTCGAAGCCATTCGCCGCTGCCTGACCGGGGTCAATACCGAGCGGCCGATTCCGGCGAAGGTGTTCCGCTCGGCATTCGTCGGTCGCTCCGTCAATAACGCCGGGTTCCTGATGCACGCCCTCCGCCACGAGCAGCTTCTTCAGCCCTCTCCGGACGCCGCACACCTTCATGTCTTGGGTCAGGACTGGGAGACCTGGAAAGCTGCCGTGTTGAACCTGCCGGGCGAGCCCTTCGAATTGCCGGATGCCAAGAAGGGCGATCTTGAACCGAAAATCATCGGCACAGCCGAGAAGCAGCCTGCCGGCGGCGAAAAAACGAAGAAACCGAAGAAGGTCGAACGCCCACCCGCAGATGCTGACAATGCAGGTCCAGCAGGTGGCGACAATGCTGCTTCTTCGTAGTCCGGAGGACGTAGAACGGGTCGAGGATGCATATATGCGAGCCCTGCTGGACCAGCGCTTCCGGGATATTGCCGTCCCAGGTTACTCCTACGACGAACTCGGTATGTTCATCGTCGTGGAACCGGGCGATACGATTTCCGACATCGAACGCGTCGGAGGTATCTGGATCACCACCGGCCTGTTCGGCGACGTGAAGTACGGTGAAGAGGATTTCTCGCCATGCTTCGAGGTTCTGGAAGCTCACTCGGGGCGCTGCTTCGAGATGGCCTACATCCTCAACGATGACGGTTACGGCGTCATCGTGATCGTTCCCGAAACGAACGACATGGATGCCGAACTGATGCGCTTCTGCCGGGAGTACGCCACACCGACGCTCAGCCCGATCCGGCTTGAGTAGCCTTTTCTATGTTCCGGCAATTGCCGGCCGCCACATCCACGCAAGACCTTTCCTGTAACTGACAAAGAAGCCGAAGCCCTCAGGGACTTCGGCTTTTCCCTTTTGGAGGTACGAACCATGTATCAAGTGATTACAACCGAAGTCGCCGCGCCGGAGGCACAAGCACTGTCGTCGCCCAAGTTTGCCCCCGGCCAGATCGTTGCCACGCCGGGCGCACTGGCTGCGATGGAAGAACATCAATGCCCCCCGCTCTCCTTGCTGGCTCGGCATCTCTCGGGTGATTGGGGCTGCGTGCCGGCCGAAGATGCGCAAGCGAACGACTTGGCCCTCAATGCCGGCGGGCGGGTGCTATCGAGTTACCTGATCGGTGTCGATACGCGACTCTGGGTCATTACCGAGTGGGACCGGTCGGTAACGACCTTCCTGCTGCCTTCGGAGTATTGAAGCGTGGATACGCCGAAATATCTTCCGCCCCTCGACCCGGAACTCGCCAGGAAGTTTTATGCGCTCGATGACGCTGCACAGGAGCATTACCAGGAGCGGGCCGGCATCATCCATGAAGCTTGTCCCGGCATTTCCCGCCGCGAGGCGGAGCAGGCAGCATGGGAAGACACGCTGCTTTATCTGGAACGGCGCAATGCCGCAGCCAAACGCCCCTGACAGCGGCCTCTAACGCCAGAAATGCGCCAGACAGACAGAGAACGGTCACCCCGGCCGTTCCGGTCTTGGCCCGCTTCCATGACTTTGTTCAATCCATGCGAGTAGTGCCCAAAAACTGATGCGCGGGCGAAAGGATTTGTAGTTCTTCGCTCCTTTTTTCGGCACTGCCGCTCTCTTATCAGGAGGTCGCCGTGAAACGGCAATTCAAATTCACCAAGAAGCTTATCGATGCGTTGCCGCCCTGCCCGCTGGATTCAGCCAGCAAGGAGGTCGAATACAGCGATCAGGACATTGCCGGATTGCGTCTGCAGGTCAATCGGCAAGGAAGAAAGTTCTTCCTGTTTCGCTATCAGCATCAGGGGCGAAAACGTTCGATGAAGATCGGCGGCTATCCGGAGGTAGCTATCGACGATGCGCGCCAGCAGGTCATCGAATGGCGGTCAATGTTGCTCAAAGGCATCGATCCGCAGGACCGGCGCGATGAAGACACCAAGGCTGGGCTGACCTTCCGGCAATTCTGGGACAACTTCCTTCTCGGGCACATTAGAGCCAACAAGCGCAGTGCCAAGGCCGACGAAAGTCGAATGAAGAATCACATCCTGCCGAAATTCGGTCATCGCGAGATGGCGAAAATTACGCCGCTGGAACTGCAGCAATTTCATAACGACAACCTGACGGGCCGGAAGATGGCACCGGCCACCGCCAACCGGATATTCGAAATCATCCGGCGCAGCTACAACCTGGCTGCTGGTAGCTGGGGCTTGCTCCCTCCTGCCACCAATCAGGCCAAGGGAATCAAACTTCACAGGGAGAACAACAAGCGGGAACGCTATCTCAGCGAAGATGAGATCCGGCGTCTGATGGTCGCCTTGGACAAAGCACCTAACCAGACCATGGCAGACATTTTCAGGCTGTTGTTAGCTACCGGGTGCAGACGCTCCGAGATCGTCAATCTTCGGGTCGAGGATCTTCGGCTAGATCGCGAGGAGTTTTATCTTGAGAGAAACAAGTCGGGGCGTGGCCGGCATGTGGTTCTGAATTCGGTCGCACTGGAAATTATCCAGCGACGCCTGCAATTCGTTCGTGAAGGGCCTTTGTTCGTTGGTCGGATAGCGGGGCAGCCGGTGAATAACCCAAGCAAAGCCTGGCGGACAGTCTTGATCGATGCCGGTATCGATCCGAAGACAACGACACTGCACACGCTACGGCATACCCATGCGGCTCTGCTGACGCGTAACTGCAGCTTGCATGAAATCGCCGGAATATTAGGACACACTAATATTACCAGTAGCCATCGCTATGCCCACCTTCACCATCATCAGTTGGCGATGAAAAGCTCAGTGGTGGCGGACGTCATGCGATCAACTTCACCCAGCACTTCAGTCCTATCCGGCTGAGGGAGTTGGACAGCCCGAACTACCGGGCTTTTTTTCTAGTCTCCGAAATATTTTTTTGATGTGACGTGATTGGCGCATCGGTGATTCAGTTGGACCGAATGGTTCCAATCTGAAAACAATCAATAAATTCAACATGTTGCACCGTTTCGCGGTCTTGCACTGGTGTATTACACCGGATAAACTGGTCTCAGTTGCAGCACACCAAAAGCATGCCGCAACAAGGCCCGACCTGCCTGACATTGGTCTTCCCGGCGCGGGTAGCGCACGCTATTTTCGAGAAAGGCTCAATGCCAGGCCGGCACTGTTGTCGGCCGTATGTGACGAGTAGACCATCGGTCTGCGCGACACAGTGACAACGATCGTGGCAATCCATTTTGGATCGCCGAATGCAATACGATCGTTGCAGCTTTTTATTGCTAGCGCGATCTGGACAATTGAAAGGAATCATTATGTCCATGTCGGAAATTATTCGTCTCACTCGCGGGTGCGTACGTCGCTATGTTCCCGCCCGCGTCGATCAAATGCCTACCGGCGTCGCGTATTTCAACAGCGACGACAAGATTGTCGGCTTCATCAAGGTTCATCGCCAAGATCTCAAGGAGCGGGTTGAAGACATCCTGATCGATGCCATCGATCCGAAGAAGAAGTTCAAACAGCCGGACTGGTCGTTCCTGAAGGACGACGACAAGGTGGAAGAGGAAAACTGATCTGAAAAATGGTGACTATCCGCCTTGTGCGAGTAGTCACCCTTTCAGTGACGGGAATAATCATGAACCCTATCCACAATGCCATCAAAAACATGGGGGCTGAGTTCCGTGTCTATGACACGGCCACCAGCCACCCCGATGCACTCACCCATCTCAGTGACGACGAATTGGGTGAACGCGTCGCAGACATCTACAACGCACGCAATATCGAGCTGATGGAGTTATCCAGCACCAAGGGACTCCTGACCGGCAGAGGCGGCCACCTCTACATCGGGTACGACACTGAATGGCGTGAAGAAAACCACCATTTAAGAACACTCTCCTACCAGTTCTATGCGGTCGGCGAACTGGGTGAAGTTTCAGCAGTATTTTTCCCGCCTTCGGGGCGTCACATAGATCGCCTAGCTCTTAAGGAGATGCTGCCCGCTGTGATCGAAAAGGCACGGGAAACCGGTTGCATCATCGACTACCCGGAGCAAGTCATTCTGGTCGGCTTCTTCCTGCGTGCCGATCTGGCCATGCTCAGCGACTTGGTCGAATACAAAACGGAACTGGGTAACGTTGGCGGGAAGATTGCCACCACGGAACGCCCGGTTGATTTCGATGTGCTATATCGGCGTATCGATGTGCAAACCCTGACGAGCAACACGGAGGTGATCTGTGGATAACGCCATCGCCTATCGTGTCCCTGTCACCTTTAACGACGTCGCCAAACATGGGCCGGAAGGGGTCAAGCTTTCTGCCCTGGGCGATCAACTGGGGCTGAAAAAACTGGTCATCCCGGGAGGCTAC
>Ga0316604_10001918_pt1 | contig 17121 bp, 16 predicted proteins | sample OWC_soil_day20_C_FD_207650 | JGI IMG/M metagenome (GOLD analysis project Ga0316604, IMG submission 207650) | Wetland soil microbial communities from Old Woman Creek delta, Ohio, United States - OWC_soil_day20_CT | ecosystem: Environmental > Terrestrial > Soil > Wetlands | place: USA: Ohio... | reverse complement strand
AATGAGGCACGCCGCGACGCTCTGCCCAGGCGTTACGGCCAAACAAGCTCATCGTCCTTGATGTGAGCTAGCGAACATTCAAGCGTACGGTTTATCTGTCACGATGGGTGGCAGCGATGCGATGCTGCGTCCAGGATAAAAACCAATGGAGAGAATCATGATCAAGAAAGTAATCAGTATCGGAATATCAGGGCTGCTGGTCCTGACCGCTTGTGCAGAACTGACGCCCACGCAACGCGGCACGGGCATCGGCGCCGGAGTAGGAGCCGCTTCAGGCGCCGTAATTGGCGCTGCAACAGGCAGCAACAAGGTCGGTCGCGATGCGGTGATTGGCGCTGCCGTGGGTGCTTTGGGCGGTTACATCTGGTCCTCACGCATGGAAAATCAGAAAGCTGCAATGGAGCAGGCCACCGCCGGTACAGGCGTCAGTGTCAGCCAGACCGCTGATAATCAACTCAAGCTTGACGTACCAAGCGACGTGTCCTTCGATGTTGGTCGTGACGACATCAAAGCCAACTTCCGCCCTGTACTCGACAGATTCGCTGACTCTCTGCGGAACAATCCGGGGACAAATGTGCAGATCATCGGACACACAGACAGTTCTGGTCCGGATTCGATCAACAATCCACTATCGGTAAACCGCGCAGCCAGCGTACGCGAATACCTGAGTAGTCGTGGCATTTCGCCCTCCCGCATCAGTATCGATGGCCGTGGATCGCGCAGTCCGATCGCCGACAACGGCAGCGAATCCGGCCGTGCCAGAAATCGTCGCGTTGAGATCTTCGTGGGAGAGCGCAGCAACTGATTGATGTGACAGGATTTGTATGTTGCGAAGCCCGCCGCTACTTCATGTAGCGACGGGCTTCATGCATTCAGCACATGCATCGGAGTCACACATCAATCATTGAGCGGAGACTGTTGGAACTGTCTCTTGTGAATCCCATGAGATGCCCCACCTGTTCGGAAACGGCTTGATGTCAGGCCAGCAAGCACAAAGGCAAAGCACGGGAAACAAGCAGCAACTCACCGCTCCGGTCAAACCACGGAGCCCTTCATCGCGACAGAGGATAGAAAGTACGGATTAGACCTTCACTTGATCAAGATTGGTCAAATTCGACCAAGGAAATCCGGGATCTTCCGGTATCATCCGGGGCGAACTTAACCACCCCGAAACGCTGTGAAGCCTTGCTGCTGCAAGTGGTGCCGGGAGAGGGACTCGAACCCTCACACCTTGCGGCGGCGGATTTTGAATCCGCTGCGTCTACCGATTCCGCCATCCCGGCACGGGAAGGAGGCGGATTATCCACGAAGCCAGTCTTTCCGGCAAGCCGGACATCTCATCTTGTTTGTTCAATGCTCACTCTTGACGATTTTGATTACGATCTGCCGCCCGAACTGATTGCTCAGGCGGCCCTGGCAGATCGCGCAGCTTCACGTTTGCTGGTAGTCCATGCCGACAAATTGATTGACCATAGTTTCCGTGAATTGCCCGAACTCTTGCGTGCCGATGACTTGCTGATTTTCAACGATAGCCGGGTGTTGCATGCGCGCCTGTTCGGCCGGAAAGCCTCTGGCGGCCAGGTCGAGGTGATGGTCGAACGCCCCATCGGCGACCATGAGGTACTGGCAATGATCCGCGCCAGCAAGTCCCCCAAGCCAGGTTCGCGCATCCGCCTGATGGACGCCTTTGAGGTCGAAGTGATCGGTCGGGCCGGCGCAAATGGCGAGTTTTTCCAGCTGCGTTTCCCACCCGATGCGCCGGCGGTGAGCTACATCGAGCGTTATGGTCGCCTGCCCTTGCCGCCCTATATCGAGCACGCGGCCAGCGAGACCGACGAGACCCGCTACCAAACCGTATATGCCCGGGAACTCGGCAGCGTGGCAGCGCCGACCGCCGGCCTGCATTTCGACGAAACGCTGTTCGCAGCACTCACCACACGCGGCATCCGGCGTGCTTTCGTGACCTTGCATGTAGGAGCCGGTACCTTTCAACCGGTACGCGAGCACGATCTCTCGAAACACCAGATGCATCGCGAGGTCTACAGCATTCCCCAGGACACGGTCGACGCGATTGCCACCACCCGTGCTGCAGGTGGGCGGGTGGTGTGTGTCGGAACAACCTCGATGCGTGCGCTCGAATCCGCCGCCCAGAACGGGGAATTGACAGCGGGGAGCGCAGAGACCGGGATCTTCATTACACCGGGTTACAGGTTCCGCGTGGCGGATGCCTTGATCACCAATTTCCATTTGCCCAAGTCCACACTGCTGATGCTGGTCTCGGCACTGGCCGGAATGCGTACCATCCGCCAGGCCTATGCCCATGCCGTCGCCAATCGCTACCGCTTCTTCAGCTATGGTGACGCGATGCTTCTCGAAAAAACCGACGAAAACACTCTTTCATGAAATACGAACTTCTTTCCACTTCAGGCGGCGCACGACGCGGCCGCCTGCATCTGACGCACGGCATCGTTGAAACCCCGGTGTTCATGCCGGTCGGCACTTATGGCACGGTCAAGGCCATGAGCCCGCACGAACTGCTGGATATCGGCGCGCAGATCATCCTCGGCAACACCTTTCACCTGTGGCTGCGCCCGGGTCTGGAAGTCTTCGAGCAATTCGGTGGTCTGCACGGCTTCATGGGCTGGGACAAACCGATCCTCACCGACTCGGGCGGTTTCCAGGTCTTCTCGCTGGGAGCGCTGCGCAAGATCACCGAAGAAGGGGTGAAATTCTCCTCGCCGATCAATGGCGACAAGCTTTTCCTCACGCCGGAAATCTCGATGCAGATCCAGCACGGGCTCAATTCCGACATCGTGATGATCTTCGACGAGTGCACGCCCTACCCCGCCTCGGTCGATGAAGCGGCGAAATCAATGCGCATGTCGGCACGCTGGGCGCGTCGCTCGCGCGACGAACACGACCGTCTGGAGAATCGCAACGCGCTCTTCGGCATTGTGCAAGGCGGCATGTATGAAACCCTGCGCGACGAATCACTCGCCGGTCTGCAGCAGATCGGGTTTGACGGTTTTGCCATCGGCGGCCTGTCTGTGGGCGAACCCAAGGAAGAGTTCTATCGCATCCTGGCCCATACCGGCCCGCGTCTGCCGGCAGACAAGCCACATTACCTGATGGGTGTGGGTACGCCGGAAGATCTGGTGTATGGCGTGAGCCAGGGGATCGACATGTTCGATTGTGTGATGCCCACCCGCAATGCCCGCAATGGATGGTTGTTCACACGCTGGGGCGATCTGAAGATCCGTAATGCCAAACACAAGCAGGATACGCGGCCAATCGACGAGAGCTGCGAGTGCTACACCTGCCGGAATTTCTCGCGCGCCTACCTGCATCATCTGGATCGGGCCAAGGAAATGCTCGGCCCGCGTCTGATGACCATCCACAACCTGCATTACTATCAGCACCTGATGCGCGAGATCCGCGCCGCCATCGAAGCGGATGACTATCCGGCCTTCCAGTTGCGTTTTGCTGCAGAGCGCAAACGCGGAGCTTGAGATAGAGCCGATTACCGGAAGCCCCGGCCTGCTATACTCGGCCGCCTCAAATGAACCTAAAACCCGGAGCCTGATGATGATATCCGACGCTTTCGCCCAAGCTGCCGCAGGCAGCGACCCCACCAGCAGCTGGATGGGCTTGTTGCCCATGGTGCTGATGTTCGTCGTGCTGTACTTCCTGATGATTCGCCCGCAGCAGAAACGCGCCAAGGAGCACAAGAGCCTGCTCGACGCTCTGGCCGCAGGCGATGAAGTCATCACCCAAGGTGGAATCGCCGGCAAGGTCACCAATGTTGGCGACAGTTTCGTCAAAGTCGAAATTGCCAGCGGTGTTGAAATCACCGTGCAAAAGCCGGCCATCTCCGCCGTGCTGCCCAAGGGCACGTTGAAGAACGCATAAGGCGTGACAGCGCAGCGCCCCTGTGGCGGCTGCGCTTCCTTTCACCCTTCATTCCATTTCCGACCATGAACCGTTACCCGCTCTGGAAAAACCTGATGATCGGCATCGTGCTGATCCTCGGGCTGTTGTACACCCTGCCGAATTTCTACGGCGAAGTACCGGCCGTGCAGGTTTCTGCCGCACGCTCCACCGTCAAAGTTGACGGTGCTCTGGAAGCCAAGATTCTTGAAACCCTGGCCGCAGCAAAGATTACCGTCAATGGCACGGTCCGCGACCCAAGCAGCCTGCGTGTGCGTCTGGCCGATGTCGAGACCCAGCAAAAAGCCAAGGACGCCATCGAACATGCGCTGAATCCGGATCCCGAAAACAGCAACTATGTCGTCGCCCTGAACCTGCTCTCGGCCAGCCCGCAATGGCTCAGCTCCATCGGCGCCCTGCCGATGTACCTGGGTCTTGATCTGCGCGGCGGGGTGCACTTCTTGCTGCAAGTTGACATGAAGGGCGCTGTGACCAAGCAGATGGATGTGGCCGCCGGTGATCTGCGCACCCTGCTGCGTGACAAGAATGTCCGCCATGGCGGGATCACCCGCGAAGATGAAAAGCTGGTCATCCGGCTGCGTGATGATGCCACCCGCGCCCAGGCCAAGGATGTGATCCGTGCCAGCCGCAATGACCTGGAATACACCGAGCGCAGCGAAGGGGACGATCGCCTGTTGATCGCCACCTTGAGCCTGCCGGCTCGCAAGACAATCCAGGACGAAGCGCTCAAGCAAAACATCATCACCCTGCATAACCGGGTCAACGAACTCGGCGTGGCGGAACCCATCATCCAGCAGCAAGGCCTGGATCGCATCGTGGTGCAACTGCCTGGTGTGCAAGACGTTTCCAAGGCCAAGGATCTGATCGGCCGCACCGCAACACTGCAGGTGCGCATGGTAGCCGAAGGCTCCAGCACACTCGGTACCGACACCTTCCCGGAAAACCGCAACGGCCAGCCCGTTCCGGTCGCGGTGAAGAAACAGGTCGTGCTCACGGGGGATCGCTTCGTCAGCGCCCAGGCTACCTTCGACAACAACCAGCGCCCGGCCGTATCGGTACGCCTGGATGCTGCCGGCGGTCGCACCATGCGCGATGTGACGCGTGAGTTCATCCACAAGCAGATGGCCATCATCCTGTTTGAAAAAGGCAAGGGAGAGGCCATCTCGGTTGCGACCATCCAGGGTGAGTTCGGCAACCAGTTCCAGATCACCGGCAACTTCAGCAGTGAAGAAACCAACCGTCTGGCGATCCTGATCCGTTCCGGCTCGCTGGCTGCGCCGATGGACATCATCGAAGAACGTACCATCGGCCCGAGCCTGGGCGCCGAGAACATCGAAAAGGGTTTCCACTCGACCCTGTGGGGCTTTGTGGCAATCGCCACCTTCATGTGCGTGTATTACGTGCTATTCGGCGTGATCTCGACCATCGCACTGGGCGCCAACGTGCTCCTGCTGATATCCCTGCTTTCGCTGCTCCAGGCCACGCTGACCTTGCCAGGCATTGCCGCCATCGCACTGGCACTCGGGATGGCCATCGACTCGAACGTGCTGATCAATGAGCGGATCCGCGAGGAACTGCGCAATGGCTCTACCCCGCAAGCAGCGATCACCGCAGGTTATGACCGCGCTTTCGATACGATTCTGGACTCCAACGTCACCACGCTGATCGTCGGCATCATGCTGCTGGCCTTCGGTTCTGGTCCGGTCAGAAGTTTCGCCATCGTGCATTGCCTGGGCATCCTGACTTCGATGTTCAGCGCCGTATTCGTATCCCGCATGATCACCAACTTCGTCTACGGTCATCGCCGCAAGCTCGAGAAGCTGGCGATCGGCCAAATCTGGAAGGCTTCGGCAGAGTAATCCGCCGGGAGAAACAACATGGAATTGTTCCGCATCCGTAAAGACATCCCGTTCATGCGTCACGCGTTGGTCTTCAACGTGATTTCGCTGGTCACCTTCCTGCTCGCCGTGTTCTTCCTGTTCCACAAGGGCCTGCACTTGTCGGTGGAATTCACCGGCGGTACGGTCATGGAAGTGAACTTCGTCGAAGCGCCGCAACTGGAGCCTATCCGCGACGCGCTGACCAAGGCTGGCTATGTCGACACGCAAGTCCAGACTTTCGGTAGCTCGCGCGACATCATGGTGCGCGTACCGAATCGTGCCAACGAAACCTCAGCCAAGGTCTCCGAGAATGTCATGGGGGTCTTGAAAAGTCTGAGCAGTCCGGAGACCGAGCTGCGTCGCGTCGAGTTCGTTGGCCCGCAAGTCGGCAAGGAACTGGCCACCGATGGTGCAATGGCGCTCCTGTTCGTGCTGATCGGCATCGTGATCTACCTGGCGATCCGTTTCGAATGGCGTTTTGCCATCTCGGCGATCATCGCCAACCTTCATGATGTGATCATCATCATGGGGTTCTTCGCCTTCTTCCACTGGGAGTTCTCACTGCCCGTGCTGGCTGCCGTACTGGCCGTGCTGGGTTACTCGGTCAATGAGTCCGTCATTGTGTTCGACCGGGTGCGCGAGAATTTCCGCAACAGCCGCATGCGCGGTCATACCGTGCCGGAAGTGCTCAACCACGCGATTACCAGCACGATCTCGCGGACCATCATCACCCACGCATGTACCTTGATGATGGCCTTGTCGATGTTCTTCTTTGGCGGCCCCACCCTGCACCATTTCTCTCTCGCACTGGCCATCGGTATCTGCTTCGGCATTTACTCTTCGGTTCTGGTCGCAACCCCGCTGGTGATGTGGCTCGGCGTTTCGCGCGAGCAGTTCATCAAGGTCAAGGTTGAAAAGGAAGAAGCCGTCGTTTGAGCGGATTGTGTCGCTCCGTGCAATAACGGCTCCCGCGTGGAGCCGTTTTTCTTTGAAGACTGTTCTGCCATCATCTCGCCCGAAACCCATTTCTTACGGAGAACATCATGACCGAAGCCAATTCGTCTTCCCGCCGGATCAGAGTCTGGGATCTGCCTTTGCGGCTATTCCACTGGACACTGCTGGTTCTCGTCGCCGGTGCCATTCTCAGCGTCGAATTGGCCGATGTAGTCAGCGGTGCGATGGACTGGCACCCGCGGTTTGGCTACGCAATCCTTGCGCTGCTGATCTTCCGCCTGATCTGGGGATTTGTCGGCAGCACACATGCTCGCTTTGCCAACTTTGTACGCGGCCCTGCCGTCATCATTGATTACCTGAAACACCTCAAGGATCACAAAGGCCCGTCAATCGGCCATAACCCGCTGGGCGCCCTGTCTGTGCTGGCCCTTCTGGCAACCCTGCTCTTCCAGACGGTGTCAGGCCTGTTTCTCAGTGACGAAGACTTTTTCATTGAGGCTCCGCTTTTCAAGTACGTCAGCGGAACAGTCTCCGATCTCTTTCGCGAGCTGCACGAAGCCAATGCAGGCATCATCTTCACGCTGATCGGACTGCATGTCGCAGCGATCCTGTTCTACCGGTTCATCAAACGCGACAACCTGATCACGCCAATGCTCACAGGCAGCAAAGAAGTAGCCGCCGAGCAGCCTGCACAGAGCGGCGTGGGTGGCAATGCCTGGCTCGGTCTGGTGATTCTGGCAGTCTCCGCAGCGGCAGTCTGGTATCTGGTTGCCCGGATCTGATTCCGTTCCGCACCATGCAAAAAGCCGCAGTCCGATGGACTGCGGCTTTTGTTTTTCAACCGGCCAGCTTATTTGCTCCGGTAATCGTCGTGGCAGCCCTTGCAGGTTTTGCCCAGATCGGCCAGTGCCGTTTTCAGGGTTCCCTGCTCTGCTGCTGCAGCAGGTAGCGCGCGTGCGGCGGTGGCAAACTTGTCAAAGGCTGCCTTGAATTTTTCCGGCTCACTCCAGACTTTAGCGTCGGACTTGTGTGGCGCACCCTTGTCCGTTCCGGGGCCGAAGGCTCCACCACTCAGCGGCAGATCACTGAGGTTGGCCAGCACGGCAGCATGGCGCTGCGCCACGTCCTTGTTGAAGGGAACATCTCCCTTGGCCATCGCATTCAAGGCTCCCGTGCTGCGCGCAAACACGGTCATGGCCGATTTCCGGTATTCAATCTGCTGTTCCGGCTTGACCTGGGCAAACGCTGCCGATGTGGCAAGGCCGGCGACAAGCAGTGCTGCAAGATATTTTTGTTTCATCTGGTGTTCCCTCTGTGGTTGGTACTGCATATCGACACTGGATCCCGAAACGGCAATCCGCCTGAATTCACGGCTGATCAATCAGCCTGTCCTGCAAAGACATGTTTGACCCGCAAAGCGTTCCCGTCACCGACAATTTTCAGCAGACGATCAATATTGGGATGTTTACCGGGATTCTGGCGCGCGTCATCGGTATGTTCCGCATACAGCTCCAGGCCCTTGTGTGCAGCTTCGACGGTGATCGATCCGTAAAACTGCGCAAGATGATTGTAGACAGTCAAGGAACCAATCTGCCCTGACTTGTGTTCGATGAGCGCGACTTCGTTGCCCTCGGCATCAAGGAGCTGGATCGCGGCCAGATGGGAGACGCCGGGTAATTGCTTGAGGTTATCTGCGAAAGCCATTTTTTTGTGTGTAGATGGAGGAAGCTGAATTCTATCGCCTCGCCCGCCAGACCGCAGGGTTCGGGCCTCGTCATCGGTTTTCAGGCTGCTTCACGGCATGCTGCGCCAGCGCCCAGGCCACATGTTCGCGTACCAGCGCAGAGGCATCTTCCGCACGCGCCTGCAAGGCGGCAATGACTTCCGCGGTCCCCGGTGCATTGCCCAAACCAACAGCGAGATTGCGCAACCAGCGTTCGTGACCAATGCGGTAAATCGCCGAACCAGCCAGGCGTGTCTTGAATTCTTCTTCGGTCCAGGCGAACAGTTCGACCAGCGTCGCCCGGTCCAGTCCATTGCGCACCGCGAAGTCCGGTTCTTGCGTCGGGCGGGCAAAACGGTTCCATGGACAAACGAGCTGGCAATCGTCACACCCATATACGCGGTTGCCGATCAGGTGGCGAAACTCAAGCGGAATGCTGTCCGCGTGTTCGATGGTGAGATAGGAGATACAGCGCCGTGCGTCCAGTTTGTAGGGGGCCACGATGGCTTGTGTGGGACAGGCCGGCAGGCAGGCCGAGCAATTGCCGCAATGCCCTGCTCCCTCGACATCGGTTGGCAGGGTCAGATCGACATAGATCTCACCCAGGAAGAACAAGGAACCTGCCTCGCGATTGAGCAGCAAGGTATGCTTGCCTCGCCAGCCCAGCCCGGCACGGGTCGCCAGGGCGGCTTCCAGCACCGGTGCAGAATCCACGAAAACGCGATAGCCATAGGCCCCCACAGCCACGCCGATCCGCTCGGCCAGCTGTTGCAGCCGGTTGCGCAAGACCTTGTGGTAATCACGCCCCAAGGCATAACGGGAAACCGCCGCGCGCAGGCCGTTCGCCTGTACGCTGCGCGCTTCGCTCAAATCCGGCTCCGGCCAGTAATCCATGCGCACCGCGATCACGCTTGCGGTACCCGGCACAAGTTCTGCGGGTCGGGCACGTTTCAGGCCGTGCCGGGCCATATAATCCATACCACCGTGAAAGCCGGCCGTCAGCCAGTCAAGCAGTCCCTGCTCGGCAGAAGCCAGTTCGATCCCGGCAATACCCACGGCAGAAAATCCCAGTTCGCGTCCCCACTCCCGTATCTGTTTCACGAGAGTGGCCGCGTCAAATGAAGAGTGAGTGGTATGTTGCATCACGCCGCCGATAATAGTGCCTGCACACACTTTGTGTATCTTGCTGATACCCAGGCCACCGAGGATTTCGGTGCAAGCCTTGCGCCAGCGCTCGTACCGGGGCTGGTCATCTGGCTCTCCGGCGACCTGGGAGCGGGAAAAACCACGCTCACGCGCGGCCTGCTGCGCAGTCTGGGGCACACCGGCAGCGTTAAAAGCCCGACTTACACCTTGATCGAAGTTTATACAGTTTCTAGAATTGCGCTGTATCACTTTGATTTTTATCGATTCACTCATCCTGATGAATTTCTGGAAGCAGGACTGGAAGAATACTTTGGCAGCGATGGCGCTTGTATCGTGGAGTGGGCAGAAAAAGCCCTTCCTTACGTTCCCCAACCCGATCTGGAAGTCTTCTTGCAAGTCGAAGGCGAAGGCCACCGCGCCCGTATTGAATCCCGCAGTCCGCGAGGCAAAGAATGTTTGAAGCTCACCCCGTTCGCCCTGTGAACCTGCCACGCCGCCAGGTACTGAAAGCCGGTGCGGCGCTGCTCACCTTGCTCGTCACACCGGTCGGCTACGCCCAGAGTGCAGCCCGCATCCTCGCGGTACGGGTCTGGCCGTCGCGTGACTACACCCGCATCACGCTCGAAGGCGTGGAGTCCCTGAAATACAGTTCGCAGATCGTCAAGAACCCGGAACGTCTGGTCGTCGACCTCGAAGGCGTCGAATTCAACAGCGTGCTGCAAAGTCTGCCGGACAAGATTTCCGAAGCAGACCCCTATATCAAGCTGATCCGTGCCGGCCGCAACCGGCCCGGCGTAGTACGGCTGGTCGTGGAATTGAAGAACGAGATCAGTCCGCAGATTTTCTCCCTGCCTCCCGCCGGCAGCTACGGCCCGCGTCTGGTACTGGATTTGTATCCCAACGAGCCGATTGACCCGTTGCTGGCCTTGATCGAAAAAAAATCGCCCGAAGATGCCGTCATTGGCGGCACGGCTCCGAGTGCGAAGCCGGCGGGCACTGAAGATGCCAGCCGATCGGGTCGCGACAATTCCCGCGCGCTCTCCGACAAGAACCGTTCAGCACGCCCGGCCAATCAGGATCTGCGCCTGATCACCATCGCGCTGGACCCCGGCCATGGTGGTGAAGACCCAGGTGCCATCGGTTCCCGCGGGACCTATGAAAAGACCGTCACCCTCGAAATCGGCCGACGCCTGAAAGCCAAGATCGACGCCGAACCGAACATGCGTGCCATGCTGACCCGTGATGCAGACTTTTTCGTACCGCTCGGGCAGCGCGTTGAAAAGGCCCGGCGCGTCCAGGCCGACCTGTTCGTTTCCATCCATGCCGATGCCTTCATTCGGCCCGATGCACGTGGCAGCTCGGTTTTCGTCCTGTCAGACCGGGGCGCCACCAGCACGGCCGCGCGCTGGCTGGCCAACAAGGAAAATGCGGCCGACCTGATCGGCGGCGTGAATCTTGGCGTCAAGGACAGCCATCTGGCCAAAACCCTGCTGGACCTCTCGCAGACCGCGACCCTCAACGACAGCATGAAAGTCGCCCGCGCCGTACTGGGCGAGCTAGGCAACATCAATCAGCTGCACAAGGGGGAAGTCGAGCAAGCCAGCTTTGCCGTGCTCAAGGCGCCGGACATTCCTTCCATGCTGGTCGAAACCGCATTCATCTCCAACCCGGATGAAGAAAAACGCCTGACCGACGACAGCTATCAGGACAAGATGGCTGACGCCATGCTGCTCGGGATCAAGCGCTATTTCGCCAAGAATCCGCCACTGACCCGCAACAAGCTGGCTTTGAAGGATTGAGACGGGCTGGGCACATGCGTGCCCACCGGCGCCAGCCCGCCATCTGCAAAGACCCGATCCGGCCCAAGTGACGCTTCCCGTCACTTGGCGCCCGCACCGCGGCAGCTGTGAATCAACAAAATCACCAAAAACAACGAATCCGCCGCGCCACAGCAAGGCCGCACGAAATGGCACGCGGCTTGCTGATTTGTTGCCAGATCATTATGGCAAGCAGGCATGACCAAACAGGAACTCAAGCGCCTCGTCAATCGTCTGGAACGGGAAAGCGCTGCTGCGCCTGAGGTTTATCGTCTCAAGGTCGTTCTGCTGGCCTCTCTGGGCTATGCCTATATCTTCCTGCTTGCCGCCCTGGCCCTGATCGGTCTGGGCTGGGCGCTCTGGCAACTGGCCCACGGAGAGTTCTTTGCTGCCCTGCGGGTTGGCCTGCTGAGCGGCCTGATCTCCCTGATGCTGGTTCCCACGCTGTGGGTCAGGATTCCGCAACCACACGGCCACAGACTCCAGCCCCTGGATGCCCCGAAACTTTTCGCCATCATCGAAAAAGTCCGGGCCAAATCCCGGGGTCCGAAGATTGATCAAATCGTGATCAATGACGTGTTCAATACCGCCATTGTCCAGATTCCACGCCTTGGCATCCTGGGCTGGCACCGCAACATCCTGATCATCGGCCTGCCCTTGCTGCAAGCACTTTCACGCAAGGAGTTCGCCGCCATCCTGGCCCATGAATTCGCCCATCTTTCGAGTCGCCATGGCAAGCTCGGCACCTGGATTTATCGCATCCGTACGGTATGGATGCAGGTACTCGCCTCTTTCGGACCTGATGCGAGCATCGTTGGCCGCTTGCTGACCCGCCCTTTGCGTGGGTACATCCCGTATTTCAATGCCTACAGTTCGGTGCTGGCACGTCAGGACGAGTACGAAGCAGACCGGCTGGCAGCGCTGGTCGTGGGGCCGCGCACCCTGGCAGATGCACTCATTGCCATTGCAATACGCGGACGCTTCATCAACGACGGGTTCTGGCACGACCTCTGGCGCCGTGCCGAGACCTGCCCGGAACCACCGTTCCTTCCCCACAGCTCTATGCGAACAGCCTTGAATCTTGGCATCCCGCCAGACCAGGCCGAGCACTGGCTGAATGAAGCGCTGCAACACGACACTGCCAGTGGCGACACCCACCCGTGTCTGCGCGACCGCATCCAGGCCCTCGACACCTCCTGCGAGATACCACCGAATGCGACCCATAGCGCAGCCCAGATGCTGCTTGGCGAAATGCTGACGACATTGCAGCACACATTTGACGATCTCTGGCTTCAATACAACGGCCCACGCTGGCGCGAGCGCTTTCATACCGTAAGCACAGCCAGGGAAACCCTCGTCCGCATGGAAAATCATGCACAACAAAACCTGGGGCCGGAAGAGCTCGGGCATTATGCGCTGGCACTGGAGACACTCGGACGCACGGACGAAGCACTCCCCTTGCTGCGTCAGGCAGCAGACCATCCTCATGGACAAGCCGCCGCCGCCCTCGCTGCCGCCCGGATCCTGCATGCACGCGATGACGAAGCCACCATCCGTTACCTGGAACTGGCCATGCACCGCGACCGCAGCCTGAGTGAAGAAGTCACGACGCAGGCGGCGGCCTTCTACGAAGCACGCGGCGATACCGACAAGGCGGGCGCCTACTGGCAGCGCCTGGCGAATCTGCAACTGAACTGATCCCCTCGCGCCGCCGGGCAAATCCGCTAGCATGGCGGCATTCATGCCCGACCCGTCCTGCACCACTTCCCGGAGCCCGACCTGCATGCGTGTCCGCCTTGCCATATCGAACATCCTCTGGAGCCTGGTGCTTGTTGCATGCTTCTCCGCACATGCCGAAGATGCCCTGAACCGCGATATCCACGAGGAGGTCCTGCTGCTCAAGGTCTCCGCACACGATCTGAACGGTGTCGAAACAGAAGGCGAGATCACCATCACTACCTTCCGCCCGGATGGGGACGGACCCTTCCCGCTGGTCGTGATCAGCCATGGACGCGACACCAAGACGCGCGCGCAGATGGGACGGAGTCGCTTCGAATCCGCAGCCCGCTATTTTGTGCGCAAGGGCTTCGCTGTGGCTGTGCCAACCCGCCTGGGCTATGGCCCAACCGCGGCCCTTGGAGACCCGGAAACCAACGGATCGAAGTGTTCGAGCGCACGCTATGAGGCAGCATTGGAGGCGTCCTCCAGCCAGATCGCGGCAACCGTGAAACGCCTGCGCCAGGAGCCCTGGGTTGCACCTGATCGTCTGCTGCTTGTGGGGCAGTCGGTTGGGGGCATCAGCACCGTGGCCGCCACCGCACTGAAAATTCCAGGCCTGATCGCCGCCGTCAATTTCGCCGGGGGGCATGGCGGCAGCCCGGATACCCACCCCGGTGTGCCTTGCAATCCACCGGCACTTGAAAAACTCTACGGCAAGTTCGGCAAAACCGCCTCGGCCCCCATGTTGTGGGTGTATACCGAAAATGATCTGTACTTCAATCCCCAGCACTCACAGGCCTGGCACGCAGCGTTCACGACTGCAGGCGGACGCGCCGAATACCGTCTGCTGCCAGCCTTTGGCACGAATGGACACCTGCTGTTCTCGACCGGCAACAATCTATGGCAGCCCATGCTGGATGACTGGCTGACGCAATTCGGATTCCCCCGCCCGGGAACCCTTCAACGTCCTGCTCCGAGCAGCTTTGCCGCGCTTGATGACGCTGGCCGGGTGCCCTTCATCAAAGCCACCGCGCGCACGGAAGGCTACGAAAAATTCCTCGCCGCCAATCCTCCCAGAGCCTTTGCCGTCAGTGAAAAAGGCAACTGGGGCTTCGCCACGGGAGAGGACGATCTGCTCTCGCGGACGCTCGCGTTTTGTCAGCGCAAGAGTGGCAACCCCTGCAAGCTCTACGCAGTGGATAATGACGTGGTCTGGCAACCCTGAACCATTCTGGAGTATTCCTTGTGAGCAACATCGCCGAGTACGTTTTTCCCCCGCCCGCCGTGACGTCCTTGCCCGTCGCCGGCAGCACGGCGCGTTTCCCGGTTCGTCGCATCTATTGCGTGGGACGCAACTATCTCGATCACATCCGCGAGCTCGGCAACAACGAGAAGGAACCGCCGCTCTTCTTCACCAAGCCACGCGATGCCATCGTGCAGGATGGCGCTACCATTCCTTATGCAAGCGTCACGGAAAACTTCCACTTTGAACTCGAACTGGCCGTCGCCCTGCAGTCCGGCGCTTACAACATTGCCGAAGAGGCAGCCCTGACCCATGTATTCGGCTATGCCATTGCTCTCGACATGACCCGCCGCGACCTGCAGAAACAACTCAGCGCCAAGTCTGCGCCCTGGGATGTGGCAAAAGGTTTCGATCACGCCTGCCCATGCGGCACGATCCATCCGGTCAGCCAGGTCGGGCATCTCAATGCCGGCAACATCCGCATGCAGGTCAACGGAGAAGTCCGCCAGGATTCGGATCTGCGGGCCATGATCTGGAATGTGCCGCAGATCATTGCGCACCTGTCCGCCCTGTTCGAATTGCAAGCCGGCGACATCATCCTGACCGGCACGCCTGCCGGCGTCGGTCCGGTCGTACCCGGCGACACCATGCGAGGGGAAATCGCCGGGCTCGGGGCGCTGACCATTCATGTCGGCCCGCGTTGCGTTTGAGACACACAATTCATTTTTTCTGATCAGCAAGGAGCTACAAAATGGCGGGATGGATTGCAATCGGCGTGCTCGTCATGCTGCTGACCTACGGTGTGATGCTCTACAACGGTCTGGTCGCCCTCAAGCATGGCGTCGCCCGCGCCTGGGCCAATATCGATGTGCTGCTCAAACAGCGTCACGATGAACTGCCCAAGCTGGTCGAAGTCTGCAAGCAATATCAGCAGTTCGAACAAGCCACACTGGAACGCGTAATCGCAGCACGCTCGCGTGTGGCCAACGCACGTGAAACGCAGAACATCCCCGCGCTGGGGGCTGCTGAAAGTTCGCTGCGCGCCAGTGTCGGCCAGCTCTTCGCTGTCGCCGAAGCCTATCCGGAACTGCGCACCAGCGAGCATTTCATGCAGCTGCAACAACGCATCAGTGGCCTGGAAAACACCATCGCTGATCGTCGCGAGCTCTACAACGACGCGGTGAACCTCAACAATGTCCGTGTCGAGCAATTTCCGGATGTCTTGCTGGCCCGCTTGTTCAACTTCGAAGTCAAACCTCCGCTGGAATTCTCCGCCAGCGAGAAGAGCGACGTGGAGCTCGGACAGCTGTTCAAACACTGAGACCGGCCCGTGATATCGAATCCACCGGATGTTTCGGTTTTGCTGTCACGTGGCCTGTTACCGGGCCTATTCGGCGTGCTGCTGTTTGTCGCCGGCATCGGACTGCAGGCCGAGGCGATGCAGGTCTGGCATGTCACCCTGATCATGGCAGTTGTGGCGCTGATTGCCTGGACATTCGCGTATCGGCGTTATCGCCAGTATGCCGACACGCCCAGCGCGCCGATCAGCTCGGCACCGCAGGGCTACATCGCCATCAGCGGGATCGGCCGTCCACTGCCTGGCGAGCCTTTGCTCTCGCCCTTCAACTACCTGCCCTGCCTGTGGTACCGGATGCTCGTGGAAACCCGCGACGGCGACGGCCAGTGGCAAAAGGAGAGCGATGAAACCAGTGATGCATCATTCATTCTTGAAGGCCCCGATGGCTCGCGTTGTACCATCGACCCGGAAGGCGCGAGCATCGAAACCCTGCACAAGGATGAGACCCGCATCGAGGACCGTCGCACGACACAATGGCTGCTGATCGGCGGCACCCGGCTGTATGCCATGGGCAATTTCGTGACGCGCCGCCCCGCCGATGACCGCCCGTCCATCAACATCGAAGTGCGTGACAAGATCGCCGACTGGAAAGAGACCGGCGACACCCGGAAATTCGACAACAATGGTGACGGCGAACTCAGCCTGGAGGAGTGGGAACAGGTGCGTGAAGCCGCGCGTCAGGAAGTCGAACAGGAACGCCAGGCCGCAGCAGACTTTCCCGACTACCACACGCTGAGCGCGCCGGAAGATGGACGTCCCTTCGTGATCTCCGATCATGATCCACAGCAGGTCGCCCACCGCTATCACTGGCAAGCCCGGATCATCCTTGTACTGTTCTTCCTCGCCCTGAGTGTGACCGGCTGGATGGCAACCCATCCGTAGGCGGCGTAACACGGAAAATGTCCAGCCAAACGCCGGCCAGCGCCGGCGTTGTCATCTCCCGGTGGCTTATCCGGAGACGCTCAGATTTTTCCCGGTCCTGCATTGCTGCGCACATAAGCTGGTACGGCATCCGAAGCCAGCAGATCCGCAGGCACAGGAGGACGCCAGCCGATATCCGTCACGATCGCATTCTTCGGTGACCCGGCATTGAAGCTTGCCGTGATGCTGACCGGTTTGCCATTGAGCACTGATCCCTTGTCCTGCAGCGCAGCGCCTGGCATGAAGAAGCTCACCAGTCCGGCCGGATCGCTCAACCCATCGATCTGGAATACATTGTTCTCCGAATAGATCTTCGCTGCCGCCCCCAAGCCAAACGCATACGCAAAGGGGTACTGCGGATCGGCCAGACTTCCCGCGAACAGATTGTTATAGCTATGCACCTGACCATAGCG
>Ga0316604_10001916_pt1 | contig 17146 bp, 12 predicted proteins | sample OWC_soil_day20_C_FD_207650 | JGI IMG/M metagenome (GOLD analysis project Ga0316604, IMG submission 207650) | Wetland soil microbial communities from Old Woman Creek delta, Ohio, United States - OWC_soil_day20_CT | ecosystem: Environmental > Terrestrial > Soil > Wetlands | place: USA: Ohio... | reverse complement strand
TCCCAATCAATATATACGGCCGCCCATCCAACCGATGCACAATCTCCGGCGCCCTCCCCGTCACCGCAAGCATATCCGCCCGCAGCAACTCCGCAGCCTTATTCACCAGCCAGTCATCCTGCTGATCAACATAAATTACTTCCGGTAATGAAAACGTATGTTGCGACGCATGTGTGGTTATTATCTGCCGCGCATGAACCTGCGCATGCATATAGGTTACATGGCACAGGAGGATTAACAGTGGAATACAGTTTTTCATAGCAATGAACTAAATAACAAAAACCAATATACCAAAATTTTCCAACGCTCCATAGATATGGGGCGTATTATTTTCCTTTTTAGGTATGTGATTAATTGCTCAAAGGTTGTTAAAACACCTTTCCCCCAGCGTATATTTTCCCCACTATTTCGGATACAAACCAAACATTCTATCCCTTTTATTAAACTTTCATATTTACACGGGGTCGTTATTACAAATCGTCTGATACAAACTATCGCCATATGAAAGTAACAATCAAACACCTTTGTCTTGCTTTTGCCATCGCCTCGATCATGATATCGTGCGGCAAGGATTCCGGTTCCGATGGCTCCTCCTCCTCGGACTCTACTACTACCAGCACAGACGACACCAATCCTGACCCTATTGATGTCACCAGCTGCGACGCCGAAACAGGCATCAACAAAATCATCTGTCTCGCCGACGCCTTCAAGGCCACACTGACCTCCGCTCAGTTAGCCACCGTTCAATTGAGCTACAGCAAGTCAAACGCCATTAAGTGGTCGAACTTCCCACAGGCGCTGGTTTCCAGCTCTTACAAAAGAGTCGGTCTCAACTTCGGCTCCATGACCACCGAACAAATTCAGTATGCAAAAGCGCTGATCAAAGCAGTCGCCGGTACCACTTCAAACGAAGGCTGGGATGAACTGCAACAACTGCTCAATGCCGATGAATACCTGAACGAAAATGGTGGTGGCTCTACCTACGGCGCCGCTAATTTTTACATTGCATTCTTAGGTACGCCCGCTACTTCCGGCACTTTCGAAATTCAATATGGAGGTCACCATACAGCCTTCGCCAATACGTATACTGATGGTGCACTCGTTGGCGCCACACCTTCTTTCAGAGGGGTAGAGCCTTTCGCCACCTTCACCTGGAATGGTACCAGCAATCAGCCTATCCAACAGGAACAGGCCGCCCTCACTAGTATGCTCACCGGTCTTTCTACGGCTGAATTATCTACTGCCAAATTGAGCGCTACTTATAGTGATCTTGTTTGTGGGCCGCAGAATGACGATGCTTTCCCTTCTACACAATCAGGTATTGCCTGCAGCAACCTGACTACTGCTCAGAAGAACCTTGTATTGGCTGCTATCAGAACTTATGTAGCCGATGTGGCAGATACCAGCACGATCATGACCAAATACACCAATGAACTGGATCAGACCTACATCTCTTATTCAGGTAGTACTGCAATGACTACACGTAATGACTATGCACGCATTGACGGTCCTTCTGTATGGATTGAATACTCCTGTCAGAACGGTGTGGTGCTCTCCGGTACACATCCACACTCTGTATGGAGAGATAAATCTACTGACTACGGTGGTAACTGATTTTAATTAAAATAAAAACAGGTTGTGTCACCAATACGATAAAGCCTGTTTTTATCCGGGTACCCCGATGAAAGCTGATAGCGATTCTCTGATCCAACCTCTCTATATAGCATGAGACTTTTAGTATGTGTATTCTTATTATTATGCGGGCAACACCTCTTCGCGCACCCCATGCCCAATTCAATCGTGAGTTTGTCAATACTGGACCACAGCATCAAAGGCGAAGCCAAAATGCCGATGCTGGAACTAGCCAGTGCCCTTCAACAAACCCGGATCGATACCATCGACCCAGCCTATTTTCAACAACATATACGCGCATTGTCTGGCGACCGTCAGTGGACTACTACCATTGACAGTATCCGGATGACCACAGATACCGATCCCAATGTAGGCCGGTATCAGGAGGTCCTGGTCTACTTTGAAATGACACCTCCTGACCCTGCACTGCTACGGGATTTTAATTTCCGCTACAATGCTATTATTCATGAAGTAGTCACGCATAAAATTTTAGTCTTCGTAAAGCAGGACTGGAAAAACGGGATTCAAAACGGGGAACAGATCGGCATCATTAAAATGGATACCCGCTCAGGGAAAGTATTTCCCATGTACATCAACCTGGAACATGGTACTTACTGGACGGGTTTCAAAAACATGGTCATGCTGGGTATTGAACATATCCGCGAAGGTACCGACCATCTTTTATTTCTATTAGCCTTAATGCTGCCAGCTGCAGATAGAATAAAACGATTGATACAAATCGTGACCGCCTTTACCATAGGTCACTCCATCAGCCTGCTATGTGGCACTTTAGGCTGGATTGTGATCCCTTCTCAATGGGTGGAAATCGCTATTACATTTACTATTTTAATCAGCGCTATTCACATCATCCGTCCGATATTCAAAGGGAAAGAAGCCTGGATTGCAATTACCTTCGGATTTATACACGGTCTGGCCTTTGCCTCCGCGTTAAATAATTTAGACCTTGTACCCACCGAAATGGCGTTAAGTATTTTAGGCTTTAATATCGGTATTGAAACGATGCAGTTGTTCGTACTGCTTTGTACGGTGCCCTGGTTATTATTGATCAACAATGTCTGGATAAAATACTTGGGGGGAGTAATCGCTATCATCGCCAGCCTGGGCTGGATGATAGAAAGAATTTCAAATGAACCGAACATTATCTCTGCACAAATAGAACAAATTCAGGGCAAGTGGTTTATCCTTGTTCTTGCAATCATCGCCATTATAGCCTACGTTACCCGCTGGGTGAGAACCCGGTCACTTTCTTAAAGAAGCAATCATGGCCATTATAGCCTACGTTACCCACTGGGTGAGAGCCCGGTCACTTTCTTAAATAAGCAATCATCGCCATTATATCTTCCGGTACTCGCTGGGTGAGAGCCCGGTCACTTTCTTAAAGAAGCGTGCAAAATAATTGGGATATTCAAAATTCAATAAATACGCAATTTCAGAAACGGTGTAAGAAGTATAACGCAAATGCTTCTTCGCCTCATCCACCAGGTGATCCTGCAACAGCTGATGCGCCGATTTCCCGGCCACACTGTTGCAAACCCTGTTCAGGTGCACAGGCGTGATGCCCAGTTCTCTTGCATACTGATCGATGCTATATTTAGAACCCGCTTCACTGATCCGCTTCTGTAACTTACGAAAGTAGGAGAGAGAGATACTATCCGATTCCTGCATTACGACACTATTCTGTCTCCACAAGCGATACAAAACAAGAAAGAGCTGCTGCAACATCGCCGTTAGCATCTGCTGCTTTTCATACCGGGTATCGAATAGTTCTTCATGTAATTCTTCCACCAGTTTTACCACATATCTGAAAGTATAAGGCGGTGCATAATGGGTTAGTATCTGCAAGCTTTCCAGCATTGGTGCAATGCTGCTTACCATGGGAAAGATACTACTGACCAGTTTGTCGGAAATAGTCAGAATACGCCCTTTAGTAGTGGCATGGTAGTTAAACCCATGGATAGCCAGAGGGGGTATTAATAAAATAGATGGGCCTGTCAGCCATGTCGCTTCATTGTTCCCTAAAAACTCAGTCTTACGTGTCTCTATCAGAAAGATCTGGTAGAGATTTGTATGAATGTGAGGCTTGATTTTCCAGTCAAAATTTTCACTGCGTGTTTCCAGTAATTCAGAAAACAGGTACTCTCCATCTGGTCTGGGACCCGATTCTCCATACAACCCTTCAAAATGTGTGATTCGCTTCAATCGACAGAATTTAGTAATATTCTTTGATCTGTTTTATCGCCCAAAGTTTGATTTGTGTCAGGAAATTACGGAAAAATTTAGTGTTAAAAAATATGACCATTTCCAACCACCTGAATTAGGTACAAACGCTAACTCAGGGTTTTGTAGTAGCTTGAACGGATGTATTTACTGGCAATTGGTCATTCCCTCATTTTAACATCGTCACCATCGCTGATACCTCTTCTGTAGTTGTATAATCACTACCACTATATCCTGTAAAACGGAAACGGATATTTCCCGTTTTGTCAATCACAAATTTTGCAGGAATACCCTTTACATCAAAAGCACCTGCTGCTTTATATGCTTTTATATCCAATGGCACATCAAATGGATAGTGGTTGTCTGTGAGGAATTTCTTTACTTTCTCTGAAGGATCCGCTTCTCTCTCCCATGTATCCACAAAAAGGAATTTTACATCCTCATCTTTTTCAAACCGTAGCATGGCTTCTTTCATAGCAGGGAAGGAGCTTATACAGGGGCCGCACCAGGTAGCCCAGAAGTCGATCACCACTACTTTCCCTTTTAGTTCACTCAGGGTGATTTGTTTGCCTTCCAGGTTCTTCAATGTAAAATCAGGCGCAGGTTCATTGATCTGAGTTGTTTGCAGATGTGCAGTCAGCTGCAACAGGAATGCTTTATTCAATTCGGCGGCATAGGCATCATATCCTTCCCTGCCTTTTAGTTTTTCATACAGTTCTTTGAGTTCCGCTTTCATTTTCTTATCTGCCAGCCCCGTCTTTGTTGCTTCAGCAGCTATATCCATGGCTTGCTGATCTTTACCAAGGTGTTTTAGCGTACTAAAGTAGATCGTATAGGTGATTGGCTGTGTATGATTGTCTTTATAGGCGATCTCTATGCATCTGAGTGCCTTTGTATATTCCATGTTTTCATGGAAGATCATGGCAGCCATCTGGTATTCTCTGGTGCTATCTACTGATTTGTCCATGAGGACAGCCGCCTCTTTACAATGGTCTTTAGAAAATAGCTCCCTGGCCATCCATCGCTGTACATTCAATGTTTTTATACTGTCGGTATACAAGAAGGCTTTAGCGACGTAACCAGATTTTAGATAGCCAACAGCCAGTTGTCCCCTCATATCATCGTAAGTAGCTATTGCATCTTTTGAAGGGGGGGGAAAGCGTTTAAGAAAGATGTGATACATCGCATCCTTCTTAAAAGGATCTTTTTCATCATTGACAAAGTTAAATTGCTCCTGTTTCGCCAGCTGTCCATCGGGCCATTTCTGTTTGCCTGCCTGTAAGATAGAATCTGCCTTCGCAGTATTTCTCATCTGGAAATATACAAACCAGGCGATCATCCAGTTCGTCTCATTTTCACTCTTTATATCATTCTCCAGTCGCATCTTTAGTTCGGCCTTGTCATTTTCCTGTGAGGAGGAAACCAGTTTTGCATACACCTGGTATATGCTATCCATGTTCTGTGCCCTGGCACCAAAAAACAGGAAGGTTAAAACGCACAATGAGGGTAGTTTTTTCATATTATAGTGAATATAGGGTTTAATCCTGGTGGCTGACCCCGGCACCTTCAAAAATAACATTTCTTTATGTAAAACTAAATACATAGTTTTGAAACTAATAAATTAGTTCATATGATCAGAGCCCTTCTGCTACTGTTATTATTACCAACCAGCAGGCTGCTGGCCCAACAAGCCGATTCTGTAATGGAATACCTGCAGGAGCAGGATTATCCCCGTGCCATCACTTATCTGCAGGCCCACCTGGACACAAATAATATTAAACAACAATCGCTACTGGCGTACACGTACTATCAGGCAGGAAGTTATAGTGAAGCTGTGAGCACCTATGAAAAAGTATTGGACCTGGATAGTACAAACGTATCTGCGCATCAGTACATTGCCAATATCTGCCTCAATCAGCACGCCACCGTCCTGGCAATCCCACACCTTCGCCGTATTGCCGCTTTACGGCCCAATAATCCGGTGGCTATCCGGCAACTGAGCTTTGCCCTCTTAAACAACGACGAGGCCGAAGAAGGCTTTGATTTGCTGTTAAAAGCCTATAAGCTCAATCCCGCTGATCCTAAAACCGTCAACCGCCTCGCCGATGAACGCATCGGACAGGAAATGTATACCTCCGCAGATTCCATTCTCAATGTCTACCTGCAAAAAGATTCTACCCAGTCTTTTATCACAGGTACTGCTGTCAGGTGCAACTACTATTTAAAAAATTACAGGAACTGCATCACCCTTGGCAAATACCTGATGCAGCATGAGGTGGTCATGCAGGGTGCTATGAGCTATGTTACAGCAGCCAGTTTTATACTGAAAGATTACCAGTTCTGCATAGACATCAACACCTACATGGAAAACCGCAAAAGTCCTTCTGAACAGGTCATGTACTATGCAGCCCTCGCCTGTAGCCAACTGAAAATGTATGAACAGAGTAACCAGCTGTTAAGTACCTGCATAGACCTGGCCCGCTCTAAAAGTTTGCCAGACTATTATGCTGCAATGGCATCAAATAATGAAGGGTTAAAATTGTATAAACCGGCCATCGCCAATATGGATACCGCCTACTACCTGAGCCGTGCGCCCATGCACTTATATAGTATAGGAAGAATGTATGACGTGAATATGAAGAATCAGGCAATTGCAAAAAAATACTATAAACGCTACTTACAGGAAGGTGACAGTACAGATAAACAGGAAGCGATGATCTATAAATATTTAAAAGAGACTTACTTCACAACTAAGTAAAAAACAAAGCCCACTTTCTGTTTAAACAGAAAATGGGCTTTGTATCATAAGACAATGCTTTAACCGCGTATCATAGATATCATCGCAGATATTTCCTCCAGCGCTGCATCAGCGCCACCTGAGAATCCTGAGAACTTAAAGCGGATATTCCCTGCCTTATCAATCACAAACTTAGCAGGTATGCTATTCACCTTGTAGGCTGTGGCAGCCTTGTGCTCATTTAAATCCATCAGCACTTCAAAAGGATAATTATTATCGGCTATAAACTTCTTTGTATCAGCTACCGCCTTATCATCCCTTTCCCATGTATGAATAAAAAGAAACTTTACATCGTTTTCTTTTTCATACCTCAGCACTGCCTGTTTCATCACAGGGAAAGACGCTTTACACGGTCCGCACCACGTAGCCCAGAAATCAAGTACCACAATCTTCCCCTTCAGCTCACTCAATGTCACATTCTTCCCATCCAGATCCGTCAAAGTAAAGTCAGGAGCAGGGGTATTGATCATCTGCTTGTTCAGCTCTTTCGTGATCTTTGCAACCAGCTGTCGGTTCACTTCCTGCAGGTATGCATCGTAGCCTTCCGTTCCTTTTACTTTTGTATAAAGGGATTTCAGCTCCGTTTTCATATCATTGGTCGCCTGACCAGCTTTCACTGCTTCATCGATCTTTTCAAAAGCTTCTTTATCACGACCCAGTGCAATCAGTGTTTTGGAATATGTGTCTAACACCCCTCCATTTACCTCACCATCTTCCTGATACACCTTATACGCATTCTCTGCATACTTCAGCGCTTCTTCATAGTTTTTATCATTATACAGCATCTTTGACAAGATGGCGTTATAAGACCGATACCCAACACCAGCAAATTTCGCTGCATTGTCCTGTACCTTTGCAATCTTAAATGAATAGGAAGTGTCCACCGCTTTTTTTAGCAACATTTCCGCTTCTTTAAAATGCCCTTTTCTAGCCAGTATATTACCAATACCAGCCCAGCCCTCACCTTTCCAGGCAGAAGTCTCGACCATGTTGGCAAATTTAACGGCTTTGGCTACACTATCGATATTAGCATATGCACTGCCGATAGCATTCCTCACATAATCATACGCAATCCTGTCCGGCCCAAACTTAGCAGGAGGGAAGCGCTTGATCAGCTGGTAATACATTGCCTCTTTCTTCGCCGGGTCTTTCTCATCATAGATGAGTGCAATCTGATCCTGTCTTACCACCAGACCCGCAGGAAACTTTTTCTTTTCAGCAATCTTAATGGAATCCACTACGTCCTTTTTATTAAGACGGTAGAATGTATTTGCTGCCAGCTGCCAATCCTCTTCCTTTTTACTTTGCAGATGTTTGTACAACTCAGTAGCCAGGTACGCTTTGTCTTTTTCATCTGTGGAAGTGGCCAGCTTATCATAAACCTTATACAGGCTATCTATGCGCTGTGCCTTTAAGGAGGCACAGCACATAGCAGCAATAACACACAATGAGGTAATCTTTTTCATGTGAATACTTTATAGCAAATGGATCATTCGTAACCCGGGTTCTGGGTCAGTTTTTGATTATTCAGAATTTCCTGATAAGGAATTGGCATCAGGGTATCCCTGGATAACCAGGTAGATTTCTCCTGACTCAATACCGCATCTGCCTGACCGGTACGTACCAGGTCAAACCAGCGGTGACCAAATTCACCAAACAATTCTATTTTTCGCTCCTGTGCAATGGCAGTGAGCAGATCATCTTTTGTAGCAGCAGTGGTATTCGCCAGGCCGGCACGGGTACGGACCTTATCCAGGTCGGCCTGTGCCGTAGCAATGTCATTCAATTGCGCACTGGCTTCTGCGCGGATCAGGTATTGCTCTGCCAGGCGCAGCACCACATTGTATTCATCACCTGCAGTGGCGGTACCCAGTTTGTATTTATTGACACGACGATAGGTAACCCCTCCGCTTACAAGACTATCTGTCCATGTTGTTTTCCTGTTATCTCCTGTTTCAAATTCACTTAGAAATGAATCATACAGGTAATAGTTAGGAATCGTCGTAGCAGAAGAAGCCCTGTAGCCAAAGCTGCTATAACCATAGTAAGTAGCAAACTGTAAAATGGTTTCTGCACTGCTGGTTTTGAAAGTTGTACTCAGGTCAGAAAGGGTATATGTTACATCCGTAGCGCCGATCACTTTTGTTGCATAAGCCACAGCGTTGGTGTAATCTTTCTGATAAAGGTATACTCTTGCCAGCAAAGCTTCTACTGCATACTTGTTCGCCCTTGCATGCAGGGTACCGGTATAAGTACCAGGCAGTAACTCTTCGGCAGTTTTCAGATCACTGATGATCTGTGTATACACTTCTGCTTTGGTCGATCTTGGCAGATTGGCATTGTTCAGTGCAACCGGATCGAGTGACAATGGCACGCCACCAAAGAAATTGTTCAGGTAAAAGAAATGAAATGCACGCATGAAGTAACTTTCACCTAATAACTGGTTCTTTACCGAAGTAGTCAGTGTCGTAGATTTAGTCAGCCCTTCAATCGCATTGTTTGCTTCCGCAATTACATAGTAAGGATAATACCACTGGTAGTTACGGACATTGCTGTTGGTCGTTGTTACATTCCCATTCTGGAATTCAGCCATAGCAGGAGTAGAACTGTAATAGCGATATTGAATATCATCACCCAGTAACTCTGCAGTCCAGGTATAGTACTGTAGACAATAAGTGGTAGCCCAGTAAGAGTACAATGCTACTACGGCACTGGTAGCTGTTCCGTCAGACGCATATGTGTCTGAAGCAGACAGTGAATTCGGTGCATTGTCGATTGTTACAAACTTCTTGCATGAAGTGGCGGTAAGCCCCAATGCGAGTAATATATATGATAGTTTCTTCATTATCTCTCTGCTTTTTTATAATGATAAATTCAAGCCTACAGTCATGGTACGCAGCTGTGGTACGGCAATGTACTGACCAGTACCCAGTCCGGCGCCAGTACCCGGCAGGGTAGTTTCAGGATCCAGTGTATACTTTTGTTTTGCCCATGTATACAGGTTCTGACCTCTTGCATAGATAGATGCATTGGCAATTCTGGCCTTGTTTAACCATGTTCTTGGCAGATTGTAAGTCAGGCTCAAAGTTTTGAACTTGATATAAGAGGCGTCGCCCCAGTTTGCATCGGAGGTCGCATAATAGTAATAGTTGGAAGAATAGCTCTTGCTGGCACCAGGGAAATTGCTTACATCACCGGCACTATGCCAGCGGTTTAACACTGCCGTACTCTGGTTGGTCATATCATATCCAAATGGATAGTAGTAATTATTCAGCGTATTGTTCAGGTAGTAGAACCTGTGATTGAACTGGAAGGTAAAGTCCAGTGTAAATCCTTTGTAAGAGATAGAGTTGGTCAGACCACCATAGTAAGGTACGCCTACATTACCTACATGCCTGTCCGCCGAACCAATAGAACCATCTTTGTTTACATCTTCCAGTACCGGAGCACCTGTAGTTGCGTTTACACCTGTATAGTGGTACAGGAACGGCGCATCAATAGATTTACCAACCGTGTAAGTAGTGGCATAGCTGGAGTTTTCGATATTGTCAAATTTCAGCAGTTTATTCTGATTGATGGTCAGGTTCAGCGTAGTGGTCCATGAAAAGTCCTTCGTAGCTATATTGGTTGTGTTCACCTCGAATTCCCAGCCTTTGTTCTGAATGGTGGCAGGCAGGTTACCCGCATAAGAGTTAACACCAATCTGCATAGGGGTGGTAATATAGGCGAGCATGTCAGAAGTCCTGTTTTGGTAGTAATCCGCTTTCAGCAGGATACGGTCTTTCAGGAAGCCCAGTTCCAGTGCGATATCCAGCTTTTTGCTGGTTTCCCATTTCAGGTTAGGATTAGCTACACCATTGGCGACCAGGGCAGTGGTACCCATATAGGAATAGGTAGTAGACGCAGTAGAATACAGCGGTGTATACATATAGTTCGCGATCTGGTCGTTACCGGTTATACCATAGCTGGCACGCAGTTTACCAAAGCTGATCGGTTTTATATCTTTCATGAAATCTTCCTGTGAGAAGATCCAGGCTGCACCCAATGCACCAAAGGAACCAAACTGGTTATTGGAACCAAAGCGGGAAGAACCATCTCTTCTGAAGGTACCATCCAGGTAGTATTTCTCTTTATAATTGAAATTGAAACGACCAAAACCAGCGGCATATTTATACAGGGAGTAATTGCTGCTATACACAATCACAGTGCTGGCTGCGCTGATAGCATGCAGCAATGCTTCGCTGCTGTAACCGGAACCTCTCAGTGTAGTACTGGTTGCTTTTGTCTGCTGGAAGGTCGTACCTCCAATCAGTTGCAGGTGTGCATCTCCGAAAGATTTATTGTATTCCAGGAATGGTTCCACCACCCAGTTATCATTTTTGCTTTTGGAATCCAACAGCTGGTTGTCAGTGAGGGCAGTGGAATTCACCGAACGGTTAGGCTGTATATTCTGCTGTTCCAGGTTGGTCTGGGAGAAACCAAGATTTGCTTTGATGGCCAGGTCTTTTATGATATTGTAACGCAGGTTCAGGTCCGTGATCATGTTATACGTCTGACCGGAATACTTTTGTAACAACAGGGCAGCAGGGTTCTTACCTACACCAAGGTCCCAGTTGAAAGTACCATCTGCATTATAAGGATTGTAGTTCGGAGCCAGGTTGTACATGCTTGACAGGTCTACTTTAGGCAGGTCGCTCTTCATGTAGGTATAATTGGCGGAAAGAGAGATATTGAACCTGTTATCTTTACTGCTATGGCTGGCATTAACCCTGTTGGAGAAAGTAATGGTATTGTTCTCGCCCGGGAATACGGTGCCTTCTTTACGATAAGAAGTAGAGTAAAGGAAAGTATTCTGTGCGTTACCACCTGATATAGATGCCATGGCGCTGGTAGTTTTTGCTTTACCACCCATCGCCCATTTCTGCCAGTTTGTATAAGCTGTCTGGTCCCATTTAGTAAGGTCGTAGTCAGAAGTACCTGGTGTTGTACCTGCATTGGTAAAGGCTTCTTTACGCATGTCCAGGTATTCTTCCGTATTCATCATAGGAATAAAGCGGCTTACTTCACCATATCCATGGCTCACGTTTGCACTGACTTTAGTATTACCATGACTACCTTTTTTGGTAGTGATCAGCACCACGCCGTTGGCGCCTTTTGAACCATAAATAGCTGTTGCATCTGCATCTTTCAGTACGTCGATCCGCTCAATATCTTCAGGAGCGATCATGCTGAAAGGGCTGAGGCTACCGCTGGCGCCACTGATACCGTAGCTGTTCAACGCATCGGAAGCAGGGGTACTACCATTGAATAAGGTAAACGGAACACCATCTATTACATATAATGGAAGGTAGCCACTCAGGATGCTGGCATTACCACGGATGCGTACACGTACGCCACTACCTGGCAATCCATTGTCCTGTGTGATTTCCATACCCGCTACGTGGCCCTGCAGGGCAGTGAGTGGATTGGAAACAGTCTGTACCGCAATTTCGTTCGCTTTTACAGAACTTACCGCACCGGTGTTATTTCTTTTGGTCGTGGAGCTATAACCCAGTACCTGTATTTCATTCAGGGCGCTGAAGCTGCGTACCATGGTGATCGCAGGGATACGTCTGCCTTTGGCAGTCACTTCCTTTGTGGTATAACCTACGATACTTAAGATCAGAATAGGATTTTCATCCTCTACCTCAATAGAGAAATGACCGTTCTGATCAGCAGCAGTATATTTTTTTCCGTTCTTTATACGGATGGTTACACCTGGAATAGGTTCACCCATTTCATCCTGTACCATACCGTAAATCCTTGGTACAGCAGTATCTCCCGCAGGTGATACTAGGGGTTTCCTTTCCTGCAGAATGATCTTTGTACCCTTGTCAACATAGACGAGGTTGGTGCCTTTCAGGATCAGGTCCAGTACCTGTGCTACAGAACGGGTACCGCTATTGACCGTTACTTTTTTATCCTTATTCAGTAACGTTGAAGAGTAGAAAATGCTGAAGCCTGATTGCTCCTGCAATTTCTCCAGGGAGGCTTTCAGGTCCGCGTCATGAACCTCATAATTAACCATTGCTTCCCTGATACTTTGACCTGATGCATGAATAGCTGCAAACAGGTTAAGGCACATGACAAATGACAAGCATACACACACAGTGACTCTCATGATAAACAATAAAATTGGTTGCGTTTTTTCTTTTGGCAATGGGTGCACGATTCCCCCTTGCAAAAGCTGAACTTTTGGCATAAATTTGAAGACGTTTAAATGAATCAATAGTTTTTACGTAAAACTCCTCATCGCTTTCTCAGGGCCGGAGGAGTTTTTTTTGTGTGTTTACGTTTTTGTTAATTCTGGTTGGCTTTTGACATTTGTTAATTTTTGATTTTAGTTGATCTGATTAAAACATGCGGCCCCGTCCAGTTCTACCGTACGGCCGTTTATTGAATAAGTAGTACCCATTGTTTGTGAGAGGATATCCAATACCTCGCTCAATGATTCTGTCCCTGAGAACCGACCTGTAATTGGACAATGTTGTAGTGCCGGATTTTTGAATACAATATTTACATCATACCTTCTGTCCAGTCTTTCTGCCAGCTGTTCGTAAGGCATATCCTGGAATTGCATATCAGATTTAGCCCAGGCTATGACAGTGGCCGGAATGATTTTAACCTGCTGAATGTTGTTGGTGTGCTGATTATAAACCACCTGTTGGTTGGGAGTCAGGATGGTTTTCTGCTGGTAAGCGTCGGTGACCTGTACTTTTCCTGTGAGTACAGAAACGGTCACACTATCACTGCTCCATGTTTTTATATTCAGAGAGGTACCTAACACGGTGGTAGATACCCGGCCGGTATGAATGATGAAAGGTTGTGCAGGGCGGGAGGCGATATCAAAGTAGGCCTCGCCTTCCAGTGTTACTTCACGGTTATGACCATTGTACTGGTAATCCATTTTGCTGCCCGGGTGCAACAATACCTTACTGCTGTCTGGCAGATAGATGAACCGGTTTTCGCTGGCTGCAGCGGGAATATTAGCTACGAGATTATTGTTTTCAGGCGTTTTAGACCAGTTGAAATAAAAAATAGCGCCCAACAGGCATGCTGCGGCCATCGAGGCATATAGGGCTACAGAAGGCCGTTTTTTTCGTTGTATACGGGCCGTGAGGTAGGAGCGCATCTCCTGCCCGGCAGTAGTTTCCTGCGCATCCGTCATGGGAAATGGATCTTCTTCTTCTGTAAAATCCCTGTACCAGTTATTGAGCTCCGCCTGTTCGGCAGGCGTAGCTATACGATCTATGTATTTCTGAATCAGGAGGTCCAGGCGATTTCTGTCCATACTATTTCAAGGCGTTATAATACTAAGTACCATAACCTACCCCCTTACCCTTAGTCAGGTCAAAAAAATATTTTTTTAGAGGAAAAACAGCATGTTGATATGCCGCAGATTGAGGCGGATGGTACGCAGGGCTTTGGTGAGGTGTGCCTCTGCGGTCTTTTCGGAGATATTCATGACACTGGCGATCTGCTGGTTGGTTTTCCCTTCCAGTCGGCTCAGTTTGTACACCTGCCTGCATTTTTCCGGCAGTTTTTCTACAATCCCATTGATATAGTCGTCCAGCAGACGGGCATAGATCTTTTCATCGTCCGCACTGTGCGTAGTACGGAAAATGCTTTGAAGTATGTTTTTCCTGCGCTGTTGCTGGTGGTAATGCTTAAATACGGAAAATTTGATAGCTGTAGCCAGGTAGTGGGAGAGCTGGCTGATTTCCAGAGAAGCCCTTCTGTCCCATAGGTTGATCAGGACTTCCTGTACGATCTCCTTGGCAGAAGATTCGTCATGGGTATGCTTCCAGGCAATAGCAAGGAGTCGCTGCCAGTAGCGGTGGTAGATTTCAGTAAAAGCAGCTTCATCCCCTGTTACCATGGAGGTGAGCAGCTCATTGTCACTGAAATTTTGCATAGCCATGAGTTGAAAATAATAAAAATATTGGCAAAAGTAATACAATCTACTAAAATGGTAGGGTAATAATTATTTTATTGGTTAACTATAGTGAAGATAGTATGCGAATATAACACTAAAACATCACTATAAGGGCACTAAAAGGGCACCTCAATATCCCATCGATATTGAGGTGCCCTTTTAGTGACGATATGGTAATATTATTATGCTATAGCTTCACTATGGTCTGTCCATAGTAATTCGCTGGTATCGAAGCCGATCATATTGGCTTTCTTTATGTAATTTTCTTTAATATCATCCGGAATTGTCGTTTCTCTCGACAGTATCCAGAGGTAATTCAGATTATCGCCTGCCACCAGTGCATACCGGTACTCATCGTCCAGGGCAATCACATTGTAACCCGCATAAAAGGGCCCAAAGAAAGAGACTTTTAGCCTGCCCTCTTCCGGACTACCTACAAATCTGGCCTTACCCACACTTTCCTTCCATTCTTCCTGCAGATAGTTATAACCCTTATTGTCCACCCGGATGCTGCCATTTTCATTCAGGCTGTAAGTGGCAGTTACATTTTTCAGGTTCTTTTCGAATTTATAGTCGAGCCGGGCTATTTCGTACCATTTACCCAGGTATCTTTCCACATCAAAAGGGCTGACTGCCTTCGCACCGGGGGGAATGGACACTCTTGTCATGGATTTATAAAGGATCAGACCGGCGGCGACACCTGCGCCCGCCAAAAGAGCGATGGGGAATTTCTGAGGTTTTGACATAATAGAGTGAATTGAGTATAGTATGTAAATCAAAATTGGTGCCTGTGAATGTTGATGGGAATTAAAAACGCCCGCTGTAGATAGCGGGCGTTTTTAATATGATCAGTTAGATGCTTATTACCAGTTCGAATTCTGTACCATCTCCGGATTTGAGTTCACCTCATCCTGTGGTATCGGGAAGAAATCATGCTTGGGTGTCACGAAGTAGATCTTACCCACCTTATCACTATTCGCTATCTCATCTTTCAATAACCCCCAGCGTTGTAAATCATAAAACCGCTGTCCCTCTCTTGCAAACTCAAGGAACCGCTGATGTCTTATTTCTTTCATCATGGCTGTTTGATCCAAACCAGTGGTCAGTGCCGGCAAAGTTGCACGGCTGCGCACTTGTGTGATATAAGCATATGCATCTTCCGGTCTGCCCTGCATGGTCACACTTTCTGATAACAGGAGTAATACATCTGCATAGCGCAGCGCCTTTTCATTGATATCCGATGTGTAATTCGATGCACCACTGCTACCCGACAATTCATTTGTCTGGTTATAGTTCTGGTATTTTTTATAATAAGACTTGAAGCCAAAGGGCAATGTATAGGCAGAAAATGGCTTCTGATAAAATGTAGCTCCCGGATAATCCCAGAATAAGGTAGCATACATTCTTGGATCAAAATCCCCTGCTGTGGTCTTTTCATTCTGAAACTCGTTGAAGAGTTTATCGGTTGGCGCTACTTCAAACCAGCCACTCGCCTCGGAAGGCGCAAACTCCTGTGCAGTAGTTACACCCAGGCTCTCATTGGAATTTTCCCCGGCCCATGGATTGGTACCACCTACATCTGCCAGTTGGATTTCAAATAATGATTCTACATTATTATCATGGGCAGCAATAAAGTTGTCGCCATAGTTCGGCATCAACTGGTACGTATAAGGCGCCGTGGTTAGTTGTTTCAATGTGCTCTCTGCATTGGCCCAGTCTTTTGTATACACATACGATTTGCCAAGGAAACCCAGTGCCGCCCCTTTGGTAGCACGGCCTGTATTGCTGGCGTCGTAGGATAAAGGCAGGTCTGCTGCGGCTTCAGTAAAATCTTTGATCACCTGCGCCCATACATCTGCGGCTGGAGATTTTGCTACGAAATATTCTGCTGTAGATGCAGGTATCGTAGTACGAAGTGGCACATCGCCATAGTTGATGACTAAGATATATTCATTCAAACCCCTCAGGAACTTTGCTTCTGCAATGTAGGCTTTCTTTGCATCGTCTGTGAGGCCGCTTACATTATCGATATTTGCGAGTATCTGGTTAGCACGGAAGATGGCACGGTAGGCTACATTCCATACATTGGTCGATGCCGAATTGTCAGGCGTATTGGTGAAAGTAGACAACTGGTACAGGTAACTTACATCATTCCTGATAAAGAAGTCGTCGCCCCTGCCATTGGAGAGTTCAACGCCTCTTACCCCCCAGAAACCTCCGTCTACATTCCTGAACAGGGCATAGGTAGCGGCCAGTGCGCTTTTCACATCGTCCTCCGTTTTCCAGTAAGTTTCGGTGGTCGTTTGATTTGGATTCGTTAGTTCCAGTGAGCTCTTCGAACAGCTGGCCAGTAGCACGGCTGTAAGAAGTATATATAATAGCTTTTTCATAATGGTGTCGTTGTTTAGATGAATTAGAAGGATAATTGGATACCGGCAGAGAATACGCGGGCCAGCGGATACGCCACGTGACCATAATCTACGCCCCTGTCAAGGATGCTGCCG
>Ga0316604_10001915_pt1 | contig 17148 bp, 9 predicted proteins | sample OWC_soil_day20_C_FD_207650 | JGI IMG/M metagenome (GOLD analysis project Ga0316604, IMG submission 207650) | Wetland soil microbial communities from Old Woman Creek delta, Ohio, United States - OWC_soil_day20_CT | ecosystem: Environmental > Terrestrial > Soil > Wetlands | place: USA: Ohio... | reverse complement strand
TACGCGAAGCCGAGCGACAAGGCCGACTTCACCTCCATCGATCTGACGACGCTGGTGGCCGATACGGCGAAGGAAGCGGCGCGCGCGCCCACCGTGAAGATTTCAACGCGTCTGGATGAGAACGTTCAGGTCATGGGCAATGCGACCGATCTGCAGCGGGTTGTCAGCAATCTTATCGAAAATGCCCGGCGCTATGGGAAGAAAGAGGGCAGCAATGCTGCGGAGATCGAAGTCAGCTGCCGTCGCAGAAAAGACTACGCAGTCATCCGGATCGCCGACCACGGACCCGGTGTTCCCGAAGCAGACCAGGAGAAAATGCTGCATCCGTTCACGCGGCTCGATTCCGCCCGCGGCCAAGCCAACGGCGCCGGTCTCGGCCTTGCCATCGTGAACCGCGTGGTCAAGCGCCATGGCGGAAAGCTGAAGCTGAACAATCGGGATACGGGTGGCTTTGTCGTTTCGTTCGCCTTGCCGCTTGCGTCGAAGTAAGGTTCCAGGCGTCTGCCGGTAGTTGCGTATCTGCATGGCGGCGATTTTCGCCGCATAAATAGCTGCGGTATATTCCGCTTTTCGGCGATTGGCATTGCCGCACGGTATAATGACATGTTTACCAATCTGCATTCATTTATACACGCCATGCTGATTCTGTCGGGTTCCAACGCCCTGTCCGTTTTCCGCGCCCAGCGCCTTCTCGCTGCCCTGCAATCCGTCGATGCCGCCGTCAGCGGAGTGAGCGGCCAGTTCCTGCATTTCATCGATACGACATCGGAACTATCGTCCGATGACACCGCCAAGCTCCAGGCGCTGCTCACGTATGGCGATCCGTTCGCCGAAGCCGTGCCGGGAACCGAGTTCGTGGTCGTCCCCCGCTTTGGCACGATTTCACCGTGGGCATCGAAGGCCACCGATATTGCGCACAACTGCGGTCTGGGACACGTACATCGTATCGAACGGGGCATCCTGTACCGGATCCAGTGCAATGGCGCGGCGAGCCTTTCAGAGAAAGGCTACCAGGCGCTGGCCTCGCTGCTGCACGACCGCATGACCGAATCGGTGCTGCGCAAACCCGCCGATGCATCTGGCCTGTTCCAGGAGCTGGATGCGAAGCCGCTCGAATCGATCGACGTGCTGGCGGGGGGGCGGAATGCGCTCAACAGGGCGAACGCCGAACTTGGCCTGGCGCTCTCCGAGGATGAAATCGATTACCTGCTGGAAGCATTTACCAGGGCGAAGCGCAACCCGACCGACGTCGAGCTGATGATGTTCGCACAGGCCAACAGCGAGCACTGCCGCCACAAGATATTCAATGCCGACTGGACCATCGACGGCGAAGACCAGGACATGTCCCTGTTCGCCATGATCCGGAATACGCACCAGTTGCACCCGCAAGGCACGGTCGTCGCCTACAGCGACAACTCGTCCATCATCGAAGGTGCGCAGATACCTCGCTTCTATGCACGGGGAGAGGGCCAAGGCAACGTCTACGCGCCTTCCGACGAGCTGACGCACATCCTGATGAAGGTCGAGACCCACAACCATCCGACTGCCATCTCGCCGTTCCCGGGCGCGTCGACCGGAGCGGGCGGCGAAATCCGCGACGAGGGCGCGACCGGACGCGGCGCAAAGCCCAAGGCGGGCCTGACCGGTTTCACGGTCTCCAACCTGATGCTGCCCGAGGCACGCAGGCCGTGGGAGAACGATGCCGACGCGACGCAGAAGCAGGCATCGGCCGGAACGGTTGGCAAGCCGGAACGCATCGCATCGCCGCTTCAGATCATGATCGACGGCCCGATCGGCGGCGCGGCATTCAACAACGAATTCGGCCGGCCGAACCTGACCGGCTACTTCCGTACCTACGAACAGAATGTCGGCGGCGACGTGTACGGCTACCACAAGCCGATCATGATCGCGGGCGGCCTTGGCAACATCTCCGCGCAGCACACCCACAAGCACGAACTGCCCGCCGGCAGCCTGCTGATCCAGCTGGGCGGCCCCGGCATGCGCATCGGCATGGGCGGCGGCGCGGCCTCGTCGATGGCAACCGGCGCCAACACCGCCGATCTCGATTTCGATTCCGTCCAGCGCGGCAATCCGGAAATGGAGCGCAGGGCGCAGGAAGTCATCAATGCCTGCTGGGCGATGGGGACGGACAACCCGATCCTGTCGATCCACGACGTTGGCGCAGGCGGCCTGTCGAACGCCTTCCCCGAGATCACCAACGATGCAAAGCGCGGCGCACTGTTCGATCTGCGCAAGGTCCCGCTGGAAGAAAGTGGCCTCGCGCCCAAGGAAATCTGGAGCAACGAATCGCAGGAGCGTTATGTTCTTGCCATTGCCCCCGGAAATCTCGATCTGTTCCGCCAGCTGTGCGAGCGCGAGCGTTGTCCATTTGCCGTGGTCGGTACCGCGACCGAGCAGCGCCAGCTCAAGGTTATCGACCCGCTGCACGGCAACGAGCCGGTCGACATGCCGATGGACGTCCTGTTGGGCAAGCCGCCCAAGATGCACCGCGACGTCCGGCACGTGCCCCATGACTACCCGAAGATCGAGTTGCAGGGCATCGACCTGGGTGAGGCGGCAGAACGTGTTCTGAGCCTGCCGACAGTAGGCGATAAATCTTTCCTGATCACCATTGGTGACCGTACTGTCGGCGGCACGACTGTACGTGACCAGATGATCGGCCCGTGGCAGGTTCCGGTGGCCGATTGCGCCGTAACCGCGATGAGCTTCGAAGGTTACCTGGGCGAGGCCATGGCGATGGGCGAGCGCACTCCGCTGGCGGTCATCGATGGCGCTGCATCGGGACGCATCGCCATCGGCGAAGCGATCACCAACATCGCCGCCGCGCCGATCAGAGATATTTCTGACATCAAGCTGTCCGCCAACTGGATGGCTGCCTGCGGCCAGCCCGGACAGGATGCCGCGCTGTTCGATACCGTCCGCGCCGTCGGCATGGAGCTGTGCCCGGAATTGGGCATCAGCATTCCGGTCGGCAAGGATTCGCTGTCGATGCGCACGACCTGGAACGATGCGGGCAAGGACAAGTCCGTCACCTCGCCGGTGTCGCTGATCGTCTCCTCGTTTGCGCCTGTCCACGACGTGCGACTGACGCTGACGCCCCAGATCAGGATGGACATGGGGGAAACGGCCTTGATCCTGATCGACCTGGGACGCGGCAAGAATCGTCTGGGTGCTTCCGCGATGGCGCAGGTCATGCAGCAGATCGGCAACGAGGTACCTGACGTGGACAGTGCCGAGGACCTGAAAAAATGCTTTTCCGCCATCCAGCGCCTCAATTCGGAGCGCAAGATACTGGCTTATCATGACCGTTCCGACGGTGGCCTGTTCTCGGGGCTGTGCGAGATGGCGTTCGCCGGGCATTGCGGGCTGTCGATCGATCTGGACGGGCCTGTTGCGGCTGACAGGTCATCGGGCACGCCCGCCGAGAAGACGTTGCGCGTCCTCTTTAGCGAAGAACTGGGTGCCGTGCTGCAAGTGCGCGCCGGGGAAAAGGATGCCGTGATGGCTATCCTGCGCGAATTCGGCCTCGACGGCGCCAGCCATACTATCGGCACGCCTTCCGGCAAGGACTGGATCGAGTTCTGGCAGGACGGCAAGATCGTCTATGCGCAACCCCGCGTGAAATTGCATCGCATCTGGAGCGAAACCAGCTGGCGCATCGCGCGCCTGCGTGACAATCCGGCGTGCGCCGACATGGAATACGATCGCATCCTTGACGTTGCCGACCCCGGCATTCACTCGAACCTGACGTTCGATATCCGCGAAGACGTTTCCGCCCCGTTCATTGCATCCGGAGTACGCCCCAAGGTTGCCATCCTGCGCGAGCAGGGTGTCAACTCGCATGTCGAGACAGCCTATGTGATGCACAAGGCGGGCTTCACCGCCGTCGACGTCCACATGAGCGATCTGATCGCAGGACGTTTCAGCCTCGACGACTTCAAGGGAATCATCGCCGTCGGGGGGTTCTCCTACGGTGATGTTCTCGGAGCAGGCGAGGGCTGGGCCAAGACCATCCTGTTCAATCCGACGCTCGCCGACCAGTTTGCCCGGTTCTTTGCGCGTAGCGACAGTTTCGGGCTTGGCATCTGCAACGGTTGCCAGATGATGAGCAACCTGCACTCGATCATCCCGGGCGCGCAAGACTGGCCCAAGTTCACGCGCAACAAGTCGGAGCAGTTCGAGGCGCGTTTCGTCATGGTCGAGATCGCCGATTCCCCGTCGATTTTCTTCGACGGCATGGCCGGTACGAGAGCACCGATTGCGATCTCGCACGGGGAAGGTTTTGCCGATTTCTCGCAGAAAGGCGATATCGGCAAGGCTATCGTCGCCATGCGTTACGTGGACAACAACGGGCGGCCGACCGAAACCTACCCGCTCAACCCGAACGGTTCGCCGCAGGGCATCACGTCGGTGACCACGCCGGATGGACGCTTTACCGTGCTGATGCCGCACGCCGAGCGCGTGTTCCGCACCGTACTGCAATCCTGGCATCCTGATTCGTGGGGCGAGGATTCGCCGTGGATGCGCATGTTCCGCAACGCCCGCAAGTGGGTCGGGTAGTCGCGATAGAGAAGGTTCATGCGTACCGGCCTTCAAACCTGCTAGGATAGGCAAAGCCGCAAAGGGGGCCGCTGTATTCTTATTGCAGCGGCTGGCGCATGATCATTGCTCATCTTGAGGTATGCCATGACGGACGACAAGGCATTTCCGGTTGCGATCGTCGCTTCGACGGCTCCAATACGGGAGAAGGCATCCAATTACCCGAAGGAGTTTGCCGGGCGCATGGCAGGGCGCGAGAAGCGGCCGCTTGGCTCCCTGTTCGGGCTTGCCCATTTCGGCGTCAATCTGACCCGTCTTGCGCCGGGGGCGACGTCGGCGTTGCGCCATGCGCATAGCCGGCAGGACGAGTTCATTTTTGTGCTGGAAGGATCAGCGACGCTCCGGACCGATGAAGGCGACACGCTGCTGATGCCGGGCATGTGCGCAGGGTTCAGGGCGGATACCGGAAATGGCCACCAGCTGGTCAATTTCTCGGACAAAGATGTCGTTTACCTGGAAGTGGGAGACCGGAGTCCGGACGATGCCGTGTTTTATCCGGATGACGACCTGAAGGCTATCTTGGTCGACGGCCGCTGGCAATTTGTCCACAAAGATGGCAGGCCATACAAGTGAAAGCAGGCCGCTTTTTTCCTTTTTTTTCTCAAATGTTGAGTTCATCCTGCGATAGGAAGGGCGTGGTTTCCAGCAGGATCTCGAACTGATCCGCGGCAACCGGCCTGGAGAACAGGAATCCTTGCGCAAAATCGCAGTTCCGGTTTGCCAGCACTTCATGCTGTGTCGCCGTTTCGACGCCCTCGGCAATGACCTTGATGCCGAGGGCGTGCACCAGGGCGACGAGCGACTCGCACAGCACGATGTCGCCCGTTCCGTCAAACAGGCTCTTGACGAACGCCTGGTCGATCTTGATATAGTCGATATGGTATTTCTTCAGGTTGGACAGTGCTGAATAACCGCTTCCGAAATCGTCCAGCGCGATTTCGATTCCCATGTCGTGCAGCGCAAGCAGCTGGTCCGCCACTTTCGGATTGTCCTCCAGCAAAAGATCTTCCGTGATGTCGACCACGATTCCTTGCGCGGACAGTCCGAGATCGCTCAGATGCATGAGCCAGGCTGACGGGGCAATCCCTTCGCTCCTGAATTGCACTGGAGATATGTTGATGTTGATCTGGAAGGCGGGGTGGAATTTTTCTCGCCAATGCGCGGCCTGCTTGGCTGCTTCCTGGAAAACCCAGTTGCCGAAGGCGTTGATCATGCCCGTCTCTTCGGCTGCAGAGATGAAATCCGCAGGGTTGATAGTACCTCTCTGGGGATGATTCCAGCGGATCAGGGCCTCAGCTTTCTGGATCATGCCGGTGGACAGATCGACAATCGGCTGGTAGAGGATCTCGAACTGGTTTCCGTCCAGGGCGTCGCGCATGTCGTTGACCAGCCGCATCCTCGCCATCGCCGCATCCTGCATTTCCGGCGTGAAGTAATGATACTGGTTCTTGCCGCTTTCCTTGGCGGCGTACATGGCCTGATCCGCATTCCGGATCATGTCCTCGATATCCAGGGCGTCGTCGGGAAATAGCGTGATGCCAATGCTGGCCGATACATGCGCTATCTTTCCGCCGAGCGGGATGGGTTCGGATACCGTTTTCAGAATCAGACGGGCGGCCCGGTCGATATTGCCCGGGTCGTGCAGTTCGGTCAGGATGACCGTAAATTCGTCGCCGCCGAGGCGGCCTACCGTGTCGGTTTCGCGCACGCACCGTTTCAGCCGTTCCGCCACTTCTTTCAGTAGCAGGTCGCCCATGTCGTGGCCGAGCGTGTCGTTGACGTACTTGAAGCCGTCCAGGTCCAGGAACATCAGCGCCAGAGGTTGATTGCTCCGGCGTGCGTTGCGGATTTCGTACTGGAGCCGGTCGCGGAAAAGGCGCCGGTTCGGCAGGCCGGTCAGGGTATCGAAATTGGCCTGTTTCCAGATCAGTTCATCCGATTTCTTCCTTTCCGTGATATCCGATAACAGAGCGACGTAACGGTGGGGCTTGCCATCTTCGCCGGAAACGGCGTTGACGGTGATCTGCGCAGCAAAGAATTCACCGTTTTTCCTTCGATTCCATATCTCGCCACGGTAGCGTCCGGTGGTACGGATCTGTTCCCACATGGCCTTATAGAATGCGCCATCATGATGGCCTGATTGCAGCAGGCTGGGGTTCCTGCCGATCACTTCGCCGGACTCGTATCCGGTTATTTCGGAGAAGGCCTGATTGACGGCGATGATATTGTTTTTCTCGTCGGTGACCGTCATCGCTTCGCTGCTGTCCCGGTAGACGGTCGCCGCCAGTTTGAGTTCTTCCTCGGCCCGGGTCCGTTCCTCAACTTCATTGCGGATGATGCGGTACGAATCGTTCAGCCGGGCCGCCATGCTGTCGAACGCTACCGAGAGTTCGGCAAACTCGTCATCTCCCTGTAGCCCGGTGCGGTGATTCAGGTCGCCTTCCCCGAACAGCCGTGCACTTTCCCGCAATCTGCCGATGCGATTGACGATGGCCCGGCTCGTCAAGATCGAATTGATCAGCGTTACGGCACTCGCCAGCAGGAAGATAACGGCTATCGCGCATCCGGCAGACTGAAGGGCGGAAACCAGTTCAGTTCTGCCTGACGCTTCCAGCTTGGCGCCGAGGATGGCCGATTCATACACCCGCATGTTGAGCTGGTTGACCAGGCGGTCTTCAACTTCGGCGGCAACCTCCGGATTCCTGGTTTTTGCAGCCGCGTTCCGCCTGTTGGCGACGATGGTCCGAAAGACGGTCCCGATCGATTCCTGGTTTTCTATCAGCTGGGCGATGACGAGCCGATCCTCCGAATTGACGAACACGTCGTTTGCCGATTTCAGCAGTTGTCCGACCTGCCTGTTCTTGGCTTGAGCCTGTTCCCGAGCGCGCTCGCTGCCCGTACGCAGAAAATCGGTGCGGAGCGCCAGCCGCTCCATCTGCGTGTTCATCAGCTCGTCGGCGATCTGTTTGCGCTCCAGCGCATGGTTTACCCGCAGGGCGGTTATCGCGAGTGTGGTGATCAGGGCGACCAGCGACAGGGCCATGACAGCGCAGTTGATGCGCAGTCTACGTTTAATCTGCATGGGGTTGCTTCATTTCAGAATCCTCACGGCATTCGGGCTGACTGCGCTGAGTCCGTCGAGATAGATGTGGTCGAGGAAGTTCGGAATGGCTTTCGCCCTGGTCAGTTTGTTCCGGATGGCCCACCGTGCTTCGTCTTCGAGCGCAAGCAAAAGTGACTGGTCGAGTGAAATATCGAAACGCTGCCAAGCCCAGGCTTCACGGATGAAGCGAACGTCAATTCCGCAAAAATCAGCGACGATTTTTTGCGCTTGTTCCGGTTTGTTGTGTACAAATTCAGCCGCCCGGACCAGGGCGCGAAGAAGTTTCTCCGCCGTTTGAGGGCGCTCCCTGAGAAATGTGTCCGGTGCGGCGATGGTAAAGGACGAGGTGTAGATATGGTCATCGTGGAATACGATGCCATTTTTGCCCAGTCTGTTTCTGGTGGGGATGGCATACGAGGAAAAGGTTGCTATGGCATCCACGTCGCCGCGCGCAATCGCGGCAGGCATGTTTTCCATGTTCATTTCCACCAGGTTGACATCGTCGCGCCCGATCCCGTTGGCGGACAGCAGGGAGTAAAGGTAATAGTCGGACGTCGTGCCGCGGGTCGTCGCTATTTTCTTCCCCTTGAGATCGCTGAAGGCACGGATGGTATCCGCTCTGGCTAACAGGATGTTGTCTCTTTGCGAACTCTGAATGGTAGCCAGTATGGATACGTTCGCGCCATTCAGGACGGCAAGCATGAACGGTGTTTCGGCAACGGTAGCGAATGTGGCCTTTTTGTCCAGTACATCCTGAAGGGCGAGCTTGCCGTAGGGCTCGATCAGCAAGGCTGCATCCAGCCCCTCATCGCTGAAATACCCATTCTGCTGTGCGACCTGGGCAAGCGTGGCATCGATGGTGGCCGAGATGGCGATCGTCACCTTTTCAGGTGGGGGGTCTTGCCGCGTCGACGGCTTGCAGGCGGACAGAAACGCGCATGCCAACAAGACGGTGGCGATAGAAACCCTGTGCCGTATGAACGGCCTGTTGCCGGAATAGAAGTTGTTCATTCGCATGGCGGCTTCAAGACAGCATCATTCCATGGGGCTGAGATGTACGTGTCCGATGCAATGGACGGACAGTCGGATGATTCTCCGTCAATTCCGAGCAAAAAAGGTGCCATTCCGTTAGGCTCTCCTTTCGATACCGACGGCAGCCTGGCAGGGGCCGGTCGGGATTGAAACATGAAGCTTCCGGAAAAAGACGCGGAAACTCACCTAAGAACATGAATTGTATATATCACAAATAAACAGATGTTGTATGGATGATAAGCCGAACTGTTGATGTTGCTCAAATGTAACATTGCCTGAGTTTAATCTGACAATACCCATTATGCGAATAATATAGGTAAAAAACGAAAAGAATGTGACCCAATGGCGGTTACTTTTTGGTGCAGGATACTTGCATCCACGACATCTTTGCCCCATTATGTAAGTTTGTAGGCGTGTAAGATTTTGCTTACAAAGTGGTTCTCTGCAGCAATCTTGACGCCATGCATCGTTCTCCGCCGGTCCGTGCGGTCACTGATCCATCGAAAGGGCACCCATGCCAGAGCCAACGGAGCCTCAGGCCGAATCAGTCGATGTCTCGTTTGAAGAACTGTTCGATATCGACGACATCCAGCGCCTGCAAGACGAGTTCGCGAAGGCGACCGGCGTCGGCTCCATCATCACGCGTCCGGATGGAACCCCCATCACGGCTCCCAGCAGCTTTACCCGCTTCTGCCACGACATCATCCGCAAGACCGAAAAGGGCTGCGCCAACTGTTATCGCTCCGACGCGGCGATCGGGCAATTGTCTCCCGACGGTCCGACGGTACAGCCGTGCATGAGCGGCGGACTCTGGGACGCAGGGGCGGGAATATCAGTTACGGGCAAACATATCGCCAACTGGCTGATCGGGCAGGTGCGCGACGTCTCGCAGTCGGAAGACAGGATCAGGGTCTATGCGCGCGACATTGGTTCCGACGAGGAGGAGACCGTAGCGGCTTTTCGCGACGTGCCGGCCATGTCGCAGGAAAAATTCGGGCAGATTTCGCAGATGCTTTTCACGCTGGCAAACCAATTGTCTGAAATGGCCTATCAGAACCTCCGGCAGAGGCGGCTGATTACCAAGCTCAAGGCGGCCGAAACCGGGCTTCAATTGGCAGCCAGCGTTTTCACGCACGCCCGCGAGGGAATCATGATCACCGATGCGCGGGGCGTTATCGTCGACGTCAACCAGACGTTCTCACAGATCACCGGGTTCAGCCGCGGCGAGGCACTGGGAAAGACTCCCGGCATCCTGAGTTCCGGCCTGCAGGACGACCGGTTTTATGCCGTCATGTGGCAGGCGCTGGGGGAAAGCGGAAGCTGGTCCGGCGAAATCTGGAACCGGAACCGGGAAGGGAAAATATACGCCGAATGGCTCACGATCAGCGCAGTACGCGATTGCGAAGGAGAGACGCAAAACTACGTCGCGCTTTTTACCGACATCACGCAGATGAAGCGGCACGAGCGGCAGCTGCAGCATCTGGCCCATTTCGATGCACTTACCGGCCTTCCCAACCGGGTATCGCTCGCCGAAAGGCTGCAGAAGGCGATCAACGAGAGCCTGCGCAGCGGCAAGCAACTGGCGGTGGTCTACCTCGACATGGACGGCTTCAAGGCAATAAACGATCAGTACGGGCATGATGTCGGCGACGAACTACTGATCGCGGTTGCTCAGCGCATGAAGGGAGCCATACGCGAAGCGGATACCCTGGCGCGCATTGGCGGAGACGAATTCGTGGCCGTGCTCGTCAATCTGGACAACCCGCAGCATTGCCAGCCGGTTCTCGACCGTATTCTGCAAGCGGCCGCCAGCCAGGTGACGGTAAAGGACATGGTGCTCCAGATTTCCGCCAGCATCGGCGTCACGATATGCCCACAGGATGCCGGGGATGCGGAACAGCTGCTGCGGCATGCTGACCAGGCCATGTATCAGGCCAAGCAGGCCGGCAAGAATCGCTATCATCTCTTCGACGTCGACCTGGCCGTAGCGCTGAAGGCGCGCCTGAAGACGATCGACCGCATCCGCCTTGCGCTCAGGCGGCGGGAATTCGTGCTGCACTACCAGCCCAAGGTCAACATGAAGACCGGCGATCTGATCGGGGCCGAGGCGCTGATCCGATGGCAGCATCCGGAGCGCGGCATGCTGATGCCGGCCGATTTCCTGCCATTCATCGACGATCATGTCGTCGGCGTCGAAATCGGCGAATGGGTGATCAGCACGGCGCTCTCTCAGATTGAGGAATGGGAAAGTCTGGGCTACCGCATTCCGGTCAGCGTCAATGTCGGTGCGCGCCAGTTGCAGCAGGATGATTTCGTGGAGGTCCTTTTCAATCTGCTTGCCGCTTGCCCCGAGGTTGCGCCGCATCTTCTCGAACTGGAGATCACCGAAAGCGGCGCCGTGGAAGATATGGCGCAGGTGTTCGATGTCATGCAGGCCTGCAATAAGGCCGGGGTTCGCTTCGCGCTCGATGATTTTGGAACGGGCTATTCGTCTCTCCTGTACCTGAGAAGGCTGCCGTTCGACGTGCTGAAGATCGACCAGAGCTTCGTGCGCAACATGCTCGACAATGCAAACGATCTCGCCATTGTCAATGGCGTGATCGGGCTTGCCAAAGCTTTCCAACGCCGCGTAATCGCCGAAGGCGTGGAAACGACCGAAATCGGTCTTCTGCTGCTTTCGCTTGGGTGCGAGCAGGCACAGGGCTGTGGCATCGCCAGTGCCATGAGCCCCGAACTCCTGCCGGGATGGGCGGAAACATGGAAGCGGGAGTGGCGCCAGCAGTGGGAGATCACTTTCTGACGTGCGGCATGCCTGACGCGCGTCCGCCCGACGGATGATGCATCCGGAACCTGCTGCGGAGCCGGCTCTCTAATAGAGGATGACGGTTGCCTTTCCGAGCGGCGCTTCGCCGCAGACATGGGGAAATGCGAATGCGGCCTGCCTTTCATCCTTTTCTGGTCAACGATCCGTTTGGCGATCCGGCGCTCGTCATCGACTTCCTGTTCGAAAGCCGGGCCCTGATGATCGATCTGGGCGATATTCATGCGCTGTCGCCGCGCTACCTGCTGCGGGTATCCGACATTTTCATTTCCCATTGCCACATGGATCATTTCATGGGATTCGACTGGCTGGTGCGTATCCGGCTGGGAAGGGAAGGGGGGCTGCGCCTCTACGGGCCGCCGGGTTTCCTGCATCAGGTCGAATCGAAGCTGGCGGGCTACACCTGGAATCTCGTGCACAACTACGAGAACGATTTCGTCATCACGGCAACCGAAGTGCACGAGGACGGTGCCTCCCGGAGGGCTGACTTTCCCATGCGGCGCGCGTTCAGGCGCGAGAATGAAACGTCATTTTGTAAGGCGGATCTAGTTCTGCTCGACGAGCCCGGCTTTCTGGTGCGCTGCGCTTTCCTGGATCATCGCACGCCCTGTCTCGCCTTCGCGCTGGAGGAAAGGCGGCACGTCAATGTCTGGAAAAACTGTTTCGAAGAAAAGGGACTTCCGGTGGGGTCATGGCTGAAGCAGCTCAAGCAGGCCGTGCTGGAAGACCGGACGCCCGATACGCCGGTTATCGGACCGGACGGTCGGCCTCGCCCTCTGGCCGTCCTCCTGGATTGCGTACGGCTGACGCCGGGAATGAAGATCGCCTATGTCACTGATGCCGCATTCAGTCCCGGCAATGCGGAGCGCATCCAGGCGCTGGCCATGGGGGCGGACAAGCTGTTCATCGAGGCCGTGTTCGCGCACGAAATGGCGGCGCGGGCTAGGGAGAAGCATCACCTGACGGCCGCGCAGGCAGGATGGCTGGCGCACCGGGCGGGGGCGAAATCGGTGGTGCCGTTCCATCATTCGCCGGTCTACCATGACCGCGAGGCTTTGCTCCGGCAGGAACTGGAAGACCATTTTCGGCGTGGTGCGATGCCGGAAAGTCCCGGCTAGGCGTGCGGTCCATTACTTCCATTCCAGCATCAGCTCGCCGTTCGCCGTCCGGGATGCACGCGTGCCAAACCGTTGTCCTTCGCGGTTCAGCGTTTCCTCCAGCCAGCGGACATCCTCGTCGGCTGCACGGTTGATGCGGAAATGACGGGTACGGGTCGGCGTCATGCGCAATTGCGACAGTTTTCCGTCCCGAAAGGAGGGAAAATACATCAGCGCAAGCTCACCCCGATAAAGATCGTGGCCTTCGATGCCCTCGTAATCGTTCAGCAGGTCGCCACAGCCGTACAGGATCGGCTTGTCGCGGTAGATTTCGATGCCCTTTACATGGTGCGAGGAATGACCGTGTACGATGTCGATGCCGGCCTCGGCGATCAGCGCCTGTGCAAAGGCGCGCTGGCCAAAACCGACGTCGAATTCCCAGTTGCCGCCCCAGTGAATGGATGCTACCGCCAGGTCGCCGTCCCGTTTCACGGCACGCACCTGGCGAGCGATCCCATTCAGGCTTCCTCTCGACAGATCGTGCAGGAAGTTCACGCCGGGGAAAGCGGCCCCGGCAGACCACTTCTCGGGTACGCCGCTGCTTTCCATGCCGAAAGCAAAGACAAGCACACGGCCTTTGCCGGGAACGTTCAGTATGGCGGGAGCGGACGCTTCGGCGGCATTGCGTCCAGCCCCGGATGTGGCGATGCACGCCTGGTGCAGGCTGTCCAGGGTTTCGGTCAGGCCCGCGCGGCCCCAGTCCATCACGTGATTGTTGGCCAGCACGCAGCAGTCGATTCCGGCTGCGGTCAGGCAGGGGATGTTGGCCGGGCTCATGCGGTAGTGGATGCCTTTACCGGGCCAGGCATTCTCGCTGGCGGTCACCGCGGTTTCCAGGTTGACGATACGCAGATCGGGGCGCTGGCGGCGAAAGGCATCCAGCGCGTCGCCCCAGACATAGGAGAAATCGACCGGTCTGCGAATAGGTCCGTTTGTCGCCTCGGCCAGCTCCACGTAGACCAGCGCGGAACGGACCCACGATTCGTGCAGGTTGGGCTTGCCGGGATGCGGCAGAATCTGATCGATGCCGCGCCCGGTCATCACGTCCCCGCACAGGAACAGCGTGATGCATGGGGAGAAAGTGTCGGGGTCCGTCATGGTTGTTCTTCCTCCTGTCGCGTACCACCAGCGTCGAAAAGCTGTTCCTGGACGATTGTCGGGTCGCCGACTCCGCGCAGGTGTTTGTCGGATGCCAGGCGGTGGGCCTGGCGGGTGGTTTCCGGCAGGCGGTAGCGCGTGACGCAGGCCATCGTGATGGCCACAGCGGTGCCGAGGCTCACCCGGTGGCCGGTAGAGATGAAAAGCGGCTTGATCCCGGGACGGGTGCGCAGCACCGCGCCGATGGTCTCACCCCGGTCGAGCAGGGGCGTCCATGCTCCTTTCGTGTCCGGCGGTTCGGCATGGCGTCCGACCAGCCGTTTCTTGCCGACGCCGATGGTTGGCATGTCCAGCAGCACACCCAGGTGGCTGGCGATGCCCAGACGGCGCGGATGGGCGATTCCCTGTCCATCGCACAGGATCAGGTCCGGCGCGGTCTTGAGCTTTGCAAGTGCCGTCAGCAGGGCCGGAAGTTCGCGGAAAGAGAGCAGACCGGGCACGTAGGGGAAGTCCGTCGGGCGGCGCGCCAGCGCCGTTTCTTCGAGCTGCAGTCCGGGGAAACCGAGCACGGCTACGGCGGCACGCGTGATGCAACCTTCTTCCTCGAACCCCACGTCCACTCCGGCAACGTGTCGGATGGCATCTATCGCGGGCAGGCGATCCTCGCGTTCCACCCGTTCGCGCAGGGTCTTCTGCAGCGCTACGGCTTCAGTGGGCGTCAAATGCCATGGATGCCGGATGACCGGCTGCATTCCGCTGCTCCATTCTTCACTCATGCCTGACCTCGATTTGCCGGAGTCCATGCCGTGACTGATGCGTTAACGGTTTGATCGGCAACGCGATTGCACGATTGTTTTTCGTGTACATGACTTTATGCGCCGCTGCGCCGAGCGTCCCTTTGCCTGCATGGCAGCGTGAGTGGTCCAATTGGCTGTCTCCTTCGCCAATGCCGCCGTTGACGGCCAGTGATCGCATGTAAGCCTCTATGTGATTTTCTCCTTGCCATTTTCGACATGGCAGTGCGAGATAGGTTCTGGTGAAACGGGATACTGCTGCTTTGCAGCAGGTGCGGGCCCGTCAACTTCTTTTCACGGAAGCGGCCATTCTGTTCTTCTTTGCGTGCAAATGAAAATCATTCTCATTTGCTGGAAATCCTGCTATAGTGCCAGCCTCAGACAAGGATGGGTTCGCCAATGATCCAATCCGTCGCGCAGGGCCGGAGTTCGCGTAGAAGCCGCCTTTCATTATTCTGAGGAGATTTTTTCATGGCTTCGTCGCGAGCCGACATTCCGCCGCTGTTCGAGCGGCGAGCCCTTTCCGTGATGCTGGCATCCTTCTTCGCATACACTATTGCTCCCGGCGCTGCTGCCGAAACGGCCGGGTCTGCCATGCTGGCTGACGTGGCGGTGACTGCCACCCGGACCGACGTGCCGACCGACAGCGTGGCGGCAACCGTCACGGTCATTGACCGCGCTGCCCTTGACCGCCGTCAGCCGCGCGACGAAGCCGATCTGTTCACGGATGAAACCGATGTGAGCATGGCGCGGGACGAGCGCCGGTTCGGCGCCACGCGCGTCAACATTCGCGGAATCGAAGACAACCGGGTGGTGCAACTGGTCGACGGCGTGCCTCTGCCGGACTACTACAACAGCGGCGGCCCCACCAATCTCACCATGAATGCCGTGCCGGGCACGATGCCGGACTTCCTGAAACAGGTCGAGATCGTCCGCGGTCCGGCATCCAGCCTGTATGGATCGAATGCGATAGGCGGCGTGGTCGGTTACATCACGCTCGATCCGTCCGACATCCTGAGCGGCGACAGCAGCACGGGTGGCCGGCTCAAGGCGGGCTATACCGGCGCCAACAACGGTTTCACGCAGACGGTGTTGGGCGCATTCCGCACGGAGGGCACCGAATTGCTGCTGGGGTATTCGCAGGGGCAGAACAGCGAAACCGACAACCAGGGAACGGTGGGCGGCACCTTGTCATCCCGGACCAGGCCGAATCCACAGAATACGGACGACAAGGGCGTGCTGGCCAAGCTGATCATGCGCCCTGCTGCCGGGCACAAGCTGACTGCGACGCTGGATATGCGCGAGCAGCAGACCGATACGACTATCATGCGCATTCCGTCATCGCTGTCCAAGGTCACGTCCATGCAGGGCGACGACAACGTGCGCCGCGTGCGCGGCAGCCTCGAGTGGGAACACAAGCCTGCCGGCTTGTTCTACGACCGCATGGCGCTGCGGCTATTTCAGCAGGACAGCAATACCACCAATCGCAATTACCAGATCAGGAGCAATACCTCGCCCTCGTGCTCGGCGACATCGGGCTCCGGCAATACCTGTTCCGTCAGCCAGGATTTCAACTTCAAGCAGATCACGCAAGGTGCGGGCGTGCAGATGGACAAGGGGTTTGCCGCGGGCGGCATGGAGCACTGGCTTACCGCCGGAGTCGACCTGATGCGCGTGCGGGTCGAAGAAAGACGGAACGCGACCATATGGAACGAAACGGCTGGCACGCAGTTGTCCGCGCTGGCGGGCGAGACCTATCCGACACGCGATTTTGCTTCCGGCGTGACCGATACGGTCGGTATCTACATACAGGACACCATTACCGGACTTGCGGGCGGCCGCCTGTCGCTGACTCCCGGCCTGCGTGCCGACTGGACACGGCTCAGGCCCGATGTCGACTCGCTCGCTCAGCAGACACTGACCCAGCTTGGGCGTGATGCGGAGCAGCAGAACTACAGCGCCTTGTCTCCCAAGCTGGGTGCGCAGTGGATATTCACCCCCGCCGTGACCGGCTATGCGCAAGCGGCGGCCGGATTCCGGGCCCCGAATTACAGCGAGGTGAACGGCGCTTATCGCAACGCCACCCAGTATTATGCGATCGTTCCCAATCCCGACCTGAAGCCGGAACGTAGCGTCGGGGTCGAGCTGGGGCTGCGCCTGAAGCAAGGCACTGTGCGCGCACAGGCATCGGTATTCGACAACCACTACCGGGATTTCATCGAGCAGGTGCGCCTCTCATGCCCGGGCAGTTCGCTCTGCTATAACGCGGCATCGGGCTGGAGCACCTACTCTTCGGTCAACATCAACCAGGTGCGCATCTACGGGTTCGATATGCGGGGCGGCTGGGAATTCGCGCGCGGGTGGCGCATGGATGGCGCATTTACCTATAGTCATGGCACCAACGAAGAGACCGGGCAACCGCTCAACAGCATCGATCCGATACGGGCCAGCGCAAGTGTGGCATACGGGGCAGGGGACTGGGGCGCGGAGGGCCGCGTCCGCGCGGCGGCCCGCAAGACGCGT
>Ga0316604_10001914_pt1 | contig 17149 bp, 13 predicted proteins | sample OWC_soil_day20_C_FD_207650 | JGI IMG/M metagenome (GOLD analysis project Ga0316604, IMG submission 207650) | Wetland soil microbial communities from Old Woman Creek delta, Ohio, United States - OWC_soil_day20_CT | ecosystem: Environmental > Terrestrial > Soil > Wetlands | place: USA: Ohio... | reverse complement strand
ATGCGACGAGCTGAGACGTTGGCCATGTCGGTCGAGAGTCGGGGATTCGGGCGAAGCGTGCATCCCGTGGATTTGGGGAACTGGCCAAGTGGGGAAAAAAGCTGCTGCAGGTTGGGAGTGCTGGGAGTACTTGGCATCATGGCGTTAAAAGTCGCTTACTCTCTGCAATATAATGGAATTGCCTATTTTCCGTCCTTAAGCAACTTTTATGATTACATGCAATGGTGGTTATAGAATAATAAATGAAGAAAACGCTGAATGTGTTATTGAGTTTTGTTTTTTTGACTAGCTTGATGCTATTGACGGTACATATATTCCCGGAAATGAAAACGGTTTTGGGACTGCATGCTCTCATTCCGCATAAGAGTATGGGTGGCGAATATCAAAAAGTGGCCGAAATTTCTCTCGGTTCTGTGTCTCCGCTTTATTTTCAACGGATGGGAAGACCGGGTGGCGAAGTCCTGTTTGCGCCTGGTGGTGGGCTGCTGGCTGTGGGTACGGAAAACGGCGATGTGTTGATGCTGACGCAAAAAGGCGAAAAACTTTGGAGCAAACGCATGGGACTGGCTACTATCAGCGCAATGGCCTTTTCACCGGACGGCAAAAGGGTTTTAGTAGGTGAAACTAGCCCGAGGGGCTCTCTGACTTGTTTTGAAGCGATGAGTGGGCGTGAACTGTGGCGTATGGATACGCGGCAAGACTTGGGAATTAATCTGGACCAAAAAATATATCCGGCTATTCTTTACATTACTCTGGATTCGTTGGGAAATGTTTATGCAGTAGGGCTGCGGTACGAATTTAATTCAGTGGGACAGCGCGAGTATATTTCTCGATTATATAAATTCAGCCCGTCAGGAAATCTGATGCAAAAATTTCCGGTTGATCACAATATTGATGCGTGGGTGGGATCGCTTGCCGTTACATCTCTTGGAGAGCGGATGATATTCGGAACCTCTAATTTTCATCTGATGAACAATTTGCGCTACCCCGACCAAGTGTATTGTCTGGATAATCAGGAAAACCGTATTCTATGGAGCGACAGGCTGGACGTCAGGCCTCCTTACCAGACTACTACAGTGCGTCATGCGCCTGCCATCACGCCGGATGGTCAGACTTACGGCATAGCTGTGGGCGATGGACGCGTAATTGCCTATAATTCGGATGGCAGTAAAAAATGGACGCGTGAACTGAGTCAACCATGGAAAATCGGTGGCTCTTATCTGCGCGTGACTCCTCTTGCGACCAAAGCAGTGGGAGAAAATCTTGCGTTCTTTACCAGCACAACTTCCAATTTGGCCAACTTTCAAATTCCGACACCGATGGAGCACCCAAATGGGAACAGTGTTTTCCTTTTTGATGCGCAGGGTGCGATAAAGGGAAAATATACGGCAAACGGGATAATCACAAACATGTCGATTGGCGGGAACAAAATAGCGATATCCGTTGGTATCAACATACAGACGAAATCCGTTCGATCACATGGTGTAGCGATTTTGGGAGAAAATGATGCGGAGCTGTTGGATTATATTTCAATGGTTGGTCCTTGCATTTTTGTTGCCATCAGCTCTGACGGGCATACGATTTCCGCAATCGAAGCGCCGCTGAAACTAAATGATGGAGGAATTATCGGCGAATATCGACTGCATATGTGGAGCAAAGAGTAGGCTGCAGGAGTCCCTAAAACAAGGAGGAGTTCCGATGATGAAACGAATCGTCTTTACTACAAACCGTGACCAAATTGGGTCTGTAATACAAGCCGCCAAACATAATATAATCGCAAAGGGACTATTGCCGCCAACCCTTGATATTCATGTTGAGGAGGGCATCGCTATCGAAGTGAACCCTGTGTCCGCCATGCAGAGTAACGAGGAAGAAGCGCCAGCCGTGGTTGTTATCCCATGGATGGGCTCATGCGAAGATCCTTTTATTAAGGGGAAAGTGGCCGCCTTATCAGAAGAGAGCATTCCGTATGTGGTGACAACGACGCAAGCAGAACCGTTGCTATTTGCAAACATGGAACAACATGCAGCGGAAACAATTCGCGATTATTTGTCTTTCGGCGGTATGGAGAATATTGAAAACATGTTGCTGTGGCTGGGAAATAAGTTTGGGGGTAGTGCCGCGTCTGTTCGAGAACCGGCACAATTGCCTTGGAACGGAATATTCCATCCGAGCTCCGAGAAGGCACTGACGCTGGAAGAATATTTGGAGCGATTCTATCGTGATGGATGGCCGACTGTCGGGATTCTTTTTATGCGGGACGCATGGGTGTGGAGAAATATGGACGCATATGTTCTTTTGATTCGTGCCCTTGAAACTAAGAAAATGAATGTCATTGCCGCTTTTAGCCATTGGACGCGTGATGATGAACAACACATCCCCGGCAGTGAAGACACAGTTACTACCTATTTTGTCCGTAATGATAAAGTGATTGTTGATGCTGTCATTACTTTGATGCATTATTCGCTGACCGTGGGGAGACCGCTTGGGAATCCCGCGTTTTTGTCGGTGTTGAATGTGCCGGTAATTCATGGAGATACATTGCTTGAATCGCCGCAATCCTGGCGTGAATCACCATCAGGATTAACTCCGGCCGAATTGATCGGGAATATTGTGATGCCTGAATTTGACGGTGTGATTCATGGATTTCCATTTGCCGGACGAAAGAAAGATCGGCTGAGTGGAGAAATCGAGTATCTTCCCATTCCAGAAGGAATTGAGATGCTGACAAGTCGGGCGGCCAAGTGGGCTATGCTGCGACGAAAACCCAATAAGGATAAAAAAGTTGCCATTATTTTTCATAATTACCCACCGGCTGATTTTAGCATTGGTACCGCGATAGGCTTGGATTCGCCTGTCAGTGTGCAAAAATTGATGCAAAGAATGGCGGCTGAGGGGTATCAGATGGGGGAACTGCCGACTGATGAATACTGGCTGATCCGGGAACTGACAAAACAGGTAACGAATGATCGGACATTTCTGACAGACGAAAAGGAAGCAGCCTGTACCACTCGAGTTACCCGCGACCATTACGAAGATTGGTTTCAACAGCTTCCTGCGACTACCCGGCAGCAATTGCAGTCAGACTGGGGCGATGCGCCGGGAAAATATTTCCGGAGCGGGCCCGATTTGCTGGTGCCCGGAGTAGTGTTTGGCAACGTATTTGTCAGTGTGCAGCCGCCACGCGGATTTGGCGAAGATCCCAATAAAGTGTACCATTCGTCGTTTTTGCCGCCAACCTATCATTATTTGGCGTTTTACCGTTGGATTCGAGATGTTTTCCAAGCAGATGCGGTGATTCATGTGGGTACACACGGTTCGCTGGAATGGCTGCCGGGTAAGAGCGCCGGACTTTCCGATGAATGCTATCCTGCCATCGCTATTAGTGATTTACCCAATATTTATCCATATCTGATCACGATCATTTGTGAGGGAATACAAGCGAAACGCCGAGGTGCGGCATGCATTATCGGACATTTGCCTGCCCCGGTGACCAATGCGGATACTTATGATGAATTAGCGGATTTGGAAAATCTGATCAACGATTATTATCACTATAAATCGTACCAACCCGATCAATTGGCAGTTGCAGAGAAACTGATCCGTGAAAAGCTGGGAAGCTCAACATTGCTATCGGATGTTCCGTATAAAGACGAAGAAAAATTTGAAACCTATCTGGAAAGGTTACATGGCTACATTAGCGAAATCAAAGACAGTAATGTTCGAATTGGACTGCACATCTTGGGAGAAGCGCCAACAGGGGAAAAACTTGTTGAGTATATGTTGGCGATGACTCGGGTCGAAAATGGTGAGACCCCTTCCCTGCGTCGAGTGACGGCAGCGATGTTGGGCTATGATTACGAACTTTTATGTGCGGAACGTGGAAAGTATGTGCCGGAAGAAAAGCGGACACATGCGGATATCCTGGATCAAATCCGGGAATACTGTCGGGATGGCATTAAAGTTCTGGCGGAGGGGGAGTTTAGTCCTGAATCGCAGGAAAAGGCACTTTTGCTTCCATGGATCGATCCTGAGAAGAGTACTTGCAAGGAAAAGTTATCCGCTGTATTTTTATATATTTGCCGGGAACTCAATCCTCGCCTTGCAAAAACTGAAAATGAAATAAATAATACGCTTCGTGCACTTCAAGGCGAATACGTTGAACCGGGTCCGGCTGGCGCTCCGACCAGTGGGATGGCGGATGTACTGCCGACTGGACGAAACTTTTACGGTGTTGATCCACGCGCCATTCCAACCCAAGTTGCGTGGGAGGTTGGAAAAACACTTGGGGATGAGATTTTGGCGCGCTTTTTGGTGGATGAGGGACACTATCCGGAAAATATCGGAATGATTTTCTGGTCAGGTAATAATATGCGTACGCGAGGTCAATGCATCGCTGAATTTTTGTATCTGATGGGTGTTCGTCCCCGGTGGCAGAACGGAAGCGGGCGGGTCGAAGGGCTGGAAGTAATCAGCTTGGAAGAATTGCAACGACCCAGAATCGACGTGACGGGGCGGATAAGCGGAATGTTCCGGGATTCGTTGCCACCGGTTATTGATTTACTGGATTTGGCTGTTGAAATGGTTACTGATCTTGATGAGCCGCTGGGTATGAACTTTATTCGCAAACATGCCCTTGAAGAACAAGCTGAACTTGAAAAGCAGGGCGTGGACAAGGAAGCTGCCAAAGAACAGTCGAGATTCCGCCTATTCTGTTGCCAACCGGGAACTTATGGGGCAGGAGTCGGTGATATACTGGAAAATAAAAACTGGAAGACAGTCGATGACATTGCCAAAGTATATGTGACTTGGGGTTCTTACGCCTATACGCGCAAACGATACGGGCAATATGCCCCTGAGAGTTTTACCCGTCGCTTGGCCGGCTTGGAAGCCACGATTAAAAATGAAGACAATTATGAAACCAATATGTTGGATGCTGATGACTACAACGCTTTTCATGGCGGCATGATTGCGGCGGTGCGAAGTTTGCGGGGCAAAGCTCCACGATCTTACTGCGGAGATTCTTCCGACACGAGTCAAGTGAAGGTTCGCTCTCTGCAGGAGGAAACAAAACAGTTGTTTCGCAGTGAAGTGTTTAATCCGAAGTTTATCGAGGGAATGAAAAAACACGGCTATAAGGGCGCAGCAGATATGGCAGGTGTGGTGTCGAGATGTTTTGCCTGGGATGCAACCAGTGAAGTGATGGAAGATTGGATGTATAAAGGCTTGGCCGAAAAGTATGCCTTAGATAAAAAAATGCAAGAGTGGCTGAAAGAAGTCAACCCCTGGGCTTTGCAGCGCATCGCCGAAAAATTGCTGGAAGCGGTGCAAAGAGGGATGTGGAATGCCGATGAAAAAATGACGGGCGAACTGAAAAAACTCTACTTGTCGATTGAAGGAGAGCTTGAAGAGCGAAATGATGAATAATTGTGAAGACAATGTTGCCGCAGTCGAAGCGGCTAGTTTGTGTAAAAGCTATGGCGGGCAGAGCGTTATAGATAACTTGTCCTTGACGATTCCTGTCGGCGGAGTGTTTGGCTTGCTAGGACCGAATGGTGCGGGAAAAACGACGCTAATGAAAATTATGGCCGGACTCGTGCGACCAACTGCTGGCACTCTGACTATTTTCGGTGAGGATGCAGTGTCGAGAAAAGCCGACATGAAGTGCAAGATCGGACTGGCGCCGCAGGACAACAACATGGAACGGGAACTGAGCGTGGAAGAAACGCTGACGGTTTATGGTCGAATGTTTGGGATTCTACAATTGAAGCGCCGAGTGGAAGAAACCATCGAAGAATTTTCGCTGGGCGATATGCGACGCAAAGTAGTTCGGACATTATCCGGGGGGATGATGCGACGCGCGCTGATTGCGCGTACCCTCATGCCCAAGCCGGAATTGCTGCTATTGGACGAACCAACGGTGGGGCTGGACCCGGATGTGCGGCATGAAATTTGGGATATCATTCGGAATCTGTCCAGTGCGGGGAAAACGATTGTGTTGACTACGCACTACATGGACGAAGCAGAAAAACTGTGTGAGAAAATCGCCATCCTTAAGGCAGGGCGATTGGCGTTTCTTGATACGCCGGAGGGGATCGCAAATCGTTTCGGCGGCGTGGATAGCAACGGGGAGGCCCTCGAAACGCTGTTTATCCAACTGGCGAAGGAGGGACGAACCTGATGGGCTGGGTTGCAATCTATCGGCGAGAAATGCTCATATTGACGAAGAAAATCGGCAACATGGGTTATGTATTTTCCACCGCGATTTCGCCGTTTATATATCTGTTTGCGTTTGGATTGGGGCTGGGGGATAGGGTTAAGGTCGAAGGAGGATATCTGCCGTTCCTCGTCAGCGGGATCATCGGCATTACTGTGATGATGAACTCCTTTCAGCAAACCTCCTCATCCGTAAGCGTCGGTAAGTTGTATTTCCATACGTTCCAAAGTGTCGTGCTTAGTCCGGTCGGAAATGCGGAAGTGGTTCTGGGAATTGTCATGGCGGGTGTGGTGCGCGGGCTGTTTTTTGGTGCGCTGATTTTTGTCATGGCCTGGTTGTTTTTTGGCGCGGGGGTACTGGGCAGTACGGGAATCGTCGGGGTGATTTTGGGCGCTCTGTGTTTCAGCGCGATGGGCACGGTGGTCGGGCTGTTGGTAAAACACCCTGATGATGTTTCTTTGGTGAACAATTTCTTTATTACGCCGATGACGTTTTTCGGCGGGTCATTTTTCCCACTGCAAAATTTGCCGGCATGGTTGGGAACGATAGCCGGTTTGTTTCCCATCGGGTCGCTTAATCTCTTGATTCGCTCACCCAGTTGGAATGGGGATTCGCTGGCGGCTGCAGGAATCTTGGTTGCCTTGACGGGAATCTTTTTCTTCTGGAGCGTTTGGTTGTATTCTCGTTACAGTGAGTAAAGGGGATATCTCTACCACGTAATTTAACAGAATCTTGGAGTAAAGGAGCAGCGTGATTGATAACTGTTCCTTTTTAATTTGTCCGGTACTTGTTCTAATATCTCTCCACGCAATCCATTTTGGCAAGATATAAAAATGAATATGAAACATATTATCAAATAAAATGAAACTGTAAGTTTGTAGATAATTGAATGATATACTAACTTAATGGACAATTTGCTTACTCTGGTGTGGTCAAAACTGTCTTGAATTATTGACGTCGATTTCTATTTGATGTAGTATGAAAACAAATGAAAGGATTTATCATATAGATAACAACTGGACAATGATATGGGAGAATTCGCTGAAGCACTTTTAATTTGATTTTGTTTCATGAGGAGATGCACTATGAAATTGGATGAATTGGAAATTGGTAAAAAATCCAAAATTTTGGCCGTGCGCGGGCAGGGTACTTTGCGTGACCGGCTGCTGGACATGGGGCTAACGCCTCATACTGAAGTGATGATTCGCAAGGCTGCCCCCATGGGTGATCCTATCGAGTTGTCGCTACGGGGATATGAGCTCACATTGCGCATTGATGATGCAAAAAATATAGAGATAGAAGATGATTTCGCATGAGGTTTGCACTGGTCGGAAACCAGAACAGCGGGAAGACGACTCTTTTTAATCAATTGACGGGTTCCAATCAGCATGTTGGAAACTTTCCCGGAGTCACGGTGGAAAGCAAGGAAGGTATCATCCGAGGCCATAACGAGGCAACCATTGTCGATCTTCCCGGTGTTTATTCTCTTTCACCGTATACCAGTGAGGAAGTTGTCACGCGCGATTTTATTATCAAACAGCATCCAGATGGTATTATCAATATTGTCGATGCCACAAATCTTGAGCGCAATCTTTATTTAAGTATGCAATTGATTGAGCTTAACATGCCCATTGTCATTGCACTCAATATGATGGATGAAGTTCGGTCTAACGATGGAACTATTAAAATATCTCAAATGCAAGAAACTCTGGGCGTTCCGATAGTTGCTATTTCCGCTAGTAAAAATGAGGGTATCAGTGAGCTGATCGATATTGCCATAAAGATGGCTGAATCGATGCAGCTCCCCAAGAAGCAGGATTTTTGCTCCGGCGCTACGCACAGGACGATTCATTCTGTTGCGCATCTCATTGAGGATCACGCCGAACGTATTAAAGTGTCTCCGAAGTTTATCGCAACCAAAATAGTTGAAGGTGATCAGACTTTAATAGATGTTCTGAAACTTTCGGACACTGAGAAATGCTCTATCGAGAATAGCATCAAAGAGATGGAAGATGCGCTCGGAACTGATAGGAAAGCCGCAATTGCGGATATGCGTTACATTTTCATTGATAAGCTCTGCGCCGATACCGTGGTGAAACCCAAAGAAAGCAAGCAACACCTTCGTAGCGTAAAAATAGATAATGTTTTAACGCATAAGTATCTTGCCATACCAATATTCTTAAGTCTCATGGGGTTGACTTTCTGGTTGACTTTCGGTGTGATTGGCAGCTTTTTCAGCGGGTTGCTGGGAAGCGGGATTGCGTGGGTCAGCGATACCACGAGAATCGGACTGAGTGCAGCCGGGTTTAACCCTGTAATGATTTCGTTGGTCGTTGAGGGTATTTTTGCCGGCGTGGGCAGCGTATTGTCGTTTATTCCTACTATTGTGGTGCTGTTTTTCTTTCTTTCGCTTTTTGAGGACAGTGGGTATATGGCGCGCGTTGCTTTCGTGATGGACAAGCTGTTGCGCAAGATCGGCCTTTCCGGGCGCAGCTTCGTGCCCATGTTGATCGGGTTCGGCTGTTCCGTTCCCGCCATCATGGCAACGCGAACGTCGCCGAGTGAGCGTGACCGCAAAATGACTATCCTCTTGACGCCATTTATGAGTTGCAGCGCTAAGTTGCCGATATATGGGATGTTCACCATGGCGTTTTTCCAAGATAACCGAGCGCTTGTAATGATTGCTCTCTACTGTTTGGGAATATTACTTGGCGTGATCAGCGGGCTGATATTTAATAAAACACTCTATCGCGGCCATCCAGTGCCTTTTATCATGGAACTGCCCAATTATCGCATGCCGAGCACCAAGACAGTGCTGTTGCTGCTTTGGGAAAAAGCCCATGATTTTCTGACACGGGCATTTACCGTTATCTTTATTGCAACGCTGGTTATTTGGTTTTTTCAGACATTTGATGCGCGTTTCAATGTGGTCACGGACAGTGCGGACAGCATGCTTGCCGCTATTGGGAGACTTATAACGCCAATATTCGTTCCGCTTGGGTTTTCCGACTGGCGTGTTTCAACCGCCCTGATTACGGGGTTCATGGCCAAAGAGGCAGTTATCAGCACGTTTGCGGTGCTTACGGGCGCCAGTGCGTCCGAACTTCCCGTTGCGCTGTCCCAGATGTTTACGCCACTTTCGGCGCTGGCCTTTTTGGCGTTCACACTTGTTTATTCCCCGTGCATCGCCGCAATCAGCACAATAAAACGCGAAATGCACAGTTCAATGGCCGCGCTGGGTGTGGTCCTATATCAAACGGCGGTGGCGTGGGTGGTTGCGTTTATCGTTTATCAGGTCGGCAATTTGTTAATATAGGAGAGCGATACCATGACCATGATCGACTATGTACTTCTTGCCGTGATTGCAGCGTTGGTGTTACTTGCGGTGCGAAATATGCGTCAGCATCAAGGCGGTTGCCGCGGCTGTGAAGGATGTCAATACCGTGACGAATGCGGCAGAAGCGCGAACAAGCCAAGGACGAAGGCGTGATGCTTGAGCAAGTGTAAGTATTTTGATAATTTATACAATGTTGGCAACGGCACGTTGAATGCCTTGGCCGTTCCAGAAGGATTCAACTCATTATTCTTGACTTTGCTATTGTCTCCCGTTATGATTACTAAGACGGGATGCACCGTCGGCCTTTGCTGAAGCAGGGGCACGAGAAACACGGGATGGCCATGAAGGTTTATCGGTTTCGCACTGAAGCCGTTTCTTTCATGGCCTGTTTTTATTTTATTCACGCAACCGAAATCGACGATCATGAAGGTCGTCTGTTTCGGTATTTTTTTTTAGAAAGGAGGTCTTTTTTTGCAGCCACTGATGCTGAGAACCTGGCTAAAAGGCTCAATCTTCATTGCGATGGGAGTGTTGCTGCCTATTGCATTTCATGTGGCGGGCGCTATGGGGCCGATATTTCTGCCAATGCATATCCCTGTGCTAATGGCGGGACTTTTGCTGGGACCGCTCGTTGGAGCATTGGTTGGAGTCCTGACGCCGATATCCAGCTCACTGCTTACGGGAATGCCGCCTGTATTGCCAAGCCTGCCGATCATGATTCCTGAGCTGATGGTTTACGGCTGGGTGTCGGGGTATGTACGGCGGCGCTGGAATTTGATCGGCGCGTTGGTGGTCGCCATGTTGGCGGGGCGATTGGCGGCCGGAATCATGGTGTGGGTCATGGCCCATTGGATAGAACTTCAATGGGGCCCTTGGGTATATCTTGCGGCAAGTGTTGCCAAAGGCGTTCCAGGGCTGATTATACAGCTGCTATTGATTCCATTGGTGGTAAAACGACTGGAAGGATGGATTCACACGTGAAAATAAAAACAGGACTTATAAGTTCGATTATTATGGCGGGGATGCTGATCATTGTCCCTCCATCAGCAAAAGCCGCCGAAATCCCCAGTTTTGACATGCAGGAAATTGTCATTGTGGGTGAAGCGTTCCAGAACCCTTTGCCGGAGGACTCGGTCAATGTTCGTCACGTCAACCCGGCTAAGACGGCCACACTGCCCGAAATTCTGCGCCAAACTACCGGGATCGATATTCAGCTTCGCGGTTCGGTCGGCGACAATCAGGACGGTACGGTGAAATTGCGGGGCTACGACGCCCGCCGGTTTACAGTGCTGCTCAATGGCAGGCCGATCAACTCAGCCGGGGTGATGGGCGGCCAATATATCGATTGGAACACGATTCCGCTTGACACGGTGGAAAAGATTCAAATTATTAAAGGGGCTAAGTCTGCCGCGTATGGCAGTACTTTGGGCGGCGTTATTAATATCATAACAAAGGAAAAACCGTCAGGTGGCGAAGCTACTGTTGTGATGGGGGATCAAGGGCGACAGGGATACTACATCCGGCAGGGTGGTTCGAACGGTAATCTGGATTTTGATTTTTATGCCAATCATCAGGCAGCTAACGCCTATCTGCGTAATAACGATTTCAAGCAGGATCAGTTTGGTGCGCGGTTCGGCTGGGGAACAGAGACGGATAAGCTGCTGGTCGGGTTAAACTATACCGAGACGCGGAGAGGTTTTATTGTACAAAACGATTCGACATACGTTGGCGGAGTCGCTTTTGATTCTAGCTACCCAACCGCGCGGGGAGATTCTCTCTCGCCAGCGGCGCGATGGACTGGAACTGCTGCAACGAATCCATACCTGCCGCGCGATGGATCCTATTGGAACAAGCGAAACTTTAATTATGACCTTACTTATCGTCATAAAACAAAAAACGGACAGTGGGAATTATCCTACTGGAAGAATGATGAGAAGCGTCGGGAAGTTAACTATAATACCTCAGGTGTGCTCGTTTTAGATCGGGAAGTTGTGACCGACCAATCGGACAGTTTTGCCCTGAGAGGCACGGAAAAAAGACAACGTCATGAGTTTGGCTATGGTATCGAATATAAGCGATTGCGGTATGGCGACGGTACATGGTATGTCAAGCCGGCAGGAGCCAGTGAGATGTACCCGTCTCAGAAAGTCAACCTGCTCGGCGTGTATCTCGACGATAGCTGGAAGTTGAATCAACGGTGGAAAGCCTATTTTGGTTTGCGTTACGACAGCTTTCAGGGCAGCCCCGACTCCGCTCTGTGGGCGAATGCGATGAGTTCGGACTACAATGCGGTATCTCCGAAGTTCAGCTTGTCATGGAAAAATGATGCCGATACCACGACCTATATTTCGGTGAATCGGTTATGGCGGGCACCCTCCATGGCGGAGTTTTACTGGTGGGGTCAAAATTACAACACCGGCGCAGGGGCCAATCCTTCCTATGGAAAAGCCCTGAAGCCGGAAGAAGGCATTGGCTATGAACTGGCCATGGAACATAAATACAGCAAAAATCACAGTGGCAAGGCAGCCGTTTACTACCAGTCGGTGAATGATTTCATCCAATTCCAACATGTATCCCCTTACTATGCCTACAATATCGATCACGTGAATCTTTGGGGGCTGGAGTTGGAGCATCGCTGGCAGATGGACAAAAAGAACTCCCTGACCCTGAGTTATACGTATCAGCATACGGAAAAATCCGGACAGGCAGCCGTCGATAACAAAGGGCTGTCGGATGAGCTGGATTACCGTCCCCAGCATAAGCTTGGCTTGAGTTGGGCCTACGACGCCAAACCTTGGAGGTTGCGCTACACTTTCAACTATATAAGCTCGCAGCGTGATGGCCTGACTACACCAGGAACCGTCTACACGATTTCCGGCTACACTGTGCATAATATTGAGTTCGTGCGCAATCTGGGCGAAAAGCGTACCTTGGGTCTGTACATTCAAAACTTGTTTGATCAGTCCTATGTAGAACAATATGGGTATCCGATGCCGGGTCGACGATTCCTGGTTTCGTTTACGCAGGCGTGGTGATGAAGATGAAACGTAATGATCGGGATTATTTCAATTATTTGGCGGAAAGCTGGGACGCAACCCGCGCCCATGATGCGGCGCGTTTGGCTGAGTTGATAGCTAAAAGCGGCATCCTGACAGGTCAGACGGTACTGGACATCGGCTGCGGAACGGGAGTGCTGCTGCCGTTCCTGCGGGATGCCGTCGGTCCGTCCGGCTCTATCATGGGTATCGACATCGCCGATAACATGGTGAAGATCGCAGCTGAGAAAATAAAGCATTTTATTAACGTGACTGTGCTGAGGACCGATATTATGGAGTATTCTCCCGTTCGGCGATTCGACCACATCACCTGTCTTAACTTCTTTCCCCATATTCAGGACCGTCCGGCATTTTTGCAAAAAGCAATCGCCGAGTGGCTGGTTCCGGGCGGTTGGCTACATGTCTTCCACGACTTGTCACGGGCGCAGGTCAACTCTATTCATGGCGAAAGCAAAACGGTGAAGGAAGATCGGTTGCCGCCGTGCGAAGCCGTGGGGGAACTGTTTGCGGCAGCCGGGTTCAAAGCGGTCGAGTGTTTCGAGAGTGACACTTGCTATTTTGTGCAGGGGCAGAAACCTTTCGAGTAGCTATCGTTGATAAAGCAGCTGGAAGAATGCTTGCATCAGATGAATAAAAATGTCAAAAGCAGTTTTTGTTAAAGCGGTACCCTTTCTTGACTTTGCCATTGTCTCCCTATATGATTAAACTTGCGGGATGCACCGCTAACCTTTACTGAAGCAAGGGACAAAAGAAACACAGAATGAGCCATGAAGGTTTATCGGTTTCGCCATGAAGCCGTTTCTTTCGTGGCTTTTTATTTTGCGAAAATAATAAAATGGATGGAGGAATGTAAAATGAATTTCAAAAAAAACAAACTCGCAATCGTAGGTGTGGGTCATGTCGGGTCGGCGGTATTGAATTGCGCATTGTCATTTAACCTGGCTGCGGATATCGCACTTATTGATATTGACGAAAAAAAGGCCATCGGCGAGGCGCTGGACGCCAGCCACGGCACGCCATTCGCCAATAGTCCCAGTGTACATATCCACGCGGGAGGGTTCGAGGAATGCAAGGAGGCGGATGTGATTATCATCGCCGCCGGTCCCAGTGTGCTGCCGGGTGAAAACGTCGACCGACTGGTTCTCGCCGAACGCAATGTCAAAACGATACACGACGTGATGACTGCCATTGTAAAATATACCCAAGATGCCGTCATTATCATGATTACAAATCCGCTCGATATCACGGCGTATTGTGCGCAAAACTTGTTTGGCTATCCCAAACACAAAATTTTTGGCACCGGAACTACACTGGAAACGGCGCGGCTAAGACGGATTTTGGGCGATAAATATAAAGTGGATCCGAAAAATGTCCACGGCTATATGCTGGGCGAGCATGGCAATTCGGCCTTTCCGGCCTGGAGTCTGGTGAATATTGCCGGGATTCACAGCGATCAGCTGGATGCTTATTTTCAGCCGTCTGAGCCGTTGGAACGTGATAAAATCGGTGCGGAAGTGATCAACATTGCGTATGATGTTCTCAATTTCAAGGGATGCACCAATTACGGCATTGCCATGGTAGCCTGCCGCATTGCCAGAGCCGTATTCTATGACGAAAATGCAGTTTTTCCCGTGTCGACAACGCTGGAAGGCGAATATGGGATAACAGATGTTTCCCTGAGTTTGCCTTGCATCATCAACGCAGGCGGCGTCAAAAGAAGGCTGGAAGTTTCGCTGGCGGAAAGCGAAGTGACGAAACTAAAGCTATGTGCGGAGAATATAACCAGGGTGTTAAAATCGGTAGGAGTAAAGAAGTAGAAAAAAACCACAAGACCAATATACGCCTCACTCCGCCGCTTATCGTTTCGCAGGCTGATCTCGACTGGGCCTACGACAGGATATGCCAAGTACTCGAATAAGCGTAGGCGTTGCCTACGTATTGACTTCACCGTTATATCTCGCTATGATTGAAAAAGCGGGATGCACCGCTGGACTTTGCTGAAGCAGGGTAAGAGAAACGTATGATGAGCCATGAAGGTTAATCGGTTTCACTATGAAGCCGTATTCTTCATGGCTTTTTTGTGTAGAAGGGGATGAGAGTTTTGAGAATACGAATTGGAAAAAGGCATATTCAAATTTTGTTTAGCTCTGTGGTGGTTATTATGCTGCTGATGGCTGTCGGTTGCGGCGGGACGCAGGCGGACAAGAAAACGGACACGTCTGATGCGCTCGCTCCAGCTGTTTTGACCATCGCCGATACGGCGGGAGACTGGGGCTTCCCTTCCCCTTTTCTCCACTATCAACGCGGGCCGGGGTATATTCGGATGAGCCTCTTGTTTGACACATTGGTGTGGAAAGATGCCAAGGGGTTCGTCTCTGCCTTGGCGGAGCGGTGGGAAGTGTCCGAAGATGGCTTGACGTACCGATTCTTTTTGCGTCAAAATGTGAAGTGGCATGATGGAAAACCCTTCACACCGGGCGATGTTGTTTTCACTTTCGCATATTTGAAGAAAAACGGGTATTCATGGGCGCCGACTCCGATGATCAGTAAGGTGGAGGCTGTAGGAGAGCGGGAAATCAAAATTTCGCTAACGAAACCGTACGCGCCGTTTTTGGATAATATCGCGGCGACGGTTCCCATCTTGCCGCAACATATCTGGCAGGAAGTGAAAGACCCGCGTCAATTCATCCAACCGGCGGCGTTGATTGGAACCGGACCCTATCGACTCAGCGACTACAGTCGGGAGCAAGGCAGTTACCGTTATGCGGTGTTCGATGAATATTACGGTGAAAAAGCAAAGTTTAGCGAAATCCGCTTCGTAAAGATGTCGCCGGAAACGGCGGTGGCCGCGCTTCGACAGAAACAGGTGGATATGATCCAAGCCCCGCCCGACATGGTGGAAAAACTGAAACAGGAAGGTTTTGCCGTTGCCGTAGGCAAACATGACTGGGTGGCGAAACTGCTCATCAATCACCGCAAGCCGCCGTTTGATAATGCGGATTTTCGGCAGGCGTTGGCCTATGCGATTGACAGGAATGCTTTGGTGGATGTGACACTGCGTGGACATGGGCAGGCCGGTAATCCCGGCTTGCTGGCAAAGGATAGTCCCTGGTACAATCCGTCGCTTGCCCTGCCCTATGATCTGGACAAGTCGGCGGTGTTGTTGCGAAAACTTGGGTATGTTCGTTCCGGGCCTTTTTGGGAGAAAGACGGACGCACTCTGGAAATGGAGATGCTGGTTTCGCCGGGAGGGATCGGTGTTCCCGGTTCCCCGCAGGAGCGGCAGGGTGAATTTATCAAGACTCAATTGGAAAAAGCGGGGATCAAGGTACATATACGGGCCTTGGATGCGAAAGCGATCGACAGCCGCGCCGCCGAGTGGAATTTTGAGCTGGCATTGACGGGGCATGGCGGGCTTGGCGGTGATCCGCAGGTGCTGGCGCGGATGATTACCGGCGACAGCTTCCTCAGTGCGCGTTGGAAATCCAACCAGGAATTGACGGAGTTGCTGGCGGCGCAGACTGCGGCGCTGGACCCGGAAAAACGCAAGCAATTGATCTTTCGGGTGCAAGAGCTTTATGCGGCGGATATGCCGGCGATTCCATTGTATTATCCAACCTGGTATTATGCCCACAATAGCCGTGTTCCAGTGTATTTTACTTTTCAGGGAATAGCCAACGGCATTCCCCAACCGTTCAATAAATTACAGTTTATAAAAGGAGGACAATGAGATGGAACAGTTTGAAATTCCGGCAGAATTAAAAGAGGTGGTCCGGTTTCATGGGCATGTTTGCCCGGGACTGATCATCGGATATCGGGCCGCGATGCTGGCGACAAAAGTGCTGGATCTTCACCGGGACCAGGACGAGGAACTAGTGGCGGTCGTCGAAAATGACGCTTGTGGTGTGGACGCGATTCAGTGGATGCTGGGCTGCACAATTGGCAAAGGCAACTTGATCTTCCGCGATCAGGGCAAGCATGCATTCGCCATTTTTCGCCGGGATACCGGAAAGGCGGTCCGAATGGTGTTCAAAGGGCAGGCGGGAGCGAGTTCGCCGGAGGGAATTCTTCTGCGAAAAAAAATCATGGGGGGAAGCGCAACGCCTGAGGAAAAAACAATGTTCGAAGCGCAGAAGAACCAACGGATGCGCCAGATGATGGAAGCAAAGGATGAGGAACTGTTCGAATGCAAACAACCGACTTTTTCCATCCCGGAACGGGCCCGGATTTTTGACTCCGTTGCCTGTGAAGTGTGCGGCGAAGTCACGATGGAACCCCGCCTGCGCCTCGTCGATGGGAAAAAAGTCTGTATCGCCTGCGCCGAGCCCTATCATCGGGGTTGGTAGGTTCGATCGGGAGGAACGACATGCGCTTTGCCAGACTGCTGACGGACTATGCCATAGCCTTTTTCATTCTCTGTTCACTAGGGTTCGTTTTGCCGCGCTTATTGCCGGGTGACCCGTTTCTGGCCATATATGGCGAGGAAGCGGCGCTGTCAATGACACCGGAAATGAAAGCCGAAATTTATCGGCGTTTTGC
>Ga0316604_10001909_pt1 | contig 17168 bp, 15 predicted proteins | sample OWC_soil_day20_C_FD_207650 | JGI IMG/M metagenome (GOLD analysis project Ga0316604, IMG submission 207650) | Wetland soil microbial communities from Old Woman Creek delta, Ohio, United States - OWC_soil_day20_CT | ecosystem: Environmental > Terrestrial > Soil > Wetlands | place: USA: Ohio... | reverse complement strand
GTGCACCATGCTCTCGCCCTGGCTCGCCAGTTGGGTGGCGTGGGTGGAATTGGCCTCGGTTTCCTTGGCGCTGAGCGAGATGTGGTCGATGCTGACCGCCATCTGCTCGATCGCCGCTGCCGTGGAGGAAATGGCATCGGAAGAGTGCCTGGTCGCATCGTTGATCTGTTCCATTTGTCCGGACAGGCTGTGCGAAGCCTGCCCGACCCGGTCGGCATTGCGCTGGATGCTCTCGATGATGCCGCGCAGGCTGGTCTGCATGGTCTGGATCGATTCCATCAGGCTGCCCGGCGCCCCGGTGCTGCTGATCTGCTGGCTCAGATCCCCGCCGGCGATGGTCTTGGCCATTGCTGCCGCGTACTCCGGCTCGCCACCCAAGGCCCGGTATATCTTGCGCGCCATGACCACGGCCGCCGCAATCACGACCGCAAAGATGGCCAGTCCGATCAGGATGAAGCGTAGCGCATTGCTCCAGTAGGCTTGGTCAATATCATCGACAAACAGGCCGAAACCGACAATCCAGCCCCAGTCCGGAATTTTGGCCAGGCCATTGATCTTGGGCACCAACTCTTCGCCCTTGGGGCGCTTGGTCTTGATTTCCACCAGCGCAATATCGGTCGTTTTGAGGGCGTCCAGATAAATCTGGAACGTGGTGCGACCATCGGGCATTTTGGCCCCCATGTCCACCTTGCCTTCCTTGCGGGCATCGGGATGAAGCAGCGTAGTGCCAACCATGTCGCGCACAAAGACAAAATCGTCGCCTTCGCGCAGACCAGAGAGCGCCTGTTTGGCCTTGGCCTGCGCCTCGTCGCGGCTCAACGTACCGGCCTTTTCCTGAGCCACGTAGACGCCGACCTGCTTGCTGGCCAGGGTCACCATCAGGCGGATCTGAGCCTGCCGGTCTTCCAGCATGGAGGTGCGGATCGTCTGCAGCGCAATCAGCACCAGCACCAGCGCGCCCACGGCCGCGAATCCCACGATCAAAACAAGTCGCGTGGAGAGTTTCATATGAATTAAATCCTTACCCCTGTTCGTAGTAGAGTGCACGGTATTACATTTGCGACTCTTTGCAAAGCCCGGTATTTCCTCCTTTGAGCGTGTGTGCTAATTACCACGGACCCTTGTGGTCATGGGCGTGAGGCATGCGGCGCATACTTTCTTTGTGTGCAAAATTTAGGGCTTTGTTTTCAACAATATATGTAGCCTGTATGCAAGAAATACATTTCCGTATTTGCCCGGCCTGTTGCCCGGCACGTCAGGGCCGCTGGGGGACTTGCCGAATCCCGGCCGCATGGATGCTATGCGCCAGCCTCGGGCGCTGCCACCACGTTGATGGTGACTTCGCCCACTTGCACCTGCTGCCCGGGGCGGATTTTGTTGGTTTTGCGCAGTTCCTGCCGGCCATCGACGCTGACCACCCCACTGGCGACCAACGCCTTGCCCGCGCCGCCGCTATCGACCACGCCGCAGATTTTCAGCAGATCGTTCAGGGCAATGTATTCCGTGGAGATTTCGACTTCGAGTATTTGCATGGCCGTGCCGTAAGGGAAGGAAAGCGGCATGGTAACAGCAAGTGCAAAATACGCTGAATGGATGATGTGCCGATGGCTTTGGGAGTCATATGAAAAGCAGCCTGCCGAAGAAAACGGCAGGCTGCTTTCAGTTCAAGGAGGGTGCGATGCGGAACCGGCTTCTGCGGATCAGACCTTAAAGCGCGCCACCGACTGGCGCAGTTCGGCGGCCAGCCGTTCCAGCATCAGCACGTTTTCGTTGGCAGCTCGAACCGACTGCGCCGATTCCTCGACCATGCTGGAAATCTGTTCGACGTTGCTCGCCACGCTGCCGCTGGCCTGGCTTTGCTCGGTCGTGGCATTGGCCACTTCGCGGATCTTGCCCAGCGCCACCACCGAGGCTTCGCTGATCTGGCGCAGCGCTTCACCGGCCTTGCCGGCCATTTCCACCCCGAGTGCCACCTGCGGACCGACGGCCTGCATGCCGTTCACCACGGCCGAGGTGTCGACGTTGATGGCCTGGATCATGTGGGCAATCTGCCCGGTGGCCTGGCTGGTGCGTTCGGCCAGCTTGCGCACTTCGTCCGCCACCACGGCAAAGCCGCGACCCTGTTCACCCGCGCGCGCGGCTTCGATCGCCGCATTCAGCGCCAAGAGGTTGGTCTGGTCGGCAATTTCCTTGATCACGCCGGCAATGCCGCCGATTTCACGCGTGCGCGCTACCAGCCCACCAATCAAGCCGGATGCCTCATCCACATGTCCTGCCGCACGGCTGATCTCGCTGCTCGCCTGGCGCACTAGGCTTTCGCCCTGGCTCGCCAGTTGAGTGGCATGGGTAGAGTTGGTCTCGGTTTCTTTGGCGCTGAGCGAGATGTGGTCGATGCTGACCGCCATCTGCTCAATGGCGGCTGCTGTGGAGGAAATGGCATCGGAAGAGTGCTTGGACGCATCGTTGATCTGCTCCATCTGTCCGGACAGGCTGTTCGAGGCTTGCCCCACCCGATCGGCGTTGTGCTGGATGCTCTCGATGATGCCGCGCAGGCTGGTCTGCATGACCTGGATCGATTCCATCAGACTGCCCGGCGTCCCGGTGCTGCTGATCTGCTGGCTCAGATCCCCGCCAGCGATGGTCTTGGCCATCGCGGCCGCATACTCCGGCTCGCCACCCAAGGCCCGGTAGATCTTGCGCGCCATGACCACGGCCCCTGCGATCACGACCGCAAAGATGGCCAGTCCGATCAGGATGAAGCGCAGTGCATTGCTCCAGTAAGCCTGGTCAATGTCATCGGCAAACTGGCCGAAACCGATAATCCAGCCCCATTCCGGGATTTTGACCAGGCCGTTGATCTTGGGCACATCCACCTCGCCCTTGGGGCGTTTGGTCTGGATTTCCACCAATGCCAGATCGCTTGTTTTCAGTGCATCGAGGTAGACCTGCATCGTCGTGCGGCCATCGGCACCCTTGGGGCCCATATCCACCTTGCCGACTTTGCGCTCATCCGCATGAACCAGCACCGTTCCGGCCATATCGCGAACCAGCACGTAATCATCGCCCTTACGCAAGCCAGCAATGGCTTGCTTGGCCTTGGTCTGCGCCTCGTCCCGGCTTAGCGTACCGGCCTTTTCCTGCGCAATAAAAATCCCGACCTGCTGGCCAACCATGCTTACCATCAAGCGGATTTGGGTTTGCCGATCTTCCAGCATGCTCGAGCGTATGGTTTGCAGTGCAATCAGAACGAGAACCAGTGCGCCCAGAGCCGCAAACCCTACAATCAAGCCCAAACGGGTAGAGAGTTTCATATTAAAAACGGTCCAAAACATTTCAGGGGCAGACACATTAGTTCATTTATCTCGCAATGCACAGTCAGCAATTAACAAGCATGGCGAAACCATTAACTTCGGTGATATTTCTTTGGCCTTAATATTGAAACGGTTTCGGGCTGGAAATAGTCACGCGGCGGGTTTGTTGCTCAAGAGCCACCATCGGCGTGCAAGGTTTTGGCTCCTTTGCGGCATCTACACTGTTTCTGATCAAACGTTACCTACAAAACGAACAAATCCCGGGCGCTGTGAGCGCTGCCGGGATTTGTAACGAGTGGGTTTGGGAAGTTCAGGAATTTATTGAAAAGCACCCACGGGTTCCGGAGAGCTTGCACGTCCAATCCGCTGGAACATGGCCTTGTCCTCGGCGATGCCGGCGCCCAGCGTGGTCAGGTAGTCCCCAACCAGTGCCGCACTCACACCCGCGCCCAGCGCTTTTTCCTGGATGTGGAAAATCAGGTTGCGTCCGCCGGCGAAACGCAGATGGGCGGTGGGGTTGATGAAGCGGAACAAGGCGATGGTCACCAGGATTTCATCGTCCGAGAGCGGCGAGCTGCCTTGCAAGGGCGTGCCTTCAATCGGGTTGAGGATATTGATCGGGATGGAATCAATCGCCATTTCGCGCAGGACAAACGCCATCTCAATGCGCTGCGCCATGGTTTCGCCCATGCCGAAAATCCCGCCGCTGCAAATCTTCATGCCCAGCGCTTGCGCTTCGCGGATCGTGCGCTGTTTTTCCTCGAAGGTATGCGTGGTGCACAGATTCGTAAAATGCGATGGTGCGGTTTCGATATTGCAGTGATAGCGCTCGACGCCTGCTGCTTTGAGTTTTTGCAGCTCAGGCGTGCGCAACAGGCCCATCGAGGCGCACAGCGCGATGTCGCATTCCTTGCTGATCGCCTCGTATATCTTGCACGCTTCCTGCACTTGTTTGGGTTTGAGCGCCCGGCCACTGGTAACCAGCGAAAAGCGGCCCACGCCCTTGCTGTGGTTCTCCAGCGCCAGCTTCAAGCCTTCTTCTGCGCTCACCAGCTTGTATTCGGGCACGCCGGTCTTGAAATGGCGCGATTGCGAGCACCATTTGCAATCTTCGGAGCAGCGCCCCGATTGCGCATTCATGATCGAGCACAGGTCGATCCGGTCACCCATGAAACGGGCGCGGATCTGGTCCGCCGCCGCGTACAGGGCTTCTTTTTCGGTGGTTTCCGACAAAGTCAGGGCTTCGTCCGTGCTGATTTGGCCACCGGCCAGAATCCGCATCTTGAGCGCTTCGATCTGTTCAACATTCATGGTGTGATTGACTCAATATCGGCATGCCAGGCAAAGGCATGGTGAGGTTGGAAATAACCCTGTATGTCGGCAGGGTTTTACGAGGAATTGTACATGGACCGGCCGCCCGCGAAGACCACACCGAGAAACGCAACAGCACTTCCTGCCGGCGGGGGAGATTGGTTTAAGATAAGCCACATGAAAACCAAGCCTGCCTATTCCACCACGCCAGATCTCTTTGCCGGCCTCGCCGCCGAAGCCCTGCTCGACCAATTGGACACATGGGCCGAGGCCGGCTGGCTGCGCCGGCTGGACAGCGCGTTTGCCCGCTTCGTTGCGAGGCTCGCCCCGGCGAGTTCGTCCGAGCTGCTGCTGGCGACAGCATTGCTCGCGCACATGGAGGGACGCGGACACAGTTGCCTGGCGCTGGATGAACTCTTGGTCGCGCCGCAGGAACTGCTCGGTTGGCCGGAGGATGCCGCTACCGCTCTGGCCGGCGTGCTGCGCGAGCTACCGCGCGACTGGCTGCCGGCGCTGGCCGCGAGCACGGTGATCGGAACCGAGAAACAACCGCTGGTGCTCGACGGCGCCCGCCTGTATCTGCGCCGCTACTGGCGCTATGAATGCCAGGTTGCTCAGGCTGTTCATCAGCGCGTTGCCGAAACGCAGGTCATCGAAGCCGCAGCGGTCCGCGCCTGGCTCGACCAGCTGTTTCCGAGCGCGGCGATCGGGCCGGACTGGCAGAAGATCGCCTGCGCCAATGCGCTGCGCGGGCGGCTCGGCATCATCACCGGCGGGCCGGGCACCGGCAAGACCTATACCGTGGCGCGCCTGCTGGCGCTGCTGTTTGCCACCGCGCCGCAGCCCGACAAGCTGCGCGTGGCGCTGGCGGCGCCGACCGGCAAGGCGGCGGCGCGGCTGAAACAGTCGATCGACAAGGCCATCGGCGGCTTGGCCGCCACCCTGGGCGACGATCTGCCGCTCGCCGCACTGGCGGAACGCATGGGTGCGGCACGCACGCTGCATTCGTTGCTCGGCGCGCGACCGGACACGCGGCGCCTGCGCCACGATGCCGGCAATCCGCTCGATGTCGACGTGCTGATCGTCGATGAAGCCTCGATGGTGCATCTGGAAATGATGGCCGCGCTGCTCGCCGCCTTGCCGGCGCATGCCCGATTGATCCTGCTCGGCGACAAGGACCAGCTGGCTTCGGTCGAAGCCGGCGCGGTGCTGGGCGATCTGTGCCGCGATGCCGAGAGCGGGTGCTATTCGGTGGCGACACGTGACTACGTGGTTGCAACCACTGGCGAAACCATCCCGCCGGCATATCTCGATCCGGCCGGCTCGATGCTCGCGCAGCAGACCGTGATGCTGCGCGAAAGCCGCCGCTTTGGCGGGCCGATTGGTCAGCTGGCGCTGGCAGTGAATCGTGGCGATGCCGCCGGCGCGCAGGCTTGCCTGCATGCCCCCGGCGACGAGGTGCGCTGGATCGGCCATGCCCGTCCGGATGCGCTGGTGGCGCTGGCGCTAGATGGCCGCGTGGGTGCGCCGGGCGGCTATCGCAGCTATCTCGAGGAAGTGCGTAGCGGCCCGCACGGCGATCATGCGGCGTGGATCAAGCGCGTGCTGAGCGCGTTCGAGCGTTTTCGCATCCTCTGTGCACTGCGCGAGGGCGAGTGGGGCGTGGCCGGGCTGAACCGGGCGATCGAAGCCGCACTGGCCGAGGCGCGGCTGATCGGCAAGCGTAGCGAGTGGTATGCCGGGCGTCCGGTGATGGTGACGCGCAACGATTACGGCGCGGGCGTGTTCAACGGTGACATCGGCATTGCCTTGCCAGCGGCGCTGGCCGGTGCGGCGATGCGCGTGTTCTTTCTCAATGGCGACGAGGTGCGCTCGGTGCTCGCCAGCCGGCTGGCCGAAGTGGAAACCGCGTATGCGATGACTGTGCACAAGTCGCAGGGCTCGGAGTTTGAACACACGGTGCTGGTACTGCCGCCAGAAACCAACCAGGTGCTGACGCGCGAACTGGTCTACACCGGCATCACCCGCGCCCGCGCCCGCTTCACGCTGGCCTGTGCCCATCCCGTGGTATTGGCTGACGCCATTGTCCGCAAAACCCAGCGCGCCAGCGGCCTCGCGGTAAAACTGGGCGGCTGAAACGGCAACATTGCCCTGCAAATCTTCGCCCCATCCCGTCCGCTCATTTTTTAAATAAAAAGACATTTTATAGAAATAATGCAGCAAGCCTGCGGCCTGACCCTGCGTGTTTTTTAAGACGCCTATCGGCAAAGTGTGGTTTATTTTAAATGCCATGATGGTAAGGCCAGCTTACCTATTGCGAGCCACATAAAAATTCCGTATACAGCTATGTAGGAACAAAAAGCCGAACTACAACGGCGGTTCCTGACACGAAAAATACCGGCAGTCAGGCGTACCGGGAGTTCCCGGATATGCCAAATCCAGGAGGATTTTCATGAAAAAGATCGTTGTTTTGCTCGCTCTGGCAGGCATTTCCCAGCTCTCTCTCGCAGCCGTTGATCTCAAGCTCGGCCACTTTGCGCCCGATGGCCATCCGTGCGATGTTGCGGCCAAGCAGTTCAAGGCCAATGTGGAAAAGCGCACCAATGGTGAAGTCAAGATCAACCTGTTTGGCAACAACGCATTAGGCAATCCGCCCGAAGTGCTGGAACAGGTGTTGCTCGGCGCCGTGGACATGAGCCTGTCCGGCCAGGACCAGATTGCCAAGCACCTGCCTTTCTACGACGTGATCAGCACTCCGTTCGCCTTCAAGGACTACACCACGGCAGACAAGATCATCGATGGCGATTTCAAGAAATGGGCCGAACCGGAACTCGCCAAGAAAAATCTGGTACATCTTTCTGACTGGGAATGGGGCTTCCGCCAGCTGACCAATTCCAAAAAACCGGTGCAGACGCCGGCCGACATGAAGGGCATGAAGATCCGCACGCCCCCGGCTTTTGCCTACCAGGCTTTTGTGGAAGCGGCAGGCGGCAATGCCCAGACCATCGCTTTCTCCGAGCTGGTGATGGCCATGAAGCAGGGCGTGGTTGATGGCCAGGAAAACCCGATCGGCACGATCTACAACCTCAAGCTGTATGAAAACCAGAAGTACATGTCGATCCTGAACTACACCTACAGCTCGATGGTGCATCTGGTGAACAAGAAAAGCTGGGACAAGCTGAATCCGGCCCAGCAAAAGGTGCTGGCCGAGGAATCCGCCTCCGCCGCCAAACTGGCCCGCAAGCTGTTGCGGGATGACGAAGCCAAGCAGCTGAAGGAAATGGAAGCCAAGGGCCTGGTCGTTGCCCGTCCGGATCTGGGGCCGTGGAAGGCCGCGATGGGTCCGGCCTGGGACAAGGTCAAGACCCGTGTCGGTGCCGACAATTTCAAGAAGTTCATGGACATGGTTGAAAAGAACAGCAAGTAAGTTTGGTTAACCATCATGGCGGGACGTTCGCGAGGACGCCCCGCCATTTAACGCAATCCATACCCATCACTTCCGGAACGGACTCCGCCAAGGGAGCTTTACAAGATGTTGACCTTATCCATTTTCGCGGTGCTGTTGATCTTGCTGGTGATCGACGTTCCCATCGCCGTGGCGATTGGCCTGACTGCCATTGCCTTCTTCGTCGGCATGGGCCAGAGCGATTTTCTGGCTATGCTGCCGCAGCGCATGTATTCCGGTACCACTGGCTTTACCCTGCTGGCCATCCCGTTCTTTATCCTGGCCGGTAACCTGATGAATACCGGCGGCACCACCACCCGGCTGTTCCGCTTTGCCCGTGCGCTGGTCGGGCATGTGCCCGGCGGTCTTGGCCAGGTCAGCGTGGTTTCCTCGATGATCTTCTCCGGCATGTCCGGCTCGGCCGTGGCCGATGCGGCAGGCCTGGGGCAGATCCAGCACCGCGCCATGGTCGATGCCGGCTACAAGCCCGCAATTTCCGCCGCCATCGTGGCCGGCGCCTCCACCATCGGCCCGGTGATTCCGCCGTCGATTCCGTTCGTGCTGTATGGCGCAATCACCTCGGTTTCGGTCAGCCGCCTGTTTCTCGCGGGTGCCATTCCCGGGGTGCTGATGGGGCTGGCCATGATGATTGGCATCTGGATGATGGCAGGGCCACGCGGTTTGCCAAAAGACCCGCGCGCCAACTTGCGCGAAATCGCGATCAGCTTCAAGGAGGCATTCTGGCCTTTGATGGCGCCGGTGATCATCATCGGCGGCATCACCACCGGCTTCTTCACGCCGACCGAGGCCTCGGTGATTGCAACCTTGTACGCGCTGTTCCTCGGTTTCTTCTACAAGGATCTGAAGGTCAGCGATCTGCCGGATATCCTGTTTGTCTCGCTCAAGCAGACCTGCGGCCTGATGTTCATCATCGCCACCGCCAATTTCTTTGGCTGGTTCACGATCTTCGAGCGCATTCCCGATGCCCTGATCACGCAACTGACCGCGATGGGCGCCACGCCGGCCGGTTTCCTGTGGATCGTGATCGCGATCATTCTGGTGCTGGGCTGTTTCCTCGATGGCAACGCGATCTTCCTGATCACGCTGCCGATCTTCATGAAACTGTGCCCGATGTACGGCATCGATATGGTCAATTTCGGGGTGGTGATGACACTCCTGATCATGATCGGCAACCTGACTCCACCGGTGGGCATGTGCCTGTTCGCGGTGGAAAGCTTTGCCAGGGTAGGTATCTGGAAGCTTGCGGCAGAAAGCCTGCCCTATTTGCTGGCCATCCTGGCGGTGACCATCCTGTGCGCGTTTGTACCGGAAATCGCCCTGTGGTTGCCCAATTATGTGATGGGCGCGGCCTGAGCCGGTTGATTCTCTGAGGATATGCTCATGAAACACACGATTATCTACACCCTCAATCACTTCGACCGGGCACTCACTGCCACGCTGAAGTGGCTCTGCATCGCACTGTTTACCTTGATCACGGTGATCCTGGCGCTGAATATTTTCATCCGCTTCGTGCCGCTGATGTCGATGCACTGGTTCGACGAGGTGCTTGAACTGCTTTACGGTGCGCTGATTTTCTACGGTGCGGCCGCGGTGTGGGTTACGCACAGTCACTTCAGCGTCGGCGACTGGCTGTCCAAGTACCTGAAAACGGTGCGCGCCCGCTTTGTCTACCGACTGTTCGTCGAATTGATGTCGCTGATCTTCATTGCCATTTTCTTCAAGTATGCGCTGGAGCTCACGCTGCAAACCGAAGAACAGACCACGGCGTTTGCCATGTCGAAGAAATGGCTGTATTCGTGCATGCCGATCACCGGCGGCATCATGGTGCTCTACAGCCTCAAGAACATGTATCTTGAACTGGCCAAGATCGTGAATCCGGCGCTCGATCTCGATGAGGGCAAAGAAGACCTGAATCATTAATGCCTTTTACGCTTCTGGGACATCGCTGAACCGCCCGGTGCAAACTGGGCGTTTTTTTGGCGTCCGCCATACGCCGGCCAGGCGCGGCGGGGTGCAGGGATTTGTGGCAAAATCAACGCCCCGAACGACGAGCATTTCCATGGAACCCCTACGACTCTCCAAACGCATGGCCGAACTGGGCCTGTGCTCCCGCCGCGAGGCGGATGAATACATTGCCAAGGGCTGGGTCAAGGTCGATGGCGTGGTGGTCAACGTGCTCGGCAGCAAGGTCACGCCCGACCAGACGATCACGCTGGAGCCTTCGGCCAAAGCGGCGCAGGCCGACCGGGTGACGGTGCTGATCAACAAGCCGGTCGGCTATGTTTCCGGCCAGGCCGAAGATGGCTATCAACCCGCCGTGGTGCTGTTCAAGCCCGAATACCACTGGGAGGAAGACGACAGCGGCATCCGCTTTGCGCCGGCCCATCTGCGCGGCTTGGCGCCGGCCGGACGGCTCGATATCGATTCGGTCGGCCTCTTGGTGCTGACGCAGGATGGTCGCGTCGCCAAGCACCTGATCGGCGAGGATTCGCAGGTCGAGAAGGAATACCTGGTGCGCGTGTCGGGCAAACTGTCGGAAGACGGCCTGCGCAAGTTGAACCACGGCCTGTCGCTCGATGGCGCGGCGCTGAAGCCGGCGCGGGTGTGGTGGCAGAACGAAGACCAGCTGCGTTTCATCCTGAAAGAAGGCAAGAAGCGCCAGATCCGTCGCATGTGCGAACTGGTCGGGTTGGAAGTGGTCGGACTGAAGCGCATCCGGGTCGGGCAGGTGATGCTGGGCAACCTGCCAACCGGGAAATGGCGCTACCTGAAGCCGGGCGAGAAGTTCTGATTCGTTCCACCCAAAGCAAAACGGGCCATTAAGGCCCGTTTTTCATGCTTGCCGCGATGGCGACCGGTTTAATTCGGTTGCGTCTTGAATACGCTCACCGCCTCGTCGATATGGGCAACCGAGCCGCGCAGCGCTTCCATTGATTGCCACAGGTTTTGCAAAAGCTGCTGGTTTTCTTCGGAGAGCTGCGAGATCACCTCCATATTGCGCGCCACATCCTGGCCGGCCAGACTTTGCTGGTCGGAGGCATTGGCAATATGTTCGGCCATGGCCACCGTCTGGATGCTCGCTTCGGCAACCAAGCCCAGTCCGTCCACGCTGTCGCGCATCTTGCCGGAGCTGGTTTCCACCGCTGCCGCTGCCTGATCCATCGAAGAGACCACTTCACCGGCCAGTTGCTGGATGCCGGAGACCATCTTGTTGATTTCCTGGGTGCTGCCAGCGGTGCGTTCGGCCAGCTTGCGCACTTCGTCGGCCACCACGGCAAAGCCGCGTCCGCTCTCTCCAGCGCGTGCGGCCTCGATGGCGGCATTCAGCGCCAGCAGGTTGGTCTGCTCGGCAATTTCCTTGATGACCTGGGTGATATCGCCGATCTTGCCCACGGCCTGATCCAGCTCGGCAATGTTCGCATGCGATTTCGTCACTGCGGCGACCACGGTTTCTGCTGCCATCATGCCGTCCTGCACGGTCAGCCGGCTTTGTGCTACCCGCTCTTCCGACTTGCTGGCGGCGCGCGAGGTTTCTCCTGCGCTGCCGGCGACTTCGGCAACCGCCTGGCAAAACTCTTCGGTGGCCGCGGCGACCGAAGCAACCCGGTCATGCTGGGTATGGATGTGTTCGTTGATGGTGCCCGATTGCTTGTTGGCGTTTTCGACGCTGTGCAGCGAATCGCGGATCGCTTCGCGGATATGGTCGATGCTGACCAGCCAGCGCGTCTGCATGTTCAGAAAGGCATTGGCAAGGCGGCCGATCTCGTCCTGGCGGCGGATCGGATAACGCGTGGCCAGATCCCCCTCTGTGAATTTGCCAATGTTCCGGCCGATCTGTTCCAGCGGGCGGAAAATGCGCAGGTTGAGCATGATGATCGGCGGAATGGCCAGGGCGACGGCCAGCAATCCGGCGACATGATCAATCCAGACCGGAATGTCCAGGAGCTGGATGGCCTTGCTGACCAGCAGGGTGCCAATGGATAGCCCCAGCAGCCCGTTCATCAGGAATTTCAGCGAAAGCGGCCGACGCTTGATAGCCGGGAACGAGGTCTTTTCCCGCAATTTCGCATACAGCGCTTCTGCTTCGGCGATCTGCTGGCGCGTCGGTGCTCGGCGCACCGACATGTAGCCGGTAATTTCACCGCGCTCGAAGATAGGAACGATCTGCGCGTCGACCCAGTAATGGTCGCCATTCTTGGCGCGGTTCTTGACCGTACCGCGCCAGGGCATGCCGGCTTTCAGGCTGGCCCACATGTCTCCGAATGCAGCCGCGGGCATGTCCGGATGGCGAACTATATTGTGGCTGCTGCCGAGCAACTCCGCGCGGGTGAAACCGCTCATGCCCACGAAAGCCTCATTGGCATCCGTGATGATGCCCTTGAGGTTGGTTTGCGAAACGAGATAGGTATTCTGGGGAAGCGGGATATCACGCTGGGTGACGGGCAAATTAATCTTCATGGCGAGCCTGGGTCAAGCAACTGGTGAGAGGAAAATTTCCACTCGGTTATAACAAAAACGCGTTGCATTTTCATTGATAACTTACGGGGTTTCGCCAAAAAACCACATTTACTTTCAATATGTTTGATCACTTCCCGGGCATGGCACCAAAGAAGTGCTTGGCCTCCTCGACATCCTGGCGTAATGCGCCAATCTGGGGCTGGGGAAAGCGTTTCAGCGTGTCGAAAAAATAATCAAAACTTTCCGGATAGGCGTAGGCGGCCTGGCGTATCAGCTCATGGGCGCGGGCCTCGTTGCCACTCAGGGCTTCCATCACGGCCTGATCGGTCATCTGTCCAGGATAGGGGCGCAGGCTGTTCAGCTTGCGCAGGATGGCGAGCTTCCAGGGCATGTCCTTGTCGCTGGCCACGATGTAGTTGGACAGCGCGAATTCCCCGTAGAAATCCAGCAGCGGATTGTGGCGCAGCTTTTCCAGGACCTGGATATTGGCGGCATTGGTTTTTTCGTTGTCGGCGGGATCAAGGATCGGATAAATCTTGAGATAAAGCTGGCCGCCGACCAGCGCCACGGCGAACAGGCCGCCTGCACCCACGGCAAACCCCAGGCGCTGGATCCGGTCGGGCAACGAGAGGGCCACGCCGCCATCGCGCATGAAGACCAGCATCAGTGCAAACGGCCCGAACAGGTGGAAGTACCACAGCGGGTATTCCACCAGGCTGTGCAGGATGGAAACCGTGACCATGGCCGTGGCGACCAGTACCACCGGATCTTTCCACTGGCGCAGCAGCCCGGCGCAAACCCAGAGAATCCCGGCGACGACCGCGCCTGTGCCCAGCAGGCCGGTTTCGGCCATCAGGTTGAGCAGCGAGTTGTGCGCATGCGTGAACAGCACGCTTTCCTGCACTTTGGCAAACTCGGGCAGTGCATGCAGGATTACGCTGTGCACGCCATAGGCGCCCCAGCCCACGCCCAGCAACGGGTGATCCTTGAAAATCATCCAGGCCTTGGTCCATTCCACCAGCCGGCGCGAGCCGTTCGATGCAATGCGATCGACCCCGGTCGGCGCTTCGTTGCTTGCGTTCAGCAGGGCCTGGATCAGGTTGTTGATCACCGGCGCCACAAACTGCATGGCCAGAATGAGCATTGCCGTCGCGCCCAGGAACAGGCCGAAACGGCGCACGCTGTCGCGGCCGCGCCAGGCGATGAAGCCCGCCATCGGCAGCCAGGCCAAGGCATAGAAGAGCACCGAGCGCGAGCTGGACCACGCCATCGACAGCGCCAGCCAGCCGGCCAGCGGCCAGAACGCCCACTGCGGCAGCTTGCGCTCCGCCGCGAGCCAGGCACAGGCTGCCAGTCCCCAGGCCAGATAATGGCCGTACATGTTGCGCTGGCCGATGTTGCCGTAGATCAGCCGCCAGCCGCTCTGGAACAGTTCGATCAGCTGCGACATCCCCACGCCGCTATTGAACAGGGTGCCGGCCACGAGGCCCCAAGCCAGCGCCTGCATCAGGGCGTTCGCGCCCCAATGCGCCTTTGCCCGCGCCAAGGCCCATGCGGACAAACCGGCGCACAGCAGGTACAGGATCGGCACCGTACGCTCGCTCAGGTACGGCGTTGCCACCAGCCAGGTCTGCAGTGCAATCACGCCGGCCAACGCGAACCACGGCAGGCTGGCGCCGGGCAGGCGGGTGCGCTTGTTTTCCGGAGCGGGCAGGAATACGGCCCCCAGCACCAGCAGCGCGGAGAAAACAAAAGCCGCCAGCTCGGACGGAAAAACCGGGTTGGGCTGGTAGCGGAAAGGAATGCCGCACGGCACCGCAGCAAGCAGGAACAAAACGATCTGGAAATAGCGCAGAGGCAGCAGATTCATGAGGGGGAGTAGACCGGGAGTTAGGCGGAAACCGTGGGAGGCGTCCAGCGGGCGGCCAGCAGGCCCACTTCGTACAGCACCCACAGGGGAATAGCGAGCAGGAGTTGCGAAAGGACATCGGGCGGCGTGACCACGGCCGCCACCACAAACGCGCCGACGATCACGTAGGAGCGGATACTGATCAGCTTTTCCAGGCTGACAATGCCCATGCGTACCAGCACGACCACGGCGACAGGCGTTTCAAAGGTCATGCCGAAGGAAATGAACATGCCCATGGCAAAATCGAGGTATTCACCCGAATCCGGCAACCATTGCATCGAGGCAGGCACCACCTTGGCCATGAAGCCGAACACCACGCCAAAGACAAAGAAATACGCAAACGCCATCCCGACAAAAAACAGCAGGGTGGAACTGGCGATCAGTGGCACTACCAGGCGTTTTTCATGGGCATACAAGCCCGGCGCCACAAAGGCCCAGAGCTGGTAAAGCGTATGCGGCAGGGTAATCAGGAAGCCCGCCAGCGCGGCAATTTTCATTTGCAGGAAGAAGGGCGAGACCACGCCAATGGTGATCAGCTTGCCACTGGGCACCACGGCGGCGAGCGGGGCCACCAGGAAATCATAGAGCTGGCTGGAAAAGAAAAAGCTCAGGGCAAAGCCCGCCAGGAAAACCAGCAGGGCGCGGATCAGGCGGTCGCGCAATTCCAGCAAGTGCACGAGCAGGGGCTGGAACGATTCATTCGTGGTCATCAGCGCCGGTCTCCCCAGTCCGCGGGTACGGAATCAGCCGGCGGTTCGGCAAACAGGTCGATCTGCGGCTCGACTGTTTTGCGCTTGCGTGGCGCTTTTTTCGGTGGCGTGACCAGTTGCACAGTTTCAGCCGCTTGCGCCGGTTCCGTTTCGCCGCTTGGTGTTTCTGCTGCCTTGCGGCGGCGACGGGCCGGTTTAACGGGGGCCGCTTCAACGCTTTCCGGTGGCGCGGCCAATTCCGCAACAGGCGCCGGTGGCTGGATAGTGTTATCCGTAACGCTTAGCGACTGCGTGATGCTGGCGGCGGATTCGGCCATTTCATCCTGCAGGCTGGCGGCCTCATCAGTCAGCTTTTTTTTCAGATCGGCGATTTCTGCGGCATGCAGTTCGCGTTCCAGATCGGCGCGAAAGCCCGCGGCCAGGCGTTGGGCGCGGCCGAACAGCATGCCGGCCGTGCGCGCGACTTTGGGCAGCTTTTCCGGCCCGATCACGACCAGCGCCACTGCGCCGATCACGGCCAGCTCACCAAGACTGATGTCAAACACGATTGAGCCGTTCCGTGATCAGCGGCGATCGCGGTTGGCAGCATCGATCGGCGGATTGACTTCTTTTTCCGGCAGCTGCTTGGGCTCTTCTTCGCCCTTGATGCCTTCCTTGAAGCCGCGCATGGCCGAGCCGATATCCTTGCCGATATTGCCCAGCTTCTTGGTGCCAAACACCAGAACCACGATGGCCAGCACGATCAGCCAATGCCAGATACTGAGAGAACCCATGTTTTTCTCCTTGATGAGATGCGTGTGGTACTTCGGAAGCACCATTTGCCTTGATTAATCAGCTAAAGTTGGTATTTCGACGCTGAAACGCAACAATAGTTTTACTGGGGTTGCCCCAATACGTGGACATGCAAGTGGAACACTTCCTGCCCGCCGGCTTTGCCCGTATGGATCGCGGTCTTGAAGCCCGCAGCCAGCCCGTGCTCACGCGCAAGTTCGGGGGCGAGCAGCAGGATCTTGCCCAGCAGCGCCTGGTCGCCCGGTTCGGCCGTCTGCAGCGATTCGATGTGTTTTTTCGGCACGATCATGAAATGCACCGCTGCCTTGGGATGGATATCATGGAAGGCGATCACGTCATCGTCTTCGTAAATCCTGGCGGCCGGAATTTCGCCGGCGGCGATCTTGCAAAAGATACAACTCATGCTTCGCTCCTCATCAATCCGGCTTGCGGGACGCCTTTTCGGCGATGCCGGAAATGCCCTCGCGCCGCGCCAGTTCGTTCAGTACATCGGTATATGACAAGCCTTCGTTGGCCAGCAGTACCAGCGTATGGAACCACAGATCAGCCACTTCGTAGGTCAGGTGGGTCTTGTCGCCGTCCTTGGCGGCCATGATGGTTTCCACGGCCTCTTCGCCGACCTTTTTCAGGATGGCATCCTGTCCCTTGTGAAAAAGCTTGGCGACATAGGAAGACGACGGATCGGCTTCGCGGCGCGATGCAATGGTTTCAGTCAGACGGTCGAGAATTTCTGTGGAGTTCATGGCGCAGGACAAGGAAATAGATTCAGTTGCAGATTATAGGGCGTAAGCGAAAACGGCGCATGGCAGTTTGCCATGCGCCATTGTTATCGTGCTTCAGTGCCTACTTGGCCGGGGCTGCATTGGAGTTGAGTCCGGCCACCTTTTTGGCCGGCTCCATGACGACATTGCGCATTTCCACCGAGCCGGCTCCCCCCATGACTTCTGCCGCGGTCAGCCCTTTGAAAGTGCAATTGATAAAGCGGATGCGATCGATTTCCGCTTTTTCATAGCCCGCGATATACATCACGCGCGGGCTTGCCGTGCTGGTGACATTGCTGATCTCGATATTGCGCGCCACGGGCTTGTAGGGGCCGTTCGGGCCTTCCTCATACATGAAGTCGATGGTCAACACGGCTTCGCCTACCCTGCCTATGCGTACATTGCGCATGAACACATTTTCGATGACGGCGCCACGGATAGCGTTGTTTT
>Ga0316604_10001908_pt1 | contig 17178 bp, 15 predicted proteins | sample OWC_soil_day20_C_FD_207650 | JGI IMG/M metagenome (GOLD analysis project Ga0316604, IMG submission 207650) | Wetland soil microbial communities from Old Woman Creek delta, Ohio, United States - OWC_soil_day20_CT | ecosystem: Environmental > Terrestrial > Soil > Wetlands | place: USA: Ohio... | reverse complement strand
TACGCGGAGGTGATTTATGATTCGAATTAATCTCTTACCACCTGCCGAACGTCCCTCTAAATGGCCGGTTAATCGATTACTACTGCTAACAGGCTTTCTGATCATTATGATCGTTAGTAGTATGTATAGTTATAGTCTGTATCAAGTGTGGAGTATTGAGAGGCAGCTACAAAATACTCGTAATCAGTACCAATTATTGCAGCCAACTCGTTTGATCATGGCAAGTGCCAAGAACAAACAGCAACAATTTGATAAGAAAAATAATATCTTGGCAGTGTTAACAAAAGAGCGTCGATCATGGTATGGTATTATACAGCATCTTACTTCTGTCACTTCGCCCCAGATTTCCTTTACTGAGATTGTCAAATCTGACAAAGGCACGATCCAAATTAAGGGGTGGGCAGCAACATATCCAGTTGTAGCCGAATTTATGCAAACAATGGAAAGTGATCAATTTTTCATTGAACCTGTGTTGACTCATGTTGAAAAGGATACTGTCACGCAGACTGCTAAATTTGAAATAGTGGTAAAACCTAGGGGGATATGATCATGAACTTTGTTTCCTGGGATAAATTACAGGTTAAGCATAAAGTCAGTTTGTTTGGGATTGGAACAGTTGTTATTACTTATTTGGCATATATTTTTTTATTGTTACCAGAGTGGACGCGCATCGACGAATTAACATCTCAATACAACACCGAACTGCAGCAGGTGAAAGTCATTGAAACTTTTGCTTTAGCTCATCCGACTCCAGAGCAACATTTACTTGAATTAGATGGTAAAATAATGAAGGTAGACCAGATGTTACCTGATAGCCCGGAGATTAGCAGTTTTCTAATACAAGTGGAGCAATTATCTCAGGAATGTGGTGTACGGCTTAGCTATCTTAAGCCTACCAAAACCGTAAACAAAGAGGGATATCGGGAAATTGAGGTTGAATTTTTAATTAATGGCAGTTTTCCGCAAATTATGAATTTTTTAAGTAAAACTGAGAATGGATCCCGATATATAAGTATTACCAATATTGCCATGCAATTAGGCAAAAATGGCTTAGATAGCAAATTGTCGGCGAAAATTTACAGTTATGGTGTGTCTGCAGCGCTAGCGCCTACAAATAATAAAGTTTCAGATACTAAAAAATAGCAAAAAATTCCTTTAGAAATTTTTAATAATATAGTAAAATATTTCATAGTGGGTTCTAAGTAATTGTACAAGCGGTGATGTTATTAATAACCTCACCGCTTGTATCGTTATATTTTATATTTTAGAGATGATCTGATGTAAATGAGGTGAATGTATGCTTCAGTTTATTATTGCCAATGACAGTATTGCAGATGCTATCATAGCTATTGATTATTATCGGCTAAATATTTGTAGGCAGTAGCTATGAAAAATATTGTATTGATAGGATTTATGGGTACGGGAAAAACAACGATTGGCAGGCTGCTGGCCAGTCGCTTAGGACGCCCCTTTGTTGACTGTGATAAAAAAGTCGAATATGAAATCGGCATGACAATTCGTGAAATATTTGAACGTTATGGCGAAGCATATTTTCGTGAAAAAGAAAAAGATATGATTGCTAAATTGTCTCGCTATAATAATGCTGTGATTGCTACTGGCGGTGGTGTAGTGCTGTCAAATGAAAATATGAGACGTTTGAAAAGAAATGGGGTTATCATTACTCTGACAGCCTCAGTTGAGACTATTTTAGAGCGTACAGGCAGGCGTAATACTAGACCATTGTTATTAAATATTTTTGATCGTGAACAAATTGTCAATAGGTTACTCAGTGAGCGAGGGGAATTGTATCAGAAAGCTGATTTTAGTATTGATACCAATAGTAATTCACCACAGCATGTTGTTACTGAAATTATGATTTTTTTACGCCAAGCAGGCTATTTGCGTGGTCGGGGTTAATTTTATAATTGACAGGAAAATTAAAATTAATGTCGAATTTTAGTATTAATGTTATATTTGGCGGAGGGGAATAAGATTGAATACAAAAAAGAAAAAACTAATTTTTACTACAGGTTTTGTCGTACTTGTACTACTGGGGATTATCTCCTATCGAATGTATGCTAATATTACTGCTAATAAAGAACGTGCGGCTAAGGTATCGCAAGGACGTGGGGTAGCGGTTGAAATAGCAGAAGTCGGTAGGCGAGATATTAGTCCGCTGTTAACATTATCGGCTAATCTTGAACCATTATGGAATGCTGACATTTCTGCTAAAGTTGATGGCAGAATTGATCGATTATTTGTTGATGAAGGAGATATAGTAAGTAGTGGCATGGTCATTGGTGTATTAGACACTAATGAATTGGCAGCACAAGTGATACAAGCTGATGGTACATTGCTCTCTAACCAGGCAAGTTTGGAGCAAGCTATTGCTGATTTAAAGCGTACTGAGGCCTTGGCACTGGAAGGAGCTATATCTATGCAATCTTTGGATGCTGCTCGAACCAAGAGGGATTCAGCGATCGGTCAAGTCCGTTCGGCTCAAGGTAATCTTTCATTGTTGCAAGCCAAATTGGAAAACGCGAGCATCATTGCACCAAGAAATGGCATTGTATTGAAACGTTATTTGCAAGCAGGTTCCTATACTAAAGCAGGAGCGCAGATTGTTAGTATTGCTGATGTCTCATCACTACTCGCTAAAGCAACAGTTGCTGAATCAGAGCTTCGTGAAATAGTAGTCGGCTCCCAAGTTAAAATTAAGGTAAATGCCCTTCAAGATAAAGAATTTATTGGCAACGTAACGCGTATTTCGCCTACAGCAACTTTGCCTGCCCGGACTTTTACAGCAGAAATTACCATTCCTAATCTTGATGGATTATTAAAACCAGGTATGTTTGGTAAACTCATTGTACCGGGTTTAGTACATACTAATGCGTTAGTTGTGCCTGAAAGCTCACTAGTCATGAGAGGCGATCAAAAGACTGTATATATTGTTACAAGTGAGAATAAAGTGCAGCAACGTATGTTGAAACTGGGATATGTCGGCGATGGATGGGCTGAAGTTCTTGAAGGCTTACAAGATGGTGAACGGATTGTCGTGGCAGGTCAGAATAAGCTAAAAGATGGTTCTAGTATCAATGTTCCTGGTGGTAAAGAAGGTGGCAATTAGATGATCGATACGTTTATTAAACGCCCTGTATTTACTACTATGCTTGTTATGCTTTTGGTGGTATTTGGCATGGGTGCATACCCAACTCTTGGTATTGATCTTAATCCTGATGTCGAATTCCCTATTGTTACTGCAACTATTACCTATACGGGTGCTTCACCAGAAGAAATGGAAAGTTTGATTACCAAACCAGTTGAGGATGCGGTTAGTTCAGTGTCAGGTATCAAATCATTGTCATCTGTTTCTCGGGCTGGTGTGTCACAAATTACATTAGAATTTGAGTTTGGCACCAATCCAAAACTTGCAGCCAATGAGGTGCGCGAAAAAGTAGCCGGTGTCCGCAAAAGGTTACCTGATGAGATTGATGAACCAGTAGTACAACGTTTTGATATTACCGCACAATCTATTCTCTATTTCAGTCTGGCATCAGACTCTCGCAGCCGTGGTGAAATTCGTAAATTGGCCATTGATGTTGTAAAAGATGAATTGCAGCGTTTAGATGGAGTTGCCGAAGTGAATGTCTTTGGTGCCACTGATCGGGAAATTCATATTTATATCGATCCCAAAAAAATAGAATCTTATAAAATAACATTTCAGCAAATTTTGGATACGGTAAATGCCAATAACTTAAATACTCCTGGCGGGCAGGTCAATGAAAAAGGCACTGAATTAACGGTGCGTACAATGGGTCAATATAAATCCATTGACGATATTAAAAATGTCATTGTGGCAAACCAAGACGGCCGTCTTATTAAGTTAGGCGATGTGGTAAATGTTGTGGATGGTTGGGGCGAAGAACGTGTTTATGCTAGCACCAATGGTACGCCTAGTGTGATTATTTCGATTCAGAAACAATCGGGAACTAATACGGTGGATGTGGCTGAACGAGTAAAAAAAGCCATGGAAACAATGCAGAAAAATGTACTGCCATCAGATATAAAAACATTTATTGTTCGGGATAGTTCTGTTTATATTCGCAATAGTGTAGAAGATGTGATGATGTCCTTAGTGTTTGGTGGATTTCTAGCAGTTATCATTACCTTTCTATTTTTGCAAAATACCCGCGCCACAATTATTGGGGCCATTGCTTTACCTACTTCCATTATATCCACATTTTTTGCTATGAAAGCAATGGGTTTTACTCTTAATAATATGTCACTGATGGGGCTTAGTTTGGCTGTAGGTATCTTGATTGATGATGCTATTGTCGTTATTGAAAATATTTTTAGACATATGGAACATGGTGAATCTCCCATGGAAGCTGCCAGAAAAGGTACTGGTGAAATTTCCTTGGCAGTAGTAGCGACCACATTGTCGATTTTAGCTGTATTTGTGCCTGTGGGTAATATGGGTGAAATTATTGGTCAATTTTTTAAGCAATTTGGTATAACAGTTGCTTTCGCTGTTGCTTTTTCCTTATTTGTTGCCTTAAGCTTAACACCTACTTTGTCTGCATATTGGTTACGAACTCATCATGGTGAACCAGAAAAATTAACAGGACGTTGGCGCTGGCTGCAAAAAATTCTTGATGGATGGGAAAATGGTTTTTTAGCCTTACGAGATATTTATCGGCAAGTACTAGAGTGGGCCCTCCTCCGACCTAAAAAATTAGTAGCGATTGCTCTCGTATCCTTAGTTGTTAATGGGATGTTATTACCCTTCATTGGTGTTGAATTTCAACCTACTTACGACTCGGGAGAGTTTAATGTAATGCTTACCGCGTCATCTGGAACATCTATGGAAAAAATGAAAGAGCTGGTAGAGCCAATTGAACAAGAAATACTTGCCCTTCCTGAACTTGAATCGTCCTTTGTCATCATCGGTGCTAACAGGCAGTTAAATAAAGTTAATATTGGTGTAAGGCTAATTGATTCGGATAAGCGTACACGCTCAATGTCTCAAATTATGGATGAATTCAGAGTGAAGTTTCGTAGTGTGAAAAATTTAAAAGTTGCTGTGCAAGCCAATCAAGGTATGGGGCGCGGTGATTCTAGGCCCGTACAGGTCGGTCTCAGGGGATCTGACCTGGAAGTTTTGAACCAATCTGCCTATGAATTAGCAGAAGCGATTAAGAAAATCCCAGGGACGGCTGATGTAGATATTTCTAGTGACCAATCAGAACCAGAAATACAGATTAAGTTAGATACTCTTCGGGCTACTGCTTCAGGCATTGATCCTACAATTGCTGGCAATGTGATTCAAATGGCATTTTTAGGATTAACAACTAAAAATGCGTATACGATTGGTGATAGTGATTATAATATTCGTGTACAACTTAACGATAATGATCGTTTAAATCTCAATAGTGTGGCTAATTTACAAATATCGTCTAAGACGGGTAACTTTGTCCGTCTTGGCGATATTGCTGAGGTTAAATTATCATCAGGTCCAACACAAATTGATCGTGAATCTCGTCAGCGGCAGGTAATTGTTTATGCCAATACTGTAGGTGCCTCTACCGGTGAAGTGCTTAACAATATTAAAGAGATTATGCCAACGCTAAATTTGCCATTAGGCTATACATATAAGTTTGTTGGCCAGGCTCAAGCCATGCAAGATTCCTTTAAAGAAATTAGCAAAGCATTAATTCTGGCTATCGTGCTGATCTATATGGTGCTCGCAGCAGAATTTGAAAGTTTTGTTCATCCATTCACGATTATGCTGTCTTTACCATTTTCCATGGTTGGTGCTCTCTTGGGACTGATCGTTTCAGGTAAAACCATCAATATGATGTCCTTAATCGGGATTATTATGTTAATGGGTCTGGTTACTAAAAATGCTATTTTGCTTTTGGATAATGCAATCCAATTACGCAAACAAGGACTGCCGATTAAGGAAGCACTAGTTGAGGCCGGTGCTTTGAGATTGCGGCCGATTTTGATGACAACTATGGCCATGATTTTTGGTATGATGCCAATAGCCCTAGGCATAGGTGCTGGGGCGGAGCTGCGTTCGTCAATGGGGGTAGTGCTCATTGGTGGCTTGATAACCTCTACATTTTTGACTTTAGTTGTTGTACCCTTAGTCTATTTGCTAATTGATCAAATGCAACAATCTTTTAAAAGTCGCAAAGCAGAGAAAACTTTTGATTTAAACTAGCAGGAACAGTGAATTTTATATAGAATTATGTATAAACAATGTAATAAAGGTGTTTATTGCCATAAGAAATTACTTGGCTTGTGCCAAGTACTAAAACGTAGGCAGAAGCATTAGTCGTTCTTACTTGGAATCGGAAAGTGTTATCCTTTCTGATTCCTCCAAAATTAGCGGTACCCCGTATGGGAGGTTATGACGATTAAGCCTATATTGTTAAATGAGATTAGTGAAGGTATGATTTTAGCACAAGATGTTGTTGATAAGTATGGTAGACTCTTAATAGCATCAGGGATACCGTTAAAACAAGAAATATTAAACTTGCTGGAAAAACATGAAATTGTTTCTGTATTTATACGTGACCACAAATCTATGAATTTCCAGATTGAGAGTACTCAAGATGTTGCTAGTATGGAGATCCGCCTGAAATTAATCTCTAGTGTAAAAGAAGCTTTTTCTAAATCTAATGGGTTAACTGATCACCTAGCAGAACTGCAATATTATATAGAAGATGTGGTACATACTTTAATAAAACGCAAAAATGTATTACTGTATTTACAAGATATTGATTATGCAAGCGATTATTTATTTATGCACAGTGTTAACGTAGGGTTATTTTCCATTGTTATCGGTATCGCTATGAATTTGCCTCTTGATGAATTATGTTTGCTCGGTATGGGGGGGGTATTACACGATTTCGGTAAAACAAGAATTTCAACCACAATTCTTGATAAGCAAGGCAAGTTAACTCTTGCGGAGTTTAATGAAATCAAAGAACATGCCACTGTTGGATATAAAATGCTAAAAACCGATACGCAACTGGATTATCGCATTATGTTCATGGCACTACAGCATCATGAACGGTGTAATGGAAGTGGTTATCCATGGGGTATTTCAAAAGATAAAATACATCATTTAGCACGTATTGTTGCTGTAGCAGATGTTTATGATGCCCTGACTACGGATCGAGTTTATCGCTCCCGCCTTACGACCTTTGCTGCTATGCAAATGATAAACGAGGGAAATAGAATTCATTTTGATCCTCTCGTTATTGAAGCATTTAATAAGGTTGCTATACCCTATCATATTGGCAGTAGTGTTACACTTAATCATGGGATCGATGGAAAAGTAATAGGACTTAATAGTATTAATTTGTTAAGGCCGTTAATTTCTACAGATCAAGGTATGGTTAACTTATTACATGAATCTGATATTAGTATTACAGCTACAAAATAGTAAAGAAAACTTGGCATAAGGCCAAGTTTTCTTTACTATTTTGTAGCTTGATGTAAACATAAATTATTAAGGCTGAATACTATATAGTAGAGCATGGTTATGAGGAGGTGAGTTATGTTATGGTGGAATTACAAAACTTCCACCTCGCAACATTTCGGGGTATTGAATTTAACAAGGTATTGATTTTAATGGAGTTACAGAATAATTATATAAGTCAATTATATAAACGCGTAGATTCGTTGGGTTTTGATTTTAATGTGTCTAGCAATTTAGAGTTCAAAGAATTTATGACACATTTTAATTTATTTATACAAAATCATGCCCGTAGTGAAGGGTTTAGCAATGCTATGGAAACAATACAGGTCTATAATTATACTTTGTTGGATAAACTGTTGAATAGTAATGTACTGGTTGCTGCTGAAGAACTAGAAATAGCAATTGTATATTTAGAAATGCTGGTTACTCAATCTCAAACAAGAACCAATCCCCAAGTTGTATTGTTAAATCAAAATATTAGTATTTTAGAAGAAACTCAATTGAAAATAATAGAGTTTTTAGAAGGTTTATTACTACTTTTTCGCCAAACTCACCTAGAAAATTAATAAATTAAAAGGATTTTTAGTCAATTTAGTGAAATATGTACATATATGTTATAAAGACATATTTTCTATGCAGAAATTATGTCTTTTCTTTACAGAATTAGTTAAAAGGAGACAAACTATGAATGAAATAGAAGTCAAACTAAAGCAACTAAGTCAATTACTGAGAAATTTTAATAAGGTTGTTGTGGCATTTTCCGGTGGAGTAGATAGCAGTTTCCTTGCAGCTGTCGCTAAACAGAATTTAGGTGATAGAGCCATTGCTGTGACGGCATCTTCAGATAGTTTTACAACAGACGAATTAAATGAATGTACAGAGCTTTCGAAGTTGATTGGTATTAAACATGTTGTATTATCGACGAACGAATTTGACAATCAACAGTTTATTGCCAATACTCCTGAGCGTTGTTATTTTTGTAAAAAGGAGCGGTTTACAAGTCTAGTGGAATGGGCGATGGCTAATGGATTTGATTATATAATAGATGGCTCAAATGCAGATGACAAGGCAGATTACCGCCCAGGAATGCGGGCTATAGCTGAGATTGATGCCGTGATAAGTCCACTGCTCGATGTTGGTCTTACTAAGGCTGAGATTAGGGCTATCTCGAAAGAATGGGGGTTACCCACCTGGAATAAGCCCAGTGCGGCTTGTATGGTATCACGATTAGAGTATGGCCTTAGAATTACGAAAGAAAATTTATGGCAAGTAGAGCAGGCTGAAAAGCTCATAAAGCAGTTCTGTAGTGGACAAGTACGGGTAAGGCATCATGGCAAGTTGGCGCGCATTGAAGTATCGCCCCCAAATATTCAAAATTTAACTGATACCTCTAATGCAGCCATCATTAATGATGGTTTAAAAAAAATAGGTTTTACTTTTGTTACCCTTGATTTATCAGGATATCGTACTGGTAGCATGAATGAAACGTTAGATGAGGAGCAAAAATATGGATATGGACAACCTACGTAATTTATTACAAGAATTTCATGCTAGCCGCTTATCTTTAGAGGAGACACTGAGTACTCTTAAAATGTTGCCGTATGAAGATTTGGATTTTGCAAAAATTGATCACCATCGTATGATGCGTCAAGGATTTCCCGAAGTTGTTTTTTGCCTGGGTAAAACTGTAGCACAAGTAGCAACAATTATGGAACATTTAGCAGTGCATAATAAAAACATCTTAGGGACGCGGGCCACGATGGATATGTATGTAGCTGTAAAAGCTGTTGTGCCTGATGCTGAATATATTGAAATTGCTAATCTTATTGTTGTTAAACGCGATAAGCTAGAGCCTGATGACAAGCGGGTTGTGCTCGTAATGACAGCTGGTACTAGCGATATTCCAGCAGCTGAGGAAGCTGCTGTTACAGCAGAGGTTATGGGTAATAAAGTCGAACGTATCTATGATGTTGGCGTTGCTGGTATTCATCGTTTATTTGCCCATCAGCAAAGCATTCAGAAGGCTAATGTTCTTATTGTCGCTGCCGGTATGGAAGGCGCATTAGTCAGTGTCGTAGGCGGCATGGTTGATAAACCAGTTATTGCGCTGCCGACCAACGTTGGTTATGGTGCTAATTTTGGCGGCCTGGCAGCGCTACTGAGTATGCTCAATAGTTGTGCAGCTGGAGTGTCAGTCGTCAATATTGACAATGGTTTTGGCGCAGGACGTTTAGCGAGTATAATTAATAAGATGAGGTAACATTATGAAGGCAATGCATTTAGATTGTTCTGCTAATCCTAATGGCAATAATGAAACTATGATAGTAGAAGCTAATATTGATGATCTTAATCCCCAAGTTTTTCCATATGTTATGGATAAATTATTAGCAATTGGTGTGTTTGATGTTTGGTTAACTCCCATTGTTATGAAAAAAAATCGCTCAGCTACAATGTTATCCGTATTATTAAATAGCCAATTACTTGAGCAAGTAACGACTATCTTGTTTGCGGAAACATCGACCATTGGCTTACGTCATTATGTAGTTCAAAGAACAATGGCGATAAGGGAAATTCTAAATGTAACCGTACCATGGGGGCAGGCTCGTGTTAAAATCAGTTCATATGATGCTAAAATATGCAGTATCACTCCAGAGTATGAAGATTGTAAGAGTTTAGCGATTGAAAATGATATTCCCTTAAAAGAAGTACAACAAACTGTACTAGAGTTTGCACGTATTATAGTTACAAATAATAAAGTTTCAAAATGTCCATAGGTGCTTTGAAATAAGCTGTAAGAAGAAAATATAGAGTGCAGAAATATTTGATCCGATTTTATATGAAACTAGGGGGGTAAGCAAATTTGAAAGATGTGCAGAATATATCTGATGACAGAGGTATCGCTATTCAAAATGTAGGTATTAGTGATGTACATTTACCATTTCTGATAAAAACTAAGGCCGGTTCTTTTCAGTCAGTGTTAGCCAGAATTAACCTGACGGTGGATTTGCCTAAAGAATATAAAGGCACTCATATGAGCAGGTTTATTGAGATTTTGAGTGAGTGGAGCCAAAAACCAGTCTCCAGTCGGGAAATGGAATTTATCTTGACTGATACTATTAATAAACTTGATGCTGAATACGCACAGATGGATATTAATTTTAAATATTTTATTGAAAAAGCAGCACCTGTAAGTGGGCTTACAAGCATGCTTGATGTTGATTGCCTTTTTTCTGCAAAATTAAAAAAAGGGAAGCCTTTAGATTTTACTTTAGGGGTAAATGTTCCTTTCACTTCATTATGCCCTTGTAGTAAAGAAATTTCAGCATATGGCGCTCATAATCAACGGGGGTTAATGAAGGTCAAAATCAAATATCACAGTGAAAAATTCATTTGGATTGAAGATTTAGTAACATTAATGGAAGCCCAAGCCAGTTGTCCCGTATATCCCTTACTTAAGCGGGAAGATGAAAAATATGTGACTGAATATGCCTATGAAAATGCTAAATTTGTAGAGGATGTATTACGGGATTTAGTACTATCATTGCGGGAACAAACTTATATTAGCTGGTTCGAAATACAATGTGAAAATTATGAATCAATCCATAACCACAGTGCTTATGCCAGACATGTAGAACATGTAAAATAATTAATTATTTTTAATATTTTACATTAACAAGGGCATAATTTATTTGAGTAAAAATTTGCCAAAATTCATCATACATGTTAACATATATGTTTGAGATGTATTATAGGGGAGTCGTTTTTATGAAACAATTAATCATAAATGCTGATGATTTTGGCTTGCATGAAACAGTAAATCAAGGAATTATTCATGGGTTTACGTCGGGTTTTATTACCAGTACGACAATTATGGCCAGCGGTAAAGCTTTTGAACATGCTGTATTACTAGCATCGGCCCACAAGCAGCTGGGCATTGGCGTCCATTTAACATTAGTAGGAGAGAAGTCAGTATGTGACCCTGCAAGAGTTAAGTCTTTAGTAGATAGTGAAGGATATTTATCACCTAAGTATCCTCAATTTTTATTACGTTATATGTTAGGACAAGTTGAGGTTTCTGATATTCGCAGAGAATTGACAGCACAAGTACAAAAAGTAGTTGACAGCGGGATACATATTACTCATTTAGATAGCCATCAACATATGCATATAGTACCTGGCATCATTAACATGACCATCGATATTGCCAAAGAGTTTGGAATTAAAGCAGTACGTATTCCTGCTGAGCCTTATTTCTTTTTAGGTGGTTATCCTTGTACACCCATACGTTTTATGGCTCGCGCAGGTTTAACGTTCTTAGCCCAGTTAGCTCGTCTGAAAATTAAGAAGCATAAGCTGGCGATGCCAGAGCATTTTTTTGGTATGCTGGCTGGTGGCAATATGCGGGAAGAATTTCTACTGAAAATTATTGATACTTTACCTGACGGTATATCAGAAATTATGATGCATCCTGGGACTAATAATGAAGTATTAAATGAAGGTTATAACTGGGATTATCACGGAGAGGAAGAATTGGCGGCAGTAACGAGTGATAATGTACGCCATCGTTTAGCAGACAAGAAAATTAAATTAATCTCATTTAGGGATTTATAATAAAAGGAGACTCGGATATGAAGGTATTAGTGACTGGTGGTGCTGGATTTATTGGTTCACATGTTGTAGATAAGTTAATACAGGAAAATTGTGAGGTCGTAATCCTTGATAATCTAAGTACTGGATTACAGGAAAATATACATAAAGCAGCTACATTTATTCAAATGGATATTCGCAGTAATCAATTGCTAGAGTTATTTGCAGGGGAAAAATTTGATTATGTTATTCATTTAGCTGCCCAAACTATGGTTCACAAATCATTAGAAATGCCTGATTATGATTGTGATGTAAATATATCAGGTACTGTTAATATTTTGGAAGCATGCCGTAAAACGAATGTCAAACGTATAGTTTTTTCCTCGACAGCAGCAGTATATGGTAATGTAGAGTCTTTGCCTGTAATGGAAGCCTCATCAACAGCGCCGACTTCTTTTTATGGGTTAAGTAAATTGACTTGTGAAAATTACTTAGCTTTATATAATCAGTTATATGGCCTTGAATATGTAGCATTACGCTATGCTAATGTTTATGGTGAGCGTCAGGGTGATGGTGGTGAAGGCGGTGTTATTAGTATTTTCACCCGTAAAATTCACCAAGATGAGCCTGTAGTGATTTTCGGTGATGGCAGCCAAACCCGTGATTTTATCTATGTGGGTGATATCGCATCTGCTAACTATCAATCCTTAGCGACAATTCATGGTAATCATGTATATAATATTAGCACCCAAACAGAAACTAGTGTTAATATGTTAATCGAATATATGGGGAAAGTTGCCGGCAAGGTAGTAACCAAGGTTTATGGCCCACTCCGGGATGGTGATATTTATAAGTCGACCTTATCAAATGCTGCCGCTCGTCAAAATTTAAGTTGGAGTCCATGTATGCCACTCATTGATGGTTTGGCTAGAACCTATAATTCCCTGATATAGTAAAAATGCTAGTGCGTCCTCTTCTATTATTGCGAATGTAGTGAAGCAATCTCTAACCAATTTGGGGATTGCTTCCTCGTACCTCGTCGCAATGACAGTCAAAAAACTATGAAACCTTGGAGGTTAGTTATGTTCTCAAGATTGGGATCCGGCTTTTGGCTGGTAGCCATAATAAGTATAATGATTGTATTTTTTAATTTAGGCGGCATACCACTGTTAGATCCTGATGAACCGGTATACGCCGAAACTCCCAAAGAAATGTTCGCTTTTAACGAATTTGTGTCGCCTCGTATTTTCGGTGAATATTGGTATGACAAGCCACCCATGTATTATTGGCTAGTGGCAGCATCTTATAAAGTATTTGGCATGACTGAGTTTGCTGCTCGGTTTCCTTCAGCTATTCTAGCTGTAGCCTGCGCACTGGTAGTCTATTTGTCTGGTCGGCGTTTGTTTAATGAACGAGCAGGTATGGCTGGGGCTTTAGTGCTGACCACGAGTATTGAATTTTTCTATTTAGGAAAAGCTGCAGTCACTGATATGACATTACTTTTATTTCTTACCATCTCACTACTGTCATTTATTGAAAAACGATACTATCTCGCTTATATCTTTGCTGGATTGGCCACTCTGACTAAAGGACCAATCGGTCTATTATTTCCTGGTGCTATTGTATTTCCCTATATACTTGTTACACGCAATTGGTCCCAAATAACAAAAATGAAAATACCATCAGGTTTGTTGGTGTATGCTATAGTAGCAATGCCTTGGTATGTAATGATGTACAATCTTCACGGTAGTGCTTTTATTGAGACGTTCCTTGGCTTTCATAATATTACAAGATTTACTTCTCCCGAGCATCCGGAAGGTGTACTTTGGTATTACTATATTCCAGTCCTTATTCTGGGATTTTTCCCCTGGACAGCCATTATGCTGCAATCTATATGGAATTCTCTAACTAAGAGTAGACAGGATTTTTCTGTGTTAGTATTTTTAAATATTTGGGCAATCGTGATTTTTGTATTCTTTACGATTTCACAAACCAAGTTAGTATCCTATATTCTACCCATGTATCCGCCTTTAGCCATGATTGTTGGGTGGTATATTGATCGTCTATGGGCGGCTAGTAATAAACAAAGTTCTAATAGTTGGGCGATTGTACTCTGTATATTAGCTTTATTGTTTACCGGTGGCATGGTTATGGGCTTAAAATCTATGCCTGAATTACAAAGTGGAGTCTATCTGTCATCAGCTATTTTTATCATAATGGCCTTAGCTGTAGGATATTTTCTATGGCATAAGGCAATCGGTCGAGCTTTTTGGACACAAGTAGTCGCTATGGGTTTATTTTCAGTGGTATTGGTATCAGTACTGTTTCCTATAGCAGCTCCCAGTTTTACAATGAAGAATATGGCTCAAGAGTTTAAGACCCAGTATGATGGTACTTCCCCAGTATATATTATAAAATTTTTACATCCTGGTTTTACATTTTATACGGATGTATACGGGTCTGAACTAAAATTGGATAATGCCCGAAAAACAAGTAGTGAATTGACTAAGTCTATTCAAGAGAGTCAGCGAGCCTATTTTGTTATCAGACACGCAGACTATCAGCAACTAGCAGATGCTGAGCGCAAAGTGCTGAAGGTATTAGTTGATATGGATGAAAAGCTAATGTTATTGAAAGAGTAATGACAGGCGAGGGACGTGTCATTGCGAGTATAGTAAAGCAATCTCTTATCAAGTAGGGGATTTCTTCCTCGTAACTCGTCGCAATGACAGGCAAAAAAATATGATTACTGATACACAGAAAAACAGCCGAATTCTTCTGAATTCAGCTGTTTTTCTTATGGTTTTATTCTTTGATTTTATCAGCTATTAATTGGGCAATATGCTTAACTTTAATATGTGGTGCCTGTTTATCAAGACCACCTTGAATTTGCATCATGCAAGCTGGGCAACCTACAGCGACGATTTCAGCACCAGTATCTTTAATATTAGTGATTTTTTGTTTGAGGATTGGCATTGATATTTCTGTATACTTAATACCGAAGGCGCCAGCCATACCGCAACATTTGTCACAATCTTTCATTTCAACAAGGTCATAGCCTGGAGTAGCATCAAGCAATGCACGTGGTTCTTTGTAAATACCAAGTCCACGTTTTGCATGACAAGAATCATGGTATGTTACTTTAGTGCCACCTGCTGCTGGAGTCAAGCGACCAGCTTTAGCATAAGATTCAGAAACAAAGCTAGTAAATTCGCGGAATTTATGAGCAAGTCTCTCTGCACGTTTTTTCCATTCAGCATCATCGGCAAACAAATCTATATAGGTTTCATGCCAAGTTTCAGTGCAAGTAGGGCAAGAAGATAAGATAACATCAGCATTAGCTTCTTCAAAAGCAATAATATTGCGTTTAGCAATTTTCTTGGCTATTTCTCGATCGCCCATACCAAGTAATGGTTTACCACAACAGCTTTGATCTTCAGGGAAGACCATTTCCATATTAAGATCTTGCAATACTTTGAAGACGGCCTCGCCAGTTTCAGGGAAGACAAAGTCAGTATTACAACCAGCAAAGAATGCGACACGTTTGCTAGGTTTAGCGATTTTTTTAGTTATTTTAGAAATGCGATCCCGAAGCGGAACATCAGCAACAGCCGGTAGACTGCGATCTTTCGCCATACCAGCTAAGAATAGTGGTAAGTGACGAATGACATTGCCAGTAGTAAATGGTTTTTGTCCGATAGAAGCTAAACGTAACAAGTTGTGGAATACTTTACGATTTGCTAATACATTTTCAAATACCATGCGCACTCCGAAAGGTAATCCTTTTTCTTTAACAGTTTGAGAGCGCAGTTGATCAATAAGTCCTGGAATGTTGATCTTACCAGGGCAAATCTCAACACACTTACGACAACCAATGCATAATTCATTTATTTTATCAAAATCTTCCTGGCTATTGAGTAAAGCAGTCAAGATAGCGCCGATACCACCGGAATAAATATGTCCGTAAACATGTCCGCCAACAAGAGTATAGATCGGACACACATTTAAACAAGAAGCACAGCGAACGCATTGATAAATTTCTTTAAATTTATCATCATGAGCTGCTTTAAGACGGCCATTATCCAGTAAGATAATGTGCAATTCTTTATCCTGCTCCACCCATTTACCATTTTGTTTTACCATAAGAGGTGTTCGACCAGCAGTCATGGTCATATAACTAGTCATAAGCTGACCAGTAGCATTACGAGGGAGGGTACGCAAAATAGGTGCCGCATCCTTAATGGTCGGGATTAATTTTTCATAACCAATAATAACCACATGAATAGGGGGAAGTGTGGTTACTAGACGAGCATTGCCTTCATTCGTTACCAAACCGATGGCGGAATTTTCCGCGATCCCGAAGTTCGCCCCTGAGATACCCATATCAGCCACGAGGAATTCTTTACGTAAATTTTGTCTGGCTACTTGTACCATCATAGGAATATCATTAGATATTTCTCGCTTAAGTTCTTTGGAAAAATAACCTGCTACTTGATCTCTATTTAAATGAATGGCAGGCATAACCATATGAGAAGGCTTGTGGCCTGCTAATGAAATAATCCACTCACCAAGGTCTGTCTCTTTAACATGCAGTCCAGCATCTTCTAAGGTGTGATTGAGAAGAATTTCCTCTGAAGCCATAGATTTTGATTTTACGATACGTTTAACGCCTTTTTCTTGGCATAAATCAAGTAGATATTTTTTTAGGGCATCGCCATCTTTAGCACGAAATACCTGAGCACCGCGTTTTTTGGCTTCAGCCTCAAATTTATCGGCAACTTTTTCAATATCAGCAACAGTGGAAATTTTCATTTGTCGTACTTGTTCACGTAAAGCATCAATATCTGCAACATTTTCGTATGCTTTTGCTCGGGCAGCAGGATAGGCTTCAGCAAAACGGCCTAAAGAGCCGCGCAATATTTCATCACCTAATTTTTCGGCAATCTCATTTTTCACATTACGATTATTAGTTTCCATTACATTGCACCTCCGGCTACTTCTTCATCAATGGCTATTAATACAAAACGGCTTGGTCCATGTACGCCAATAGTCAAGACCCTTTCAATATCAGAAGTACGACTAGGACCTGTAATGAAACT
>Ga0316604_10001907_pt1 | contig 17180 bp, 14 predicted proteins | sample OWC_soil_day20_C_FD_207650 | JGI IMG/M metagenome (GOLD analysis project Ga0316604, IMG submission 207650) | Wetland soil microbial communities from Old Woman Creek delta, Ohio, United States - OWC_soil_day20_CT | ecosystem: Environmental > Terrestrial > Soil > Wetlands | place: USA: Ohio... | reverse complement strand
ATAGTCGACAAATTCAACCATCACACTGGCATCTGCCTCCATTCCCCGCCGCGCACCTCTAATATCTGCATGCGCGGTAAAGCGGATAGGCCACACCTCGACAGCATGTACGGGCTGGCGCGGTCTGCAGGCAACGTACAAAGCCTTTACCTCAAACTCGCCTCTGACAACCACTTTATCATGGATGACATCAACGTCAGTAATTTGTAGTTTTTTAACAAACACATCGACAATTTGTTCAATCGCTGGTTTGTGGCGTGGCACACACACATGCACATCAATCGATTTCTGAACCCGTCTTTCGCCCAACACCTGCTGCACTACGATAGACTTAGGGGCGTACCCTAAAGAACATTTTCCCGGCATTTCCCATGGCTCGCTATGTGTCATTGTTTACCCTCCTTTCCCATCCCCTTATAATATATATATGCAAAAGAATGGTGGAAGGCAATCATGGACGGCACGGCAATTTGATGCTTCCCTTATTTAGTTTATTAAAACTTTGAGGAAATATTGTAGTATCGGCCTTAAACCTGAAATTTTTCAACTGCCGCCTGTAACTTACTGGCTAATACAGCCAAATTTTGACTGGAAGAAGCGATCTCCTGCATAGATGCCGACTGTTCTTCTATTGCGGCTGAAACTGTCTGCACCTCGTCAACATTCTCTTTACGAACATTGTCACCTTCATAGACCGACGCTACCAAGACCCGATTATTAGCGGCCATTTGAGTCATGGACTCACAGATTTCATTAATCTGTTCTGAAATCTGCATAATCGAACTGACAATCTTCTTGAACGTTTCGCCGGCTGAATTGACAACCACAATTCCTGTTTTGACTCCTTCGGTACTTGCTTGAGTTGCGTCAACTGCCTGATCCATGTTGATCTGATTTTTTTGAATTAACACCCCAATCTGCCTAGCCGCTTGGTTGGACTCTTCAGCCAATTTTCGGACTTCGTCGGCCACCACCGCAAAGCCTCTGCCATGTTCCCCAGCCCTAGCGGCCTCAATAGCGGCGTTTAATGCCAGCAGGTTGGTCTGCCCGGCAATACTGGAAATGAGTGCCACAATTTCAGTAATTTCCTGCGACCCTGTTGCAAGGTCGACAATAGCACCTTTCACAGCTTCAGAACCCATATTAATCTGGTTCATTTGGTTAACAGCCTGTTCCACCGCCTGCATTCCTTGTGTTGCCTCCTGAGCTGTATTGGTGGTAATTACCGATAGATCGCGAGCTGTATTTAAAAACTGTTCGGTACTCTCTGACATTTGTTCCGCAATTGTGGACATATGGGCATATGTAACCGCTTGTTTTTCCGTTCCCTGGGCGATTCCAGAAATAGACCCAGCTACTTGGTTGGCAGCATCTGCAGATTGTTGAGCGCTTGCTGTCAACTCTTCACTAGAAGCAGCTACTTGCTCAGCCTGCAATTGTACCTGTTTCACAAGAAGCTGCAAATGGCCTTTCATTACTCGAAAACCTTGTGCCAGTTGCCCAAGTTCATCTTGAGAATTCACCGTAACTGCCCGTTCCCTAAAGTCACCTTGGGTCAAATACACACATTCATCGCGAATTAATTGGATAGGCCGGACAAAGCACCTACTAAGAATAATGATAGCGATTATCGCTATTATAATAAATACCAACGAAACAATGAGTACTGTACGTGCCAAGGTAGACGCTGCTTGCGACATCTCAGCCTCCGGTGCCGTAACCACCATCACCCAGCGTTGATCGCCCGGCAAGTTTATTGGTGTAAAAACACCAACTCTTTTCATATTATCGAAGGAGTACCGCCCCAACACTTGCTGTTCTTTACTGGTTTTAAAAAGGCTCATCAGTTGATCATCCAACTCGGATTCTTGAAGTTTAAGATCAGGATCAAGTTTCTTTTGGGTAAGATTTAATTTATTTATGACTTCAGGCATCCGGGAATCAGCAATCACTAACCCGTTGTCAAGACAAAGAAATCCGTAGCCGGTATCTCCAATTTTTGCCTCTTTCACTAATTGCGTCATCTTGTCAAGTGTATAGGTTCCGATCAATACTCCTTTCAACTGCCCGTGATCCAGTATAGGCACCGCCAGGATTACCGCTAGTTTTTTTGCTAATTTGGTTGTTACGGGTTCGGAAATATAAGGTTTTTTCGTTACCATTACTTTTTTAAAATATTCACGGTCTCCAAAATTGGTAAATTCCCCGGTCATACGAACAGATACACCGTCCGGGGAAATGAAATTAATGGAGTCAAAATTACCAATTCTTTTATGTGCCTCAGCCATAATTTCAACAATTTGTTTCATATCATTTCCGCTCCGAATATCAGGGACATTAGACAATTCTTCTAAATGTGCCATTGCCTCCATCAGGTCAGCTTTTATACGATTCGTATAATCGGAGCCAACGGCTATAGCCGTCTCATCAATACTTTTTGTCAAAGATTGGCTAGATAAGTGATAACTTACTGCAGACAAGATGCCAAAAGACAAGATGAAAAAAGGTAATAATACAAAAAGCAATTTTGTTCGAATCTCCGTAACTTTCATATTTTTCAGCCTCGCTCTCAAAATATGTTTGTAATTACATGATATTTTCCATATCCCGCAAGCCAACTATTAGAAAAAGTATTTTTTAAACTTCGTTCTACAGGCTATGCTTTTTAGGCTTGTAACGATATTACAACCATTATTACAAAATGGAGAAACATCTCCATTTCGCGTCCGTGGAGATGTTTCTCATCCTATTTAATCATTGCTATCCTTTTACTATTATCCCTTACTTGCCGCAATACGTTTAATTTGTTCAAACGAGAAATTCACATACTCCTGAAGATGCTTTATTTCTTCCTCTGAAAGATGTGCGAAACGTTTCATCATCTTAGTAAAATTCTGTATCAGTGCAGGATTTTTCACCTCATGAGTCAGTTTGAAAATGCCATTTTCTGCTTCCCACAAAGGGAAGTAATTGCTTTCAACTGCTGCTTTTGTTACTTCAACAACGCGGCAAGGGTCAAATTTCCAGCCTGTAGGACACGGCGCTAACACATGAATGTAGGCCATTCCTTCTTTTACAGCTTCTTTAGCTTTGAGAAGCTTTCGCATGAAATCTTCCGGATAGGCAAGAGTGGCTGTTGCGGTGTACTTAATTCCGTGGTACGCCATAAGTAACGGAACATTTTTAGGTGCCCCCTGTCGGCCCCGTCCCCGGGATCCTACCTGTGTGGTATTCGTCCAACTACCGTAAGGGGTGGTGCTGCTCCTCTGAATTCCAGTATTCATGTACGCTTCATTATCATAGCAGATATACAGTATTCGCTCGCCTCTTTCCGCAGCAGCGGATAATTGGCCGAATCCAAGGTCAGCAGTAGCACCATCACCGATGATCGCCAGGCAAATGGTATCTTTGCCGATATGCCTAAAGTATCTCGATACCCCAGTAGCACTTGATGCTACTTGAGTCATTAACGTTCCATAATAGGGAACCTTGGCCTTTGAACTCAATACATTACAGCTAGGCGCTCCAAAGAGTACAACATCTTTACCTAGAATCTGCAACGTCTGCCTGTCTACCAGTTCCATGCCGCACCCTGCACAATATGGCAACCCGGGCGATAACAGATCTTCTCCCATTTGCTCCGCCATAACACTGGCCTTATCATAAGATATAATGTTATTAGGACAGGCCTTACTACACTGCGGATCGTCACCACAGTAATCACATTTTTGCGATTTGTGCTCTGCTTTTTTCGGAACAATTCCGCCGTATGGGCATACTAAGTTGCAAATACTACAACCCACACACCGGTCAGAGTCTAAGACTACCGTTCCGGAATCTGATTTACTTATCGCCCCCGTCGGGCAGACAGCAAGGCACTCCGGTTGGCTGCACTGGTTACAGGTTAATACCGAGTGAAAATTCACCTCTGGTAGATCAATTTTTTCTATGAGAGGTTCTGAGACGGATACCGTCCTGCGGCTGCAGGCTTCTACACAAAGAGTGCATGAGGGCGGGCAGTTATCGCGAACCGTGAGGGTATTATTTAACATTGTTCCTTCCTCCTTTACAGTTAAACTGCTTGAGTTTTACCATGCTTGAGCATTAACCAGCAGGCGGTTTCCCTTGGTTTGGCAAGCAGAAGCTCCTGGTTTTTTTCAACTGGAATCTGCTCTTTGATCAATTTGAGAAATACACCAGGATGAATAGATTTCATGTTCAGGCCTTCTGCCCCTACTAAATATTCATCTTTAAATAGCAGCTTCAACGTACTGCTGCCCTCTTGTTTTTCCAAAACCTGATACGCCATTTCCAATTGAGCATCAGTAATGCCAATGCTAAACAAACTTTCATCAAAGCAGCGGAGATAGTTACCGGGAATCCACCCCGCATACGCTATCTTCTTTCCAGCCATATTAGCTCCGGCTATTTTACCCTGTAAAACAGCCTCAGGCAAAATAGGACATGGTGCATTCTGACCGTTGTAGAAGGAAGGAGCGGCAGCAACATCACCGGCAGCGTAAATATTAGGTAAAGCAGTCTCCATATGCTTGCCTACTTTTAGTCCGCCGCTAACTCTTGGAATCAAATCATTTTCGACCATATTTGCGGTCACACCTGTGGCGACAATCAGCCTGTCAACAACCAGCTTTTCGCCATTGCTTACCATTAGCTCAAGTTTATTTTCTACTTTTTTCGCTGATACTAGAGTATTATTGGTGAGTATTCTGCCGCCATGTTTGCTAAATGCTTGTTCAAGTACTGCAACATTTTTAGGACTAAAGTATTTGCGAAGCAAGGAGCTTCTTGCGATAATTGTCACCGCATGTCCGGCCATACAAAGTTTTTCCGCAGCTTCGACAGCCACCAGACCGGCACCATAAATAGCGATACTTTGTTTGTTAGTCAGCGTTTTTTGAAGCTTTTCAAAATCGTCGAAGGTTCTAAACGTATAGATTTGATCCGACTCTAAATTTTCAATTGCCGGAATTTGTGGACCGGCACCGGTGGCAATGAGCAGTTTATCGTATTTTTGACATTCACCACTTGTAAATTTGACCTCATTCGTTTCGTGTAAAACAGCAGCGACTTCCTTGTTGCAAATAAGCTTTACTTTCAGATCTGCCAGAAGATCCCGCCCCTTGACAAACAAGTCCTTTTCTGTCAGTTCCCCACTAAGCAAATAGGGTAATACAGCAGGTGAATATGGCAGATTGTGTTCCCGGGTAACCAAGGTAATGTCTGCATTTTTATCACAAGTTCGGATGGCCTGCGCGGCAGCTAACGCGGCCGGACCAGCACCGATAATCAAATATTTACAGCTATCCATAGCGACCTCCTTATTAATCCCATATTAGCCAATTTGTTTCGGCTGTTTCTTGGCCTTTTAAAGCTGCAGCAGTAACATCTAAGGCTTTTTTAATATGATCTGAAGTAATGTCGGTATTGCAAAGACCATCAATAAAATCAAACATCCGGGGAGGAGCGGACATATCTGATAACACAGCCTTAGCTTCCATATACAGGTGACCACAATTCCAACCTAAGCATATGCTGCGATCAAGAACCGCCACCGCTTTTTTGCCAGTCAACACCTCGGCCAATCTCTCCCGCGGATAAGGCCGGAACATCCTAATCCGGGCTAATCCGGCTTTTATTCCGCTTTCCCGGGCTTGATCAATAACAACTCTAGCCGTTCCGGCACAGCTGCCGGCAGTAAGAATCAGAATCTCAGCATCATCGCTTCTGTAGGTATCAACCATGCCGCCATACGTCCGTCCAAAAATGGCTTCAAATTCTTTTTCTATCTCTTCCATTTTTGATTTAGCTCGTTCAAATGCTTGCATCGTCTTATAACGATATTCTGCAAATTCTTTACCAACAATGCTCGGACTAAAATGCAAGTTTTTACCGGACGCCAGGTTAGGACGTGTACTATTTTTAACTGGCGCCAAAAATTCGTCTACATCTTCTTGAGTAGGAATATCGACGCGTTCCGATAAATGGGAAAGATAAAAACCATCATAGGCTACAACCACTGGCAGAAGTATTTCCGGGTCTTCGGCTAGGCGGTAGGCCATAATCACTGAATCTAAAATTTCTTGACAAGTCTCTGCTTCAATTTGAATCCAACCGCTGTCCCGGATACTCATAATATCCTGACGGCCACCACCCACACCCCGCATTGACGGTGTTTCACGCGTAACATCGACCATAACGGCTGGTATCCGCATACCGGCACAATACATGAGAGCCTCATTCATATAGGCCAAACCCCAGGAAGAAGTGGCGGTAAATACCCGACCGCCGGCAACACCTGCACCGGTAATCACACTCATCGCTGTATGTTCGCCTTCCACTTCAACCATCTCGCAATCTAGCTGTCCCTCAGCATGAAAATGGGCCAGCTCTTCAGCAAGAGGTGTCTGGGGGGTTATTGGATACATAGCAACTACATCTGGTCGCGATAGAAGTACGCCATTTGCCGCCGCCTTATTACCGGTAAGTACTTTTATCATTACAGAACCTCCTCTGCTTTCATCATAATGGCATTTGCCGGACATTCATTGGCACATATGCCACAGCCCTTACAGTATTTAAGATCAGGATGATAATATCCGTCCTCGCCAATCTTCATACAGCCGACAGGACAATAAATGCTGCACCAACCGCATAATCTACAGGCCGTTTGATTGGGGTTCGGTTGCTGATATCGCCATGAACCGGTGTTTGCTGTTACTAATTTTTTATCTACATCATCCCAGGCAGCATCAAACGGGCTTGTCAGCTGCGGCGACTTAATTTTTACAACCTGATCGACTGCGTTTTGATCAACTGCTTTTTCTGGTTCTTTGGCAAAATGAGTAATTTTAACCTCTTCATAGCCTCGTTCCAGACTTTTAAGATTTTTGGTCAGCATATTTCCCTTAAAATACATTCCTAATGCTTGTTTGAGATCATCCAGTTTTACCAGCCCGGTAGCACGCGCAAATGCACCCAACATACAAGTATTGGTAATCGGCAGCCCGGTTTCCTCTAAGGCAATACCTATGCCGTCAACCGTTGCCAACATCTGCTGCTTCAAATTCATGTCTACAATGTTTTGCTCATGTTTTGTGTTAGCAATAATCATGCCGCCGTGTTTAAACCCATCATAGTTTGCTGTATCTTCGGTTAACGATTGGTCAAACATCAATAGGATGTCCGGACGATATACGCGAGTACGCTCGCGAATTGGTTCTTCTCCGAAACGGGCAAAAGCCATAACTGCCGAACCCCGTCTTTCCACACCGAATGATGGGAAGACTGATGCATATTTTCCACCAAAGACAAAAGCGTTGGCCAGCATTTCTGCAGCTATTACAGTCCCTTGCCCACCTCGGCCATGTAACCTTATTTCTCCCATACAACTAACCTCCATTCTTATCTTGTCACGCCGCTTTTATCCCCACCCCCACGGGTTAGGTATAAAAGGCTGTAAAAATCATGATAAATTTAGCTTTTCAGCCTCGGAAAGAAAAGTGTGTTCTTGAGACCCAAAATCACTACTAGTTAATTACTCGAACGGATTTACTATTCCCAATCAAAGGACTAGACGAGCATCAACAACTGTGCAGCCATCCGGATAACAGAATACCGGGTTAAAATCCAGTTCCTTTATTGCGGGAAATGAAGATAGTAGCCGTCCCGTATTGACAATAACTTCACACAAAGCATCAATATCGCAAGGCTTTTCGCCCCTTACTCCCTGCAATAATTTATAGACTTTAGTTTCTTTTACCTGTCGCATAGCCTCTTCTTTGTCTAGTGGAGCCAATCGGAAGGACACATCCTTAAACACTTCAACATAAACACCGCCCAATCCAAACATAACCACCGGCCCAAACTGATCATTTTTTAAACCGCCAACCACTACCTCGACACCTTTAGGCATCTGCTTTTGAACAATCACCCCTCCAACCTCAGCCGCGGGGGCATGTGTTTTAACATTGTCCATTAATTGGTCAAAAGCCATATTAAGCTGTTCTGTGTCTTGAACACCGGTGATAACACCGCCAACATCCGATTTATGGACAATTTGGCGAGAAAATATTTTTATGACCACAGGGTAGCCCATTTCTTGGGCCACTGAAAGACATTGCGCCTTATTGGTTACCAAAGTGGTGGGGGGACATGAAATATTAAAATTCCTGCAGATTGCCTGGGCTTCAAGCTCTGGTATAACGGCATCTCCATCAGAAACACATTTATTGATTATTTCCTGGCAGTCCATATTGCACCTCCTAGTACTGTAATCGTATCTGTACGACTAATTATTTCTTTGACGATAGGCGCTATATCTAACCATGTTTACCATCACTCTCGCGGCATCATCTGGGAATTCAAAGGTTGGCAGGCCTTCACTCTCCAGAATTGTCCGGCATTTAGCCACGGCATTACCAGCCAGCATTACAGACAACAATGGCTTCTTCTTCTCTGCAGGCACGGAATTGTAGCCCTCCAATATTGCTGCTGCTAATTCCTCATCTTTAATAAAACCTGGAGGAGTTGTCATGAAGATAATGCCATCAATTTCATCGTCGTTCATCAGTAGTTTCAAAACATCAGCATGCATTTTTGGATTGACTGAAGCAGTCATATCAATATATCCGTCAGGATGGCCGATGTTGGCACTTGAAACTAAATGCTTGGCAATCTCTTGTTTGAGTTCATCCTTGAAGTGAGCCAGTGTAACCTCACCAGAAGCCACCAGTTCATCTACACAAATGGTACTGGGCCCTCCTACAACAGTAAGAATGCAAATACGATTGCCTTTAGGCAACGGCATTTTGTCAAATACCCGTGAAGTATGATAAAACTCAGCTACACTTTGGGCTCTAATAATGCCTGCCTGGCGGAATGCACCATCATAAATATCATTGTTTCCGGCAATAGAAGCGGTATGGCTTTGAGCAACATTGGTGCCCATCGATGTTTTGCCTGCTTTTATGGCTACAATAGGTTTTTTGCGTGTAACTTTAGCAGCAATCTCGAACATACCACGTGCATCGACAATTCCTTCCAGATACATAGCAATAACTTTGGTTTTTTCATCCTCATCCAGGTAGGCTAACAATTCCCGGAAATCCACATCGGCCATATTACCTAAGGACACAAATTTATTAATGCCCACGAGTTTCTGATCTCTGGCCCATCTTAAGAACGACGTTGCAAACGCTCCGCTTTGGCTAACGATAGAAACACCGCCTTGTGGCGTGTTGGGTGGAACGCTAAATGTGGTGTTGATGCCATTATACGTATCTGCTACACCCTGACAGTTAGGTCCTATGATCCGTGCTCCGCACTCTTTTATCGTTGCAATCAAATCGTGCTGCAGTTGCTCACCTTCGGCTGTACCCATTTCCTTGAACCCGGCTGTAACAATGGCCACAGCACCAACGTCCCCTTTTTCCTCACGCCGTTTTTTTATGTCTCGAGCTACGCCTAGGCTATTTTGCGGACCTACAGCGATAACAACTAAATCAACAGGCATTGGTATAGCTATTAGGTTAGGGTAACAGGTGAGTCCGGCAATTTCACTTTTCGTTGGGTTTACCGGATAGACATTGTCACTTATGCTCATTTGCTTAGCAAATTGCACAATTTGATTGTTTGGGCTGCCTGGGGTGGCGGAAGCACCAATGATAGCTATCCCTCTAGGTTGAAAAAAATCATTGATTTTTGCTGTAACCGGTTCTATCATTTCTATCACTCCTCCCGCTTACATTTCCAGCTTATTAAACATTAAATTTATTGGCCCAATCTTGCAATATGTTCCAGGTTGCTAGCGGTATGATAGCCCCTTGTTCCGCTCTCTGCCTAGCCGTGTTGGCTTCAATTTCGCCCGGAAGGAAAATCTGGTTAATCCCTTTGGCTAACTTAGAACCTTTCAGTTCATCCCTGCTTTTATCCATACCGGCAAAAAAGTCCGACAGCGGCATGAAATCATCAATATTGACAATCACCGCAAAATGACCAATGTTTTGAGAATGTTCCAGATCTCCATACAGAGAGGTTATGTTTTGTCCATGGTTGGAGCCGGTCATGATACCGGCCATAATGTCGATAATCAGAGATAAACCATAGCCTTTTGGGCCCCCTACCGGCAATAGCAGTCCTTCTAATGCCTCTTTGGGATCGGTAGTCGGCTCGCCCTCTTTGTTCAAGGCAATGCCATCCGGCAATTTGGTGCCTTTCTGCGCAGCGACAAAAACCTTGCCCCGTGCGCTGGCGCTTGTCGCCATATCCAAGATAACCGGAGCGCCTTGGCTGGGAACCGCAAAAGAAATAGGATTGGTACCAATACAGGGAGTAGTCCCGCCCCAGGGAGCCATTAGGGGCGTGCCATTGGTCATAACAATCGCTGCCATGTTTGCTTTTGTGGCCATCTCCGTATAATAACCTAGAGCGCCGCAATGATTGGAGTTGCGTACTCCTACTGCACAAACGCCCGCACTCTTAGCTTTAGCGATGCCCATTTCGACACCCTTGCTAAGTGCGACCTGCCCCAATCCATTTTGAGCATCCAGTAACAGCAGCCCCGCTTTCTCTTGTACTACCTTAAGATCAGTAACCGGCTTAACACAGCCAGCCTGAATACGTTTGAGATAGATATCAAGCCAGCGTACGCCGTGAGATTCTATACCTTTAAGGTCGGCGTTTACCATGACATCGGCTGCCCTAGCCGCTTGTTCTTCAGGCACCCCAGCTTTTTCGAGCAGTTTTGACGCTACTGCTTTTAGGTCATGTGAACTAAGGGTTACACTTTCTTTGTCAATAGTTACTTTCATTACATTCACTCCTATTCATTATTTTTATTTTATATCAAGGCTCCTTACATGGGAGTTATTGATATAGGTTAGTTTAATTGTCAACCTTTATTGATTCTTCTACTGATTCTTCACCTTTTTTGCGACTACGACGATATGCGTGGTCAATGAGTATTACTACCGCTGGGATCACTATGGCAACGTAAATATTGTCGATTCCCCACGGGTTTCCTAACGTTGCCCAAATGATTGTCATTGCAACGGTCAACGCCATAGCAATAGCGCCGCCTGTCTTGGATGCCATATGTGGCGCATAAATCATGAATAGTAATAACATGGTTATGATTGTCCGCAACGCTCGCGCAAAAAAGAATGTTTTGATCATCCCTGGCACAAATAAGGCAAAAGGTATTGGTAAAAATCCGATAATAACAGCCACAATTCGTGTAGCCCATAGACTTTGTTTTTCATTTGGCTTGAACAGGGGCGTATAAAAGTCCTTCATGATTAAGGCCGTTGCTCCCAATTGGCAGGCCAGTATGGTTACGAAAGTGGCTGCGATCATCGCAGATGCGGCAATACCGACAAGCCACGGATCCATCAGATCAAAGAAGGCGGGTAAAGCCATAACACTCTTGATATCAGGAAAAACTCCCTTAGCCATAACCCCAATGAAGGCGGCTAAGAAACCGATTGGTAAAATAGCTATACCGGCAAGTATTGTTGCTTTTCGTGCGTCAGCAGGTGTCGGCAGCGAACTTATGGACTGAAGAACATATTGGGTAGAAAAAATGGCTCCAATATTAGCCAGCAACCAAGCAATTAGTTGGGAAAAGCCAACCCCTTCAAACAATGAGAAATGTGTTGCTGGAATTTTGTCTAGTACCATTGGCTTGCCTTGAGCAATAAACCAAGCAGTACCGGCTATTACAATCAGTCCCATATATTTAAAGCTTGTATGAATGATATTGGCAACCCCCACGCCACGAATTCCCCCAAATGCAACGTTCAATGTAGCACATACGGCAATAATAAAGATAGCAGTCTCTATAGAAATGTGGAGTAATGCTCCGAGGGCCGCCCCGCCTCCCGTATATACGGCAACATTCACGGTAGTTAAAGCAATTGCCATCGTTACTGCAACCATCATTTTGACAGCTGTTCCGTAATGTTTTGCTAACGCCCCAGAGATTGTGTATTCACCTAATGCATTCATTTTGGGTGCTAAGAAATATGCGTATATCCAATAACCAATCGCCAATGAAGAAGTATTCCAGGCTACAGCTAAGCCTTTCTCGTACGCACCTTGGGCTGTACCAACGGTTGCGCCTGGTCCAATAAATTCCGACATAAGCAATAATCCTACTACCCAAAAACTCATTTGACTTTTAGCAGTCATAAAACTGGCGGTATCTTTCGTCTTCCGTAACGACCACATGCCAACCACAGTGGTAATGATGATGTAGGCTACTGTACACCCGAAAACAATTAATGTCTTGTCCACTTATTCCCACCATCCATCCGTTATTTTTTCATCGTCCTGCTTCAATTCTCATTAAAATGCCCTCTCTTCACCTCCTTTTTTTTACTCGTTACATAAACCAAAAATTCTTGCTATTTTGTGCGCGGCTAAATAAATATTATATTTTTACTATTGGCTATTTTTAGTAAATTCTGTATTGTCTTGTCCTTATTTATGTTATATCATGTAAGAATGAATAGTTCAAATATTATAATATATATGATTCACATAGTTTTAACCTATACTATATGATAGATTACTGGAGGGACCGGCAATGGATTTTAGAGAATTACAATATATTTTGCAAATTGCAAAAGAAAAAAGTTTCTCGAAAGCTGCCCAGAATTTATATATCGCGCAACCATCGTTAAGCCAATATATCCAAAAAGTAGAGCAAAAGCTAAGCATTCAATTGTTTGACCGCTCATCAACTCCCTTACGCCTTACATATGCAGGAGAATTATACGTAGAAACAGCTAAACGTATCTTAAATTTAAAAGACCAGCTTTCCCAACAATTTGACGATATTGCCGAACTAAAAAAAGGACGGCTTACAATAGGGATTTCTCCGTTCAGAAGCGCTTATATTTTGCCCAATATATTATCCGTGTTTCAAAAAAGGTTTCCCGGTATTGAAATAATTCTAGTCGAAGCTAATTTTACAGATCTTGAGAATTATGCTACCAATGATACCACCGACTTATCAATTATGACTTTACCAATACGAGAAGATTTATTTGCGTACGCGCCACTCCTAACCGAAGAGCTCTTAATTGCACTTCCACCACATCATCCAGCAAATGTAAGTAAACAAAATGCAACCTGGGATCAGAACCCGCGGCCTCGAATTGACCTAGCCGAATTACGCAACGATTCTTTTATTGTTCTGGGTCAAAGATTACGTCAGACCACCATTGAACTCTGCCGCCAGGCCGGATTCGAACCGGAAATTATACTTGAAACCAAAAGCGCCGAAGCAGCCCACGCCTTCGTTGCGGCAGGCATGGGAATAACGTTAATCCCAGAAAGCTTTGTGTTATTTAGCGAGGTATTATCTGCGCGCCCCCTGTATTTTTCGCTAAATAATCCGATCCCCACTCGCCAGTTAGTTGCCGCTTATCGTGCCGGAAGATATCTCTCACGTGCAACACGGGAGTTTATTACCATGGCCCAGGAAATATTGGAGTCAAAAAAATCACAGGGTTAAGTTCATCATGAAAAACACTAACCCTCAATAAAGATTTTTGTGTTCACTGTTAACGCCAGCGACGGATAAACTCATGTTCAATATTTAGACGATCCAGAATCCGGCCGATATGATGGTCGACCATGTCATCAATGCTAGCAGGTTTGTTATAAAACGCCGGCATCGGCGGCATCATTGCCACGCCAAGGCGGGAAAGTTTGAGCATATTTTCCAGATGAATAGAGCTAAGGGGAGTCTCGCGGGGAACAAGAATCAACTTGCGGCCCTCTTTTACGGTAACATCCGCAGCTCGCTGAATAAGATTGGTACTTAACCCACAGCTAATGGCAGCAAGTGTCTTCATACTGCAAGGAGCAATGACCATTCCTGTCGTTTGGAAGGAACCGCTGGCAATAGCTGCGCCAAGTTCGTTATTATCATAAACATGAGTGGCAAATTTCTCTAAATCCGCTAAGCCATAGGCGGTTTCTATACGCATAGTTTCAACCGCCCATTGGCTAACAATCAAATGGGTTTCAATATCTAACCTTTTAAGAAATTCAAGCAGGCGAACTCCATATATTGCACCAGTCGCGCCTGTAATGGCAACAATGATCCCCATAATGCCCCCTTTTTATTCGATATAGTCTTCCAATTCGAGTATCTCTTCTCCCGGGATGCGGATCCGCTCAAACCGCTCTTTAGGCGCAGTTAAAGAAACTGTCGCATCAATTCCCATTTTATCCCCAATACCGTCATCTGTTGAAGGATCTAGAGCATTGCCTGCGGCTCGTTCGACGATCATTACATCGCGTCCTGCCTGTGAACGGGTGGCAATAGCCCATTCCACGTCCTCCATGTTAAAAATATCGACATCTTTATCGACAACAACGACATGCTTAATTTCATGACTGCTGCCAAAGGCTGCAAACATGGCGTTTTTGGCTTCGCCTTCCTGTTTCTTATCTATTTTGACGACAGCATGATAACGGCAAGTCCCGCCTGGCGTTAGATGTACGCTAAGCGTTGTTGGGACGGTGTTGCGAATAATTTGCAGCATTCCGCCTTCCCGGGGAATGGCCCCCAATAGGCAGTGCTCCATAGTTGCCGGTACTATGGTATGAAAAATTGGGTCTTTCCGGGTGGTTATAGCAGTCAATTCAATAACTGGCTTTAAGGAAGCGGGACCATAATATTTGGGATATTCGCCAAAAGGTCCTTCCATTTCACGCACTCCTGGAAGCAGGCGCCCTTCCAGGATGATTTCAGCCTGAGCAGGGACTTCCAAATCCACTGTTTCACATTTTACCAGTTCAACCGGTTTTCCGTACAGACATGAGGCAATAGTAAACTCATCAAACCTCAACGGAGCCAAAGCTTGTGAAGCCAACAGGAGAATGGGATCAACACCGATGGCCAGAGCAATTTCCAGAGGTTTTCCTTGAGCTTCGGCTTTTTGGTAAAAGTGTGCCAGGTGACGAGGCAGAATTAAAACGCCGAGACGGTTAGGTCCAGTAACCTGTAGCCGGTGAATAGCAACATTTCGCGCTCCAGTTTCAGGATCTTTGGCAATCAAGAGTGCCGCCGTGATATAAGCCCCACTGTCTTTTTCATGATGGACAGGTATTGGCAGTTTCGTAAGATCCACTTCAAAGGAAATACATTCTTTTACAGGGGCCTTCCCCTTGTCGACAATTGTGCAGTCCATGGGGTTAGTTTGTGCCCAAGAAAAATGTTCTGCTGCTTTTTCGACTTCAACACCCATTGCCTTGGCCATCAGAGTCCGATTACCAGCAAATCCGGTGACAACCGGCATGTTATTTCCCGTATTCATAAATTTTAATGCATATTTGCCATCTGCCTTTTTACCAAGGGCCGCCAATTCATGCTTTAAGTTAACTTTTTTTGTCACAATTTTTAGATAATTTTCTTGCTCCAGAAAGGCTAGCCAATCCCGTAGCGAAGTGCAAATCATATTGTTCTCTCCTTTGTGGACTGTTTTTCTATTTATACCGCTTTCACACTAAGCTTCTTACGTTTTGTACTACTCCAACCCGTTAACCAGCACAGATACTTCTCCTGTGTAAGGCTCGAACATTAACCCGTGAATAGGTACATCAGCAGGAATCAGCGGATTATTTTTTATTTTTTCAACAACCTGCCGCACATTTTCATGGGGATGGTGAAAAGTATCCAACCAAGCTTCCAACTCATTTTTAATCATTTTTATTGCATCCCGGGAAATTCCCCTGTTCAGCATTTTTTTGATCACGGTATCGGCACTGGAATGAGCCACACCGCAATCCTCATGACCAATAACAAGGATTTCCTTCACGCCAAGCTCGTATATGGCAATGACCAAACTGCGAATAGTAGCCTCAAATGAACCGGTCACCGAGTTACCGGCATTTTTTATTACTACCGCATCTTCACGCCTCAGACCCAAAGCCGGTTCAAGAAAATCGACCAGCCTTGTATCCATACATGTAAATACTGCCAAGTTTTTTTTGGGTAATTTGCCGACATTTCCACAGGTTTGTATATGAGCAAATAGAGTTTTATCAACAAAAACTCTATTTGTCTCAAGTATTTGTTCTAAGACAGTCATTTGTTCTGTCCAATATTACTTGGCCTCAGAATGGCGGTTTTTATTTTCACTACCTTCCCCTCCTATTTCTTAAAGCGAGCAGATACGTTACCAATATGATCAAAATAACAGCTTACATTATCTCCAGCCATTACCGGACATGCGGCAGTAAATGATCCTGACATAATAATTTCGCCCTTCTTCAGTCCGATATTGAACTGCGCAAGCTTATTCGCCAGCCAGGCTACGGCATTTGCCGGATGCCCTAATACCGCAGCGCCTGCAGCAGTCGCCACAATTTCCCCATTTTTTTCGAGAACAAGCCCCATAAATCTCATATCAATGTCATCAATAGGCGTCAGTTTCCCGCTCATGACAATCCTTCCAATGGAAGCCCCGTCTGCAATGGTGTCTTGAATTTTGATTTTCCAGTCTTTTACCCGACTGTCAATAATTTCAATGGCCGGCATAATACCTGCAGTAGCCCGCAATACATCGGCAATAGTAACACCAGGCCCTTGTAGATCTTCCTGTAGAACAAAAGCAATTTCCGGCTCAACTTTAGGGGAGATTAGTTCACCAAGCGATATAGCTTCGCCTTCGTAGCCCACCATATAATCGGCGATATAGCCATAATCAGGCTCAAAGACACCTAATGCATTTTGCATCGCCTTACTGGTAAGGCCAATTTTTTTACCCACAATGTGATGTCCGTTGGCCAGACGCAGATTCATCCCTTCAATTTGGATTGCATAAGCTTCATCATTAGTAAGTGAGTAGCGATCTGTAATGGTTTCAATTGCTTTACCGCTTTTTTCAGCCTCATAAAGATCATTGGCTAATTGCTGAATAATGCTGTGCTCCATGATGATTCCTCCATGTTTTTTGTTTTAATTTTTCCCGCAGAATATGGGCAATTTCGTTAGCCAGGTTAACGGTATCTAGCGGCCCGCAATGGCAGTATCTTTTTAATACCTCGGCGGCCGCAACTACTTCGTCATGTGGCCCCGGTAAATTAATAATAGTGGTAAGTCCTACCTTACCTACCCCAATACGGACACCATCTTTCACATGTCT
>Ga0316604_10001905_pt1 | contig 17186 bp, 4 predicted proteins | sample OWC_soil_day20_C_FD_207650 | JGI IMG/M metagenome (GOLD analysis project Ga0316604, IMG submission 207650) | Wetland soil microbial communities from Old Woman Creek delta, Ohio, United States - OWC_soil_day20_CT | ecosystem: Environmental > Terrestrial > Soil > Wetlands | place: USA: Ohio... | reverse complement strand
TTGGCGCAATGTGGTTTTTCCAGAGAAATCCATTACATGTTGGGGCAGCGCCCCTTTGAGTTTGCTGCCTGCTTCGGCCTCTGCATGATTCCCTAAGATAAGTATGTTCGCATTGTATTTTCGGACCAAATGAGTCGCCACTTCAATATACCGATGAAGCGGCCAGGCCCTTACATTATCCTCTTTGCCTGGTGATAAGGCAATTGTCAGCCCCTTATTACCTGCTAAAGCCTGGGAAGCCAAATGATGATCTTGTTCATTTGTCCATATTGTCAGACTACTGTCTTCCACTGTACATCCTAGATGACGCAATACATCCAGACTGCGTTCAACTTCATGCCGAACCCCAGAGCCGAGTACAATATCTGTCATTAATAGATCAAACCCTTTATTGCGCTGAGCCTTTAAGGGCGTAGTCTGCTCGGTATAGGCTACTCGTATATTGGCGCCACTTAAATACGCTAGCAGTGTAGCATGGTACATATCATGGTCATAGCGAGGAATTATACACAGATCAAACTGCTCTGCCCATAATTCCTTGCGGCACAACTCAATCATCGTCTCGTATCGATCCTCAGTGCGCCGTTTAGTAACCTGCCATTCAAAAGTATGAATGTTATCAACACAGGAACATAATTCTACAAGATTGTATACTTCGGGTTTAACCACTAGCGTTATAGCAGCCTGTGGAAAATTCCGACGTAATTCACGGATAAAAGCACTGGTTAATACCATATCTCCAATTTCATCAAGCCGCAGCACCAAAATCTTTTTGATATCACTAAGATCGCCAGCTTGTTTATTTTCCCGAAAACCATACTTCCTCCAGATCGGTTCCAAACTTTTTGTCACATGCTTTATATCAAGAGAAGTACCTGAAGAAAACATTTTAAAATACTTCGTAATATTTAAAAATAATTCATTATAACTTGAAATAACAACACACCTACCTTCAGCCTTTTAGCAAGCAACCAAATTGATCTACCAATCGATCCATGGAAAACTGTTCCTTGATCGTTGTTTTTGCACACTCTCCCATACGCCGGCACAATGTTATATCTTTTTGCAAAAGCATCATATATTCAGCAAATTCTCTAGCGTCATTCGCAATGAAACCATTCACGCCATGCTCGATGGGCGAACTCTCAGATACATTGCGCAAGGTAACGACTGGCAATCCATGAGCCATAGCTTCAATAATCTTTACCTGCTGACCTGTACCGCCAGTCAAAGGACAAATAGCAAATTTAGCCTGCTGGTATATAGGCGTCAAATCAGGTACACCGCCTCTTATCTTAGCGCCAGGTCCATGAGGCTTTAGCATACCGCAGCCGCTGCCAATCACGTCCACGCAAAATTCCGGCAAAACGCGTAATACCAGAGGCAGGATTTTATGGATTAAATACAAATATCCTTGCAAATTAAAAATATTGGATCCTACAACAAAGACAGGATTGCTGCGATATGCATTATACCCATGTTGACTAGCAGCCATCATGGGCACGTATTGCACCGCTGCATGCTCTAGGTATTTTTCGGCAATTTCCGCATCACCTTTCGCAATAAATAAGGCGTGGTCAAACTTGTCATAACAAGAAAATTCACCTTCATCTGGCCTTAGATCAAATTGCTTAAAAAAATCTTCCCTTAATACATCTGCTAAGGAATACTGGTTTTTGGATACCATATCTAAATGTTTCATAACACACAACCGCATTTTATCGTTTAAGGTAATCAAATCATGGGTATCCACCATTTTCAATGTACCACTATCATTTTTATCAATCAAACCAGCCCAATAGCCATAATTAATCATCACGACATCAGGTTTAACTTCATCCAGTTGGCGAGTAAAATACTCTTTGAGTCCAGGCGGTGTATAAAAGTCCCAATGATGAGTAAGGCGTCGCACACCCTGTTTGTGCCGGCAGAATTGTCGATCAGCCTCAGTTGCCTGATACACATTGGTATGTATTCCTAGGTCATTGGTTAATTTCTGTACACTTGTCTTTGTCCACGGATTGTCTGTAAATAAATTTGCACTTACCAAACGCACCTGATACCCTAAACGAAGCAATCCAGTCATCATTGTCATGCAGCGGGCATGGGCTCCTGTTTTCGTCGGATAAGGGTTGTGAGGAAAAAACACAACCGCCTTGGGGGCCCGTCGCTGAGGTTGCAGTGTTTTTAGGTCAGCATGAGCTAAACTTAAGGAAATAAAATCTCTGCTGTTTTCTTTCAGAATTTCTCCTCGCCACTGTACATTGTCCTGACTCAAGGTTTGCACAAAATCTTGCTGTATCGCCTGCTTCGTGTATTCATCCAGCCCAGACGACTGTACAAACGCCAGCATTTCTCTGGCTTGGGTTGTATAAGGCGTAACATTCCCTTTTTTTACCGAGCCATGAGCGGTATCCATCATAAGCTGATGGGCCGTTTTTTCTTTATTGGGCACCCTGTAGAAGAAAAGCGGCTCAGGTATTTTTATAATTTCTCCTTGTAACAAAAGTTCCAACATTAATAGTACATCGCCGCCAAATTGTTCACGATAAAGTCCAGTCTGACGCAACGTATCTGTATGAACAACCCCATAGAGTGCATACCACCCCATACGGCAGATAAGTTCATGAACACGGGCTTTAACGTCCAATCCCCGCGTATCAATATTTTTATACCGTCCATACCCTCCATGTAATAAAACCTGACCGTATTCATTAATAAACTTGATTTCACTTAAACACATTACAGCACTTTTATGGGCCCGCAAACCATGCAGACATTTTCTTATATAAGAGCTGCCCCAAACGTCATCCTGGGCCGCCCACATAAAGTAGGGAGTATGCGCCAATGAAAAAACATGATTGAAATTTGCCGCTCCCCCTAATCGCTGAGCATTCTGTCTAAAATCTACACGCCTGTCCAAGTTTGCGTAGTTTTGGCATACTTCCACAGTGCCATCGGTAGAACCATCATCACAAATAATGAGAACAAAATCCGTAAAATCCTGTCCTAACAAGGATTCTATCGCCTGTCGAATAAAAATTCCCCCATTATATACAGGCATGCCGATGGTTATGGCAGGGGAGTGGGCTATCTTCATAATTCCAATCCCTGACTTTCTTGCAGCGCCTCCAGCAATGCCTGTTCATAAGCTGGCTGTGCCTGTTTACCGTTAAACAGCACATCCATTACATTGCTTTGTATCTGTTTTTTCAAGCGGCTACGCATAGCAGCATCTTTTGCCATCTTCACTGCCCAAGCAACATATTCAGCCTCATCACCAGCAATTCCTTCCCGTATACCAAGGGCGCGCAGCATAAATGCTCCCCAACGATTGCGCATCATGCCGCCCTGTTGAGTAACCAAGGGCAGTCCCATATACAAAGCTTCCATATTGGTCGTCCAGCCGCCATAGGGATAGGTATCCAACTGAATATCCGCAATGGACAGCAATCCGAGCACATCTTGCGGTTTGGGCAAAGGCGGCAAGATGTGCAATCTTTTTCCGACTCCTGCCGTTCTGGCCGTCTCCATAACACGCTTGGCAAAACCTGGATGAATACTCGGCGGATTTTGAAATGGTTTGAGAACAATCCAGGCATTGGGTGCCTGCTTTAAAATCTCCACCAGGATGCGATCTCGAGCCGGCCCATGTTTTATCCCATTAGCACAGGAAACAAATACGACGGCATCCTCAGGAATGCCTAGCTGTTTTCTAGTGAATTTTTCAGTAAAATCCCCTGGCGGGTATTGGGCGGCACCTAGATTGGGCAGACGAATGAGTTTTTCCCGATAATGCTGGTCGGCATCATGTGGCTCAAAGTCACCGCTAATATAATACTGCATGGTAGGTAAACCTGTAGTAATGCCATGGCCTACCAAAGCACTCTGTACAGGTGCCAATTGCAGTCCTGCCAGCATATAGGTAAGGGGATCCATGCCAATATCTCCATAGATCAGCATATCGAGTTTACTGTCAACAACGGTTTTTGCCATTTTTTCAATACTATACTCTTTATCCATTCTGATGAATTTATCGCTATGTTGTTCAAAAATTTTGGTCATATCATCATAGCGATCACCCACGACAAAAGTATAGATTTCAAATTTATCCCGATCATGATTGATCATGCGGTTGACCATATAATAGCTAACCGCCTGACTGCAGAAATTGCGAGAGATATAACCAATGCGTTGCTTTCCCTTTGTTTTTGGCTTGTTCGTAAATTTGATATCTTTAAATTTCGGATAGAATTTTTTCATGTGAACATGGATAAAATCGCCGAATATTGATAATTCTCTCAGGTTGTTGCCGCCAATATAGCTTGCCCGCCATAGACCTGACATGGTTTCTTCTAAGAAAGCTCGGAAAAAGCCAAGGGACATATTTTGAGACGACTGTAAGGCGGATTGGCAGAAATCCGCAACATAGGTAAGAATTTTTTGTCGATGTCGTTCTTCCGAATTGAAATAAGGGGTACTTACTAGCCAAAACGCCAATACGGCCTTGCACCACATGGGAATATCTGTAGAATTTAGCAGCCTACCAGTCTGAATATTGACCCGGTCAGCAGCAAAAGGCGCATACATACTAGCAATAATCAGTTTAGGATACCAGCCTTGTTCCTCTTTATCGGCTAGCATGGCCTCCCCTTTCTGATAGCCATTTTCCATACTATCAGCCTGCATATTCAGAGTAGAAAAAGCATTTAGGAATACTTGCCGCCATATGGCAATCATGATCAGCTGCTGTTTTTCCGTAAGCTTAACGGTCTGCTCGAGTGGCGTCTCAGCGAAATACTGATGCAGCCGTTGGCGCAGCAGGCGGCAATAATAGAGTAAGGCATTATATTGTTTAGCTGGCATACCCCCACAGCGTGGTGGCAATTTTCGACAGTTAAACCACTGCTCTGCAATGTACCACAATACTTCATGATCGGCTGGCAGCTGAATTTTCCCTAAGCAGTAACCAAAGAATAAGTCAGTAAAGGAACCGCGCTGAGCCATCTGCTTTTCATCATACTTCTTATACTGGGTTTGGAATACCTGCCAGACTGCCTTCCAGCTCTTCTGCTGGGCTTGTTCCACCATTTGTGGAACATTATATTCTTGCAGCAAGCTAGTAATGACTGTATCTTGCTGTTCGATAGGGCGAGGTGATTTTTCCTCAGGAGCTATTTCACGATATAGCTTTTGGTATTGAGGCACCAATGTTGCTGACACTCTAGGATCTATCAGCCGAATATCATGACGCTGTACAATACTACTGCCTAGCTGACTTTTCATTTCTTCTGATGGGCATATAATATGTAAATCCACCAGTTGGCTAAGGGTGCTTTTCAGTTGGATTAACGGCTGAGGGCCTCCCGCCGTGAAAGGATCGGGCTGATTCATACTCCACACCAGTGGCTTCACCCCTAAAAAAGGCAATAGCAAATAGGAAAAATATCCGCCAGCTGTGGAGTGGATATGTATAATATCCGCTTGGGCAAAAAAAGGATGGGTAAGTATTCCGAGTACGGCCGGTGAATAGATATCCGGCAAGGCCTTACGCCGCTTATCACTGGAATTTCTATCCGCCCAGGGCACTGCATTATTTATGGCGATTACCCGCTGATCAGCGGTAGTTTTTTCATATACAAATAAACGTTGTTCATATTCTCTAGCTGGCAGATTATCTAGTAACTGCCAAATCTCAGCTGCTTTATCTTTGGTATCTGTACTGTTAATATGGGCTATTTTTAGCATTCCATCTCTCCTATCTGCACCCTCATGACATATTTCATAATAACTCAAATTATTTCGCCATAATAGATGTTTTTCCTCTTTTTTTTGCAGAAAATGTAAACTTACTTTACATGAAAGAATAGGCTGCTTTGTCACTCAAGCAGCCTATTGCTATTAGTTCATTTTATAGGTGTTAACTCCAATCATAGGTGCTAGTACCAGTGTTCCAATTAAGTTGCTTATTCACCGTCGTACCGGAGCTATCAACAAGTACGAAACCACTGACAGTATTCTGGGAAGTTGCCAAGCCATTCAACGTCAGAGTACCTCCCCCAGTAAACGCCAACTGAATGTTACTGCCAACAATACTTACGGTTGGTGCCGTGGCAGCAGAACCATTCCAGTTAAAATAGATACTATCATTACCAACGCTATAATCGGTAATTACATCACTGCCAAAATTCACAGCATCAAACATAAACACGTCATTGCCATTACCCCCCTGCAATGTATCGGCACCATCACCGCCAAGGAGCGTATCTACACCCTCCCCTCCATAGAGCAGATCATTGTCCTCATTGCCATAGAGTATATCATTGTCATTGCCACCGTACAGAGTATCAAGGCCCACACCACCAAATAGCCCATCCGCACCAGCCTCTCCATAGAGTAGATCATTGTCCTCATTGCCATAGAGTACATCATTGTCATTGCCACCGTACAGAGTATCAAAGCCCACACCACCAAATAGTGTATCGGCACCAGAATCTCCATACAGCAAATCATTGTCCTCATTGCCATACAGGACATCATTGTCATTGCCGCCGTACAGAGCATCAAGACCCACACCACCAAATAGCGTATCGGCACCAGCCTCTCCATACAGCAAATCATTGTCCTCATTGCCATACAGGACATCATTGTCACTGCCACCGTAGAGAGTCTCAAAGCCCACACCACCAAATAGCGTATCGGCACCAGCCTCTCCATAGAGCAGATCATTGTCCTCATTGCCATAGAGTACATCATTGTCATTGCCGCCATGCAGTGTATCTGAGCCCTGACCGCCAAATAGCTTATCGGCACCATCATCCCCATACAGCAGGTCATCATCATTGCCGCCATACAGTGTATCTACGCCTACGCCGCCAAGTAACGTATCTGAACCATCATCACCATATAATTTATCATTCTCAAGACCGCCATTCAAAGAGTCATCTCCTAGCTCACCATAAAGAGTATCGGCCCCACTACCGCCATCTAAGGTGTCGTCTCCAATACCGCCCAATAAGGTATCTGACCCATCATCACCGTATAATCGATCATTATCCTCCTCCCCATACAATATATCAGCCTCATTACCCCCATATAATATGTCAGCTTCAGTGCCACCATACAAACTGTCACTACCATTGCCTCCATATAACGTATCTGTGTTTATGCCGCCGTATAGAACATCAGCGCCATCATTGCCATAGAGTACATCATTTTCGTCTTCACCATACAAAGTATCGTTATTCAGACCACCTGCTAAGGTATCATCACCTATACCGCCATATAATATGTCAGCACCATCTCCACCATCAAGTCGATCATCACCATCATTACCATACAGAACATCAGCACCTTCATTGCCATAGAGTACATCATTATCATCCTCACCATACAAGGTATCATTATTCAGACCACCTGCTAAGGTATCCGCACCTGTACCCCCATATAGAAGGTCATCCCCATCTCCACCATCTAGCCGATCACCGCCATCATTGCCATATAAAACATCTGCACCTTCATTGCCATACAAAATATCATTATCATCTTCACCAAACAATGTATCGTTGTTCCGACCACCCAATAAGGTATCAGTGCCTATATCACCATATAATAGATCGTCTCCATCTCCACCATCTAGCCGATCATTACCATCATTACCATACAAAACATCAGCGCCTTCATTACCGTACAATACATCATCATTATCCTCACCATATAAGGTATCGTTATCCCGGCCACCCGCTAAGGTATCAGCACCTATACCCCCGTATAAAAAGTCACCCCCATCTCCACCATCGAGACGGTCATTACCATCATTACCGTACAAAACATCGGCGCCTTCATTGCCGTACAAAACATCATTATTTTCCTCACCCATCAGCATATCATCGCCAATACCGCCAGATAGAGTATCAGTCCCATAACCTCCGTACAGACTATCAATACCATTACCACCGTCTAGTCGATCGTTCCCGTCATTACCATAGAGTATATCATCACCAGCATCACCACTTAAGGTATCATCACCAACATCACCAATCAGCGTATCGGTGTCATTACCGCCATATAAAACATCGGCACCATCCTCACCATATAGCAGATCGTTATCATTGCCGCCATATAGGGTATCATTATCACCTTGGCCCCATAAGCTATCATTACCGCTGCCGCCATCAAGCTTATCATTACCGTTGCCCCCATAGAGCCCATCGTCATTTGCTCCGCCAAAGAGGGCATCGCTGCCTTCATCACCATATAGTAAATCGCTGCCCTCATCACCATTTAAGGTATCATTACCAGTACCGCCAAACAAGGTATCAGCCTCTGTACCGCCTGACAAGTTATCATAGCCATCATCGCCATACAGCAAATCATAGCCTTCATTGCCATATAACACATCATTGCCATTTTCACCCCACACGGTATCGTCATCCTTACCACCAGCTAGTGTGTCAGCACCTTCACCGCCATAAAGTGCGTCTTGATCGGCACCGCCATATAGCAAATCATTGCCATCATTGCCATACAACAAATCCCTGCCATCTTGTCCATATAACAGATCATTATTCTCCTGACCGTATAAGATGTCGTCATTACTACCACCATCTAGCAAGTCATTGCCGCTTCCGCCCCACAACACGTCATATCCGCTTTCTCCATATAAGCTATCACTATCGTTGCCACCCTGCAAGCTATCATCAGCAGTGCCGCCAAATAATAGATCATTACCGATACCGCCATCTAGAGTATCGTTGTCTTCATCCCCATACAAGCTGTCATTACCAGCTGCGCCGCTCACAATATCACTACCAGCATTACCGTGCAGCACATCATTCCCAATGCCACCATCTAGTACATCATTATCATTGCCGCCGAACAAGGTATCATTGCCTTCTTCGCCCCACAATACATCATCACTATCATCACCATACAGCAAATCATTATCATTTCCGCCATATAATAGATCTTGATCATTACCGCCAAACAGCGTATCGCTCCCCGTATTTCCCAGCAACGTATCGATTCCCTCACTGCCATACAATATGTCGGCACCCTCATTGCCTACCAACAGATCGTTGCCCATGCCTCCATCGAGATAGTCATTGCCTAAACCACCATACAGTATATCATCATCTAAACCGCCGCGGAGAGTATCGACTCCTGTGCCCCCCCATAAAATATCATTGCCGCTACCGCCATCGATACTATCATCATCGGCGCCACCAAAAATTTGGTCAACCCCGCCCATACCCATTAAAGTATCTGTTCCTTCAAAACCAGCTATAATATCATTCACATCATTGCCCGCAATATTGTCAGAACCATTGGTTCCAGTATACAGACCAAAATTGACAACCGTCTCTCCATCCACTAAACGCAAACTATTAATTTGATAAGGATAACCATCAAACCAGTTTTGCAAAGTCAGCATATCCCCAGTACTCACAAGCAGCAATACATCTTTACCATTATGAGTGATATCATTCAATGCCATACTATTTAAACTATTAAAAAACTGTCTCCCTTGAAAAATCATAAGATCTAGGTAGTTATATGGATCCTTCGTAATCACATCATTACCAAAGTTCGGGGTAAAAAGATAGACATCAGCATCATAGCCGCCACTTAGTGTATCATTGCCGCTGTCACCACTTAAGGTGTCACTACCTTCCCCCCCGTCTAGCACATCATTACCATAACCGCCATTGATAACATCATTGCCTAAAAAGCCCATAAGGGAATCGTTATCGAATCCGCCATCGATGATATTGTCACCAGCACTCCCGAGCACAGTATCATTCCCATAACTACCATAAAAGGCCTGCTGATCCCCTTCCGCCATGCCTCCGCAGTACATATAATCATTGCCCATACCGCCCAAAAATAAGTCATTGCCTGAAAAGCTAAACAATGTATCGTTGCCATCGCCGCCATCTAAGGTATCATCACCGCTGCCACTGGTAATAGAATCATTACCGTTGCCACCACGCAATATATTGCTCCCTAAATTGCCATCGAGATAATCATTGCCATTCCCACCGTCGAAAACATCATTGCCGCTGCCGCCATACAAAGAATCATTTCCATCCTCACCATAAAAACGATTTTCACCGACCGTACCATTCATATAATCATTGCCACTACCAGCTAGCACCAGGTTATGACCATCTCCGCACCAAATACTATCATTACCGCTCCCTCCATTGATGCTGTCATTGCCTAGCCCAGTGTGGATACTATCATTGCCGTCGCCACCCTCAACATGATTTTCTCCATCGCCGCCCATTATATAGTCATCACCAGCACCGCCGTACATAAAGTTGAGCTTACCGAAAGCAAATAGTTGGTCATTGCCATCACCAGCATCTAGCGTATCACTGCCAGCTACGCCGCCAACTGAATCATCGCCATACAAGGTATCATCACCTTGTCCACTACTAATAAAGTCATTACCAGCCCCGCCCATAAGCAATTCCGCCATCTTGCCGCCATACAAACTATCATTACCACTGCCGCCATCTAAGGTGTTCCTGCCTGTGAGAACCGTCAAGTAGTCATTGCCATCACCGCCCAATAGCCAGTTACTGCCGTCACCACCTGACAGGGAGTCATCACCATCGCCGCCCATCATCGTATCATTGCCTGCTCCGCAATATAATGTATCATCACCACTGCCGCCACTTAATAAATTATTTCCCGTATTGACGCCAAAATCTTGCAGCCAATCACTACCAGCGCCACCTACCAACAAGTCATTGCCGCCACCGCCATCAATCGTGTCAGCATCGTCACCGCCATAAACAATTTCATTTAAATTCTGATTACGATCTTGGGCATCATAGCGTATGATATCATTCCACACTGCTTGCCATGAAGAGCTATATCTATCTCGATCGCTAAACTGAAAAGTTTGAATGCGGTAAGTTTGGCTGTCAGTGAAATAACTTTTTAATACTATGCTATCATTGCTGCCCCAAGAAATTTCCAAATCCCCAGCGTCATTAGAGCTAGGGGTAAACGACAGCATATCCCAGCCAATCCCTGGACCAAAATCAATTACATCCAAATAATTGGAGGATTCCGTAATAATTACATCATTACCGCTACCCTCTGCCACAGCATATGTATCACTGCCTCGTCCGCCACTGAGAGTATCATTACCTGCCCCGCCCAGCAAATAGTCATTTCCAGTTAAACCTTGCAGATAATCATTGCCCTGTAAGCCAAGCATAAGATCATGATTATTACTACCTTTAACGGTTTCACTGATATTACTGCCCAGTATAGGATTGAAAATAATACTATCATCAAACTTAATTTTTTTTATTTGTACACTTTTACCAGAAAACCATTTTTCCAGAAGCAGACTACTATCTTCATCACTTTGAAAAGTAAGCTTCAAATTCTTACCTTCTTGGGCAGCCTGAAGTTCACTAGCTCTTACACTTGCGCCAAACTGCAATACATCAAGGCTATTACCCGAATCACCTTTGATGGTATCCTGTCCATAATTGACGTCAAAGATATAATAATCCACATTACTGCCGCCGTTCAACACATCATCACCCGTGCCACCGTCCAGCACATCAGAGCCTGAACCGCCTAGCAATGTATCGTCACCATCGCCACCATTTAGTACGTCAGCACCAGCACCGCCATTCAGCAAATTCTCCCGTTTATCACCAAGCAATGTATCATTTTTTTTGCCGGCTACCAGTCCCTCAATGCTGGCATAGTTTTGTATATCCAGTATTACATCATTGGCAGTGCCAGTCCATACTAAAACATCAAACCCGTCACCACCATCTATCGTATCATTACTCCTAGAAGTATAGATCGTATCATTGCCAGCCTGGGCATAGATACTACTGCCTCCAATAGCATAAATCTGATCATTATCAAAAGTTCCCTTTACTACAGTTGTCCCTTTTTTCACTCTGATTACTGCCATCTTATTTCTCCTTTGTGATTCTATCGACCACATCATATAATAGTTCGATTATAACATTAATAGACAACACTGTCTTTTTACTGTGTGTGCTAACCTATTCCCTACTAGTCTATAGAATGAAAAGTAAAACCACCAGGTGCTCCTGGAGTTAGGACATAATACTGCCGACTTAATACTCCACCTTCATCTACCATGACATTAAACTGCAAAATAGCATGATTGTAGTCAACAGCACCATCCGTAATCGTTAAATGAGGATTGGCATCAACCAGGGCACGCAGCGCCACCGCATCTGTTACTGCATAATAATCAGCACTATCATTATGAGAATCATATTTCCCATCTACAATGGATATAACCATATCTTTGCCATTAGATCCAGATAAGGTGACTAATAGTATATCATTCAAATCCTGACCCGCTGTGACTACAATATCATTATTTAGCCAAATGACATCTTCACAATTTTGGCTATCGGAAGCAATCATATCATTACCATAACCGTGACCAAATACGTAGAAATCACGTCCAGTACCACCAACCAGCGTATCGGCAGTGTGAATAATTTCATTACCATGCCAGTCGGCTTCCATATAATCCCCATTACCACTCAAATGATCAGAATATAGAAGATCGTAGGCCTGCTGACCAAGACCAGCTCCGTAATTGAGTTCCAGGAAATTAATACGCGTAAAATCGTCATTGCCCGCTCCGGCATCTAGTGTATCGGAGCCTGCTCCACCTGCGAGTTTGTGAGTCCAATTAAGCTCTGTTTGCACCAAAGTAGGTATATCCCCTGTTATCCCATCCCAAAAATAACCAGTATAGGTCGTATTACCACCATAAATATAATCATCACCACTGCCGCCTGTGACGAATTCTATACTATTATATTTCGAAGAATCAGTGAGATTGATAGTAACGCCACTGGTCTCTTGGGATGCATCAAGAATATCTGCGCCACCGCCACCCGAGATATATTCACTGCTAGCTTGCTTATCAAAAATAATAACATCATCAATCATAGCATCATTGGACATGGTGTTGGGATACGAGCTTGATGAGTTATCTGCAGGCACATCTGGCAGATAAACATTACCGCCCCATATAGAGTCATTGCCCACGGCACCGTCCAGGGTATCGGCACCACTATAACCCCAAATACGATTGTCATCAGCACTACCTGTCAGATCATCATCATTGCCACTACCAATGATGTCTTCAATATTAATAAACTGATCATCATTGGATAAATTAATTTTTTTGGCACCAAAGATAGCATCACGGCCAGCACCACCATCTACCAGTTTGTCTGCACCATCATAATAAATAGTATCGTTACCGTTACCGCCAAAGATATAATCAGCACCATTATAGCCGAATAGGTAATCATTACCATCACCGCCGTAGAGTATATCAGACCCATCAAGGCCAAATAGGTAATCATCACCGCCCATGCCTATGATGATATTATTCTCCAGATTACCCACCAGTGAATTACTGTTATCATTGGTGCCAGCAGGGGAAGACTGCATGTCATTGGCATACATATTATAGCTAACTGCACCAAATTTGAATGTATTAATCGGCTGTGCTGTCGTATAGAAATTCTGTATCGTCATCTGATCACTATTTTGATACTTTATCACTAAATCATTACCATTTTTGGTAAACTCAATATCGGTTGGCATAATGCCATTGGCAAAAACGATAGCATCTTCCTGGGTATCCGCTGCAGCAACAATGAGATCATTGCCGCCATCCAGCTTGAAATAGTAGTTGTCATGGCCCACACCACCACTTAGGGTATTGCTGCCGCCGCCGCCGTCGATAATGTCATTACCGCCGCCACCTACTATTGATTCATTACCCTGGCCACCATAGAATATTTCATCAGCCTCATTACCGCTCAATGTGTTATTACTGTCATTACCATAATGGACCGATAAATCTTCAGTGCCTGTGATACCACCCGCATAGCTTGCATTATCAATAGTCCATAGCAGGGTCGTCGGATCAATACTATACCAAGTATTTTCTGCCTGGAAATAGAATTTTGTAATTGCTGGTTCATAGCCAGTGCTCCAATCTTGCAGGGTAAGAGTGTCACCATTTTGCGTCGTGAATACTAAATCCGTATTCTTAAGTTCCATGGCAAGATTAGCGGGGTGCATGCCTGCGCCAAAAGTAATGGCGTCATACCCATTTCCATTGTCTGCAACAATCACATCATTACCTGACAGCGTTCCTTTCGCTCCCCAATAATAAACATCACTGCCCTCGCCGCCAAATAAGGTATCATTGCCCAATCCACCAAACAAACTATCATTACCACTACCACCGGATATGGTATCATCACCAGCGCCGCCAAATAGATTGTCATTGCCGCTGCCGCCAATCAAGGTATCATTGCCACTTTCTCCATCAATATAATCATCGCCACCACTACCATCAAAGATCTCTGCCCCGTTCGTCCCCTGAATGCTGTCAGCAAAGACCGAGCCTGTTACCTGCTCAATTTTATCTTCATCATTATGGTAGTAACCAGCCATATCAATATTCACACCTATTTGCCTGCCATTAGCATCCAAGACACCTGTCCAGCCACTGGCATCCAAGATGTCTGTGCCACTGCCGCCATGAATGTTGGCGGCAGTGTCGGCGCTATCATACACAATCGTATCATCACCATCATAGGCAAAAACAGTGTCGCTACCATCACGACCATCAAAATAATCAGTCCCTGAGGACAACGTATCTGCCAGCAGTTTTCCATATAGAATATTATCCTGGCTGTTACCGATTAAAGTGTCACCATCATGGGTACTGCCAGCAACATCTTCAATACTAATAAATTTCGTTTCATCACTGATATCAATGGTTACGGCCCCAAGATTGCTGCCCAAACGCCAAGCCGTCACCATATCGCGCCCAGTACCGCCATCTACTAGTTGAACATTATCGTTACTCATATTTATATCTTCTAGGCAGATGACATCATTGCCATCGCCACCTAGCAAAATGTCTAAACCTGTTCCGCCGTACAATGTATCATTGCCACCGCCACCATAGACAAGATCATTCCCATCAAGAGCGGTAATAAAGTCATTCCCTTCCGAACCAACCATAATATTATCACGCAAATCACCGATCATAAAACCATTACTACCTACATTACCAGTTGTATAATATTTCCCACCATCAGCAAGTTGTACGCTACTGATTTTCTGACCATTACCTGCCCAGTCCTTAAGAGTCAGGCTATCAGTTGCAGACATATGTATTAATAAATCGCTTCCTATATTTTCGACTTTTAACCCAACTCGATCAATACCTGTGCCAAATTGTATTTTTGCCTGACCATTTGAGCTACTTGCCGTCAAATCAATCGTATCATTACCATCACCTATATTGAAATTATATACATCATTGCCACCGCTGTACGCTAGTAAGTCATTGCCTCCCAGGCCGTACAGTTGCTCATCATTAGCAGAACCGACCATCGTATCATCAGCACCTGTACCTATATTAACGGCATAAGCCTGATTATCATTACCAAAAATAATTTTATTGATTTTATTATCATCCTGCTCATACCACCCCTGAATAGTCAAGGAATCACCTGATGCAAGATCCAGTTCCATATCATTACCAACTAGCTGGAAGGTAAACATGCCGGCATCTTCGGTAATCCGCAAAAAATCCTCACTATTGGGATTAGAGCCGCCTCTGGCAATAATATCATCACCACTACCTGCGCCAAATATATACATATCCTGACCTTTACCGCCAATTAAGGTATCGCTGCCTGCTTGACCACTGAGTGTATCATTGCCGTCACCACCATAGAGTACATCATTACCATCCCCGCCGTACAGTTCAATACTCCTGCTGCCACCCCGCAGGCTGTCATCGCTCAAACCACCGATGACAACTTCAAAATCAGAGTAACTTTTGGCTAAATCAATTTTCACCTGTTTTGTCTGAAGTCCTGCGTCAAGGGTGTCATATCCTGCACCACCTTTAACCTTAGCAGCCTTATCAGCAGCATCATAAACCACAACATCATTACCGTCGCCACCGTCCAGCACATCACTGCCTGCACCGCCGATCAGAGTATCATCGCCTGCACCACCATACAGGCTATCTGTGCCAGCATCGCCATACAAAACATCGGCTCCATCATTACCAATCAACCGGTCATTGCCACCATTGCCTGCTAGAATATTATCATTACCATTACCTTGGAGTGTATCGTTTTTGCTGCTGCCAGCAGCATTTTCAATATCGGTATATTTGTTCAAATTAAGATTAGCAGACATCTGCGCTGCTAGGGTATCGCTACCTTCATTGCCATGGATATTTGCCGCCTCATCAGCTGCATCATAGATAATGACATCATTGCCAGTACCACCCCATAGTATATCTTTGCCGGCCCCACCATATAGCGTATCGTCACCAGCGCCACCTTCCAAGAAATCTGCGCCCAGTCCCCCACTTAGATAATTATCAGCACGACTACCAAGCAGTGTATCATTCTTCGAACCGCCCATACTATTTTCAATATCACCATATAATGATAAATCAAGATGACGGCCTACCTTTGTTTCACTGCTGGCATCGAGTGTATCAACATCATTTCCACCATGAATGTTCGCCACATTGTCCTGTACATCATAGATAATTCTATCCTGGCCATTGCCTCCATATATCGTATCACTGCCGCGCCCGCCATTCAGCGTATCATCTCCGCTACCACCGTACAGCACATTATCCGCTAAATTCCCAATAATACTATCGTTGAGGCTGCTGCCGACAACAATTTCAAAGTCCTTAAATTGTTTGCTAATGTCAAGTTTGAAAGCCATAGCGGAGTTACTACCATCAAGAACGTCAACCCCTAGACCGCCTTTAACTTGACTCGATTTGTATGACGAATCATAAAATATAGTATCATTGCCCTCTCCACCGTCAATATAATCATTGCCACCATCACCTGCAATAACATCATCCCCCAGCCCACCATACAAGTATTCAGTAGACCAAGTACCATTTAACGTATCATTGCCAGCCATGCCATAAAGTGTATTAACATCCCCATTAATAGCTAATATATCATTGCCAGTTGAACCAGTCAGGCTAGACGCCGTATTACTTGCCATCCTTAATTCCCCCATCTATATGTCATTTTTTATAGTATTCTACATTCATTACCACATTCCTGTAATTTCAA
>Ga0316604_10001904_pt1 | contig 17186 bp, 19 predicted proteins | sample OWC_soil_day20_C_FD_207650 | JGI IMG/M metagenome (GOLD analysis project Ga0316604, IMG submission 207650) | Wetland soil microbial communities from Old Woman Creek delta, Ohio, United States - OWC_soil_day20_CT | ecosystem: Environmental > Terrestrial > Soil > Wetlands | place: USA: Ohio... | reverse complement strand
TCTGGCGCCAAGGCCGATAGCCATAGCCCCATACTCAAGCAACATTTCCCAAATTATGGATGCCTCAGAAGCTTTAACAAACAATTCAAATCCTAACGGCTCTCCGGTATAACCCGTCCTGGCAACAAGCACTTCTTTACCGTCAAACTTGAGAATATCTAGTGCGTTTTTTACCGGTTCCGTAAGATAAACGCTGCCGGTAAGTTTACCGAGGATGTTCTTCGAGTCCGGTCCCTGTACTGAAATCATTGCAATCTCTTTAGACTTATTGGTAATCCTTGCATCAAATTTCGCTATTTTTTCTTGTAGATGTTCCCAATCCTTCTCGGCGTTGGCAGCATTTACAACAAGTAAATACTCATCTTCATAAAAGCGGTAAAGATAAGCATCATCCACCGCTCCGCCATTCTCGTTCGGAATCATGGTATATTGCGCCTGCATAAGGTCAAGGGCAAAAATATTATTCGTTAAAACATATTGTAGAAATTCTGCAGCTTCTTTACCGGATATAATGAATCTTCCCATGTGCGAAACATCAAATATGCCGGTCTTTTTCCTAGTATAAATATGTTCCTCGATAATTCCCGATTTATAATTGATCGGCATTTCCCATCCGCCAAAATCCACCATCTTTGCGCCTGATTTTACGTGATTGTCATAAAGTACTGTCCTTTTTAACGCTGTCATGTTATCAACCTCCATAATTTCCTGAAGAAAACTGGCGATGAACTCCGCGTTTTTTCGATACCCAAACACCAATAAACCTGGCAAATATTGGAGCTTACCATGGTGAAAATATTCTCCTTCAATAAATAAAATCCTTTATCCAGATAAACTAAATTTTGTGCGTTCCCATTTAATCATCTTTAACGGAGACAGTTGTGTGACAAAAAGAAACGTCCCTGTTGTCATCCCTTTTCCTACTAAAAATACCCGGCTAAGCCGGGTATTTTCAGTAAATGCATAAACCACTGTAATGATCATTCCTTTTTTCACGCTATCAGCTTGTTTTACTCAGGCTGTCACTTGTTATTGCAAGTGAGGAGAAGGCTTATCCATTCTCGTTCAATAGCTATGGCAGCTATTTCAGCTGCCATAGGAGACCCTTTTTGTTTTAGTTACTATACATCAATTAAATCAAACCGAGTGATTTTGCCAATGTAAAAGCTAAACCACCGCCAATAAATGGTCCAACGATGGGAACCCAGGAATAGGCCCAATCAGAACTGCCTTTGCCGGGAATCGGGCAAAAAGCATGAGCAAGTCTTGGTCCCAAGTCACGAGCAGGATTCATGGCATACCCAGTGGTACCGCCTAAGCTTGAACCTAAGCCCCAGACTAACACTGCCACCATGAAGGGGCCAAACCCTGGCGCCATACCGCCAACTGGCTTGGAGAACATCGCAAAAATCGAAAAAACCAGCATAAAGGTTGCTATAATTTCGCATAACAGGTTTTGACCATAATTGCGAATGGCCGGGCCTGTGCAGAAAATACCCAGTTTAATACCCTGATCTTCGGTTACTTCCCAGTGACCGCGGAAGAACAGATAGGTAATACAGCCGCCAACAAAGCCGCCGGCAATCTGCGCCAACATAATCATAATAGCTTCAGGTGTGGCATACACACCATTAAGTAATTTGGCAAAGGTTACTGCCGGATTGATATCGGCTTGCGGTGCACCACAGGCAATAGCAACATATACGCCCATGCCAACACCAACCATCCAGCCTGTAATAATATTAAACCAACCAGCACCTTCGGCCTTAGAAAATTTGAGCAAGCTATTCGCAACTACACCATTACCAAAGACAATCAGAACGGCTGTACCAAGAAATTCACCAAAATACGGAGTTGTCATCAAATTAATCCTCCTTTTGAATTTTTCTAAAATAACGACTGATGCAAACTATGATGCGGGGCCGGAATGACCAGTTGGTCAACCAGGAAGCCACTGTCTTTAATGACATTACTGCCAGCCCTAACTGCAGCCGTAACTGCACCAACCTCGCCTGTCATAGAAACAACAGCTTTTCCGCCCATCCCTCGTGCTAAGCGGACTTCAAGTAATTGCACATTAGCTGCCTTGGCTGCCGTATCGGCTGCTACAATCGCTGAAGCCACTGAATAGCTTTCGATTATGCCTAATGACTTGATTGCTTTAACCTCAGTACAACCTGATAACGCCTGGAATACATCGGCATGAATGTGGGGCAGTATAAATTCATCGACTACATTCTCTGTCCCGCCAACACTTTTTCCGCTGCGAACTGCACTTTGCACTGCACCGACGTCACCGCCGACCATCACAACATATTTTCCCGGGCACAGGGGCTGAGATAGTATTAACTCAACATTAGCCGCTTTTAACATGGCATCGGCCGTCAGAATGCCTTTGGTGATATTTTTCAGTTCTAACAATCCTATAGCGCGTTTCATTTTATTCCCCCCTGCTCCATTACATTGCCTGAATACTGATCGAGCCGTCCACCGCCACCACTTGTCCTGAAATGCTGGCATGCAAATTTGTTCCGACAGCAGCGCCTTCAGGAATAACAGCAATTAGCTCCCCACGGTTGACCTTAGTGCCTACAGCAACAACAGGCTTGGCTGGAGCACCGATATGCTGTGAAAGCAATATTCTGACATTCTTCGTTATCACTGGCGCTGTCGTAAGTGGCGCTTTGACATCATATTTATCCAAACCCAGACGGTAGAGCAGCCGTTTGGTAGGAATGAGATGATATTCCCGATTGGTGCGGGATTTTTGGGGCTTGGCATTGTGAGGGTTTTTCATTCCCGCCTGAGAAAATCGCTGCTTTAGTTCAGCATTAACCCGGCGCGGTGACAGTCCCATAGTACAGCCGAAGGTTTCACAAGCACCACATTCTGAGCAGAGAAGGGCCTTGGTAACAACATCCCCTTCATTGTACTGCCCCCTGCCGATAGCCTGCATAATCCGGTGCGGTTCCAGACTATGGCCGAGGAGATTGCGTGGGCATACCTCAGTACAGGCCCGGCAATTGCAGCAGACGGCTTTAGCTCTGTTAGCAATGACCGACCAGGGGGTGGCTTTTTGAGTTACTAAGGAGTGCTCGGGTGGCAGCACAATAATACCACCAGTTGTTTTGGTAACAGGCTGATCATCAGTTGTAAGCTTCCCCATCATGGGGCCGCCGTCAATAACGGCATAATTAGCAACAGTAGCTCCGCCCGCCAATTGGATGAGTTCGCGAATAGCCATACCAATTGGTACTTTAAAGGTAGCAGGCTTATTGACTGCGCCGGTAACAGTAACATATTTATCAATAACCGGCTGCCCGCCGAGCGCCTCGGCTACATTGATAAGAGTTTCAACATTAGCAACAACCACACCGACATGCAGCGGAATGCCACCCTCAGGTACAATTCTACCGGTTACCTCATACACAAGCACCTGTTCATCACCTGCCGGGTAAATATCTGGCAGAAAAAAGAATTCAATTCCCTGACCGTTTGTTTGTTTAAGCTCAGAATGTAGTTTGGTTACAGCATCCTCATACTTGCGTTTTAGACCAATAACTCCCCGCCGCGCACCTGTAGCCACCATAACAGTCTTTAGACCGGCAATAAGTTTGCTACTTTCACTGGCCATAATAAGTTGATGAGCCCGCAGCAGCGGCTCACATTCGGCGCCGTTAACAATAACGGTATCTACACTGGCATTGATTTTTACATAGGTCGGGAAACCGGCCCCGCCGGCTCCCACTACCCCTGCCGCTTTAACGGCGGCGATAATTTCTTCCCGCATACTTCTCACCTACTCCCTTGGCGTATCCTGTTACTCATACGATGGAAAACGCATCAACAAGAACACAGCGACGCTGGCGGGTAAAGCTGCGCGCAGAGGTAAGTCCCTCGCCGGTCGGCCCTGCAATAGTAAAGGTCGTAAATCCTTCGCCACCAACACCGATTCCCGCAAATGACGGAGCGTTTTTCACAAATATAGTAGTCTCAATCGCCTTGGCTAATCTGGTTAAGTTATCGACATTTTTCGAATGCATGATGGCCGTATGCCTGTTGCCATGTTCGACTTTGACGGCAAGCTCAATCGCCTCATCAATGTCTTTTACCTGCACAATCGGCAATACCGGCATCATCAACTCTTCGATAACAAACGGATGATCGGCTGCAGTTTCACAAATGACAGCCTTAATGCTGTCAGGTACAGTAATACCAATTTGACTTAAAATGTACTTGGCATCTTTACCAACATACTTTTTATTAACGCCATAGCTCTTTTTTGGTTTTTCCGTACAACCGGCAGCAACTAATTCCTCTTTTTCTGTCAAAATGACCTTAGCTAACCGATCAATATCCTGCCCTGAAATAAGATACGCCCCATACCGTTGCATGTAGGACATCAACTTGTCAGCTACACAGCCAACAACAATAACCTCTTTTTCGGCAATGCACGGTAGATTATTATCAAATGAGCAGCCGGCAATAATGTCCCTGGCCGCTTTTTCAATATCAGCTGTTTCATCAACAACGGCAGGTGGATTGCCGGCACCGGCACCAATGGCCTTTTTACCGGAAGACAAAACAGACTTTACTACCCCAGGTCCACCAGTGGCCACAAGCAGGTTGATGGCTGGATGGTTCATCATGACAGTGGTTGCTTCCAGTGAGGGTTCAGCAACTGCTGTTAGCAGATTGGCCGGACCACCGGCCTTACTAATTCCTTCATTTAGCTGTCTGATGACTGTTAGGGATGTATTTTTAGCAGTAGGATGAGGACTAAATACAACTGCATTACCGGCAGCAATCATGCCAATCGCATTACAAATAACGGTTGCCGCCGGATTAGTTGTCGGTGTAATTGAACCAATTACGCCATAAGGTCCCATCTCAATTAACGTCAGCCCGCGATCACCACTCCAAGCCTCGGTATGAAGACCAGCAGTACCAGGAGTCTTATCAGCAACCAGATTATGTTTGATGATTTTATCAGCAACCCGTCCCATGCCTGATTCCCTGACCGCCATTTCAGCCCATAGCTGCGCCTGTTCACGCGCAACCTGACGCATAGCCTGAATCAGTTCTTCCCTTTGCGCAATCGATAACTTTTTCAGTTGTTTATAAGCATTGCGAGCTGCCGCCACAGCTTCATCCATAGTTGTATAAATACCGCCGTTATCAGCAGTGCCCCGCTCATATTCCTGAACCCTGGATAGTACTTCTGCTGTAATTTTTGCGACTAAACTTTGATCAATAGTCATTTATTTTCCTCCTTCCGTCCAGACTGCCTTCTCTAAAAGGCTGCCAGACCGGCTTTGGCTACAGACATATCTTCATCAACTGAACCACCGCTTACACCAATGCCACCAACCAAAACGCCGTCTTGCCAGATAGGGATGCCACCACCAAATATAACCATGCGGCAACCATCAGTAGTGTTGATTCCATATAGGCTTTGCCCGGGCTGAGATACTGCCGCCGCTTGTTCTGTTGACATCTTAAGCGCAACCGCCGTATACGCTTTGTTTAAGGCGATCGACACACTGGCTAGCAGCGCATTGTCCATTCGTTCCTGGGCGACGAGATTGCCGCCAACATCCACTACAGCAATTACCATCGGTACATTAATTTCAATTGCCTTCTTTTCAGCCGCCGCAATCATCTTTTTTGCTTTTTCTAACATCGCTTTTCCCTCTCCATCAATTTGTTTTGAACCTTGAAGAATCTGCACCACGATTTGAGTTACCTTAGTAATCAGATCTTCCTGTTCAACGCACCTGGCCAAAACAAATAACAAATCAGACAACCGGTTTACATACAAGGCAACAGGTGTGTTCACAGTTTCTGTACGTCTCAGTTTAACGATATACCTTTCGGCACGCCGTACAATGGTTCGCGCCAAATCAAGAGCAGCGCTTGTCTGTGTTTCCCCTGGCGTAACAAAACACTTTTGCGGAATACGCTGCAGCTCCAGCTTATCAATGATTTTCTCTATTTTTTCTACATGTTGAGTAGTAATGCGATAGTCGCAATTATCGGCTACATTATCGGTAGCCAAATCGGCATTTAATAATATTAAATCCTTTTGAATAGCATGGATAATATCGATTACCCATTGTTTATCAGTCAACGATTTTGCCAAGCCCATTGCGGCATTGGCTTCATCTATAGTTCCGTAAGAATGTACCCGGACACTGTCTTTAAATACCCGCTCTTTGCTCAGCAGACTGGTTTTCCCTTCATCACCTGTTTTGGTATACACTTTCATGGTACATTACTCCTCGAGTAAACTTTTATTGATCTCGATGCTGTCAACAATTCCGACAATAGCTGCGTCAACTGCCGACTGCGGGTTGCCTGTCACGTGGCGGGCAGAACTTCCATCAACAACAAGTACGGTCTCACCTGTACCGGCTCCAATTGTGTCTACCGCTACGATAGGCTTACACGTTGTGCCAGTAGTACCAAAGCGTGTCGGCTGGACAATGAGCAGTTTGCTGCCTGTTAAGCTGTCATCCTTTGGTGTCGCCACAAGGGTGCCAATTATTTTTCCTACCCACATATTCACTCTTCCTTTCATCCTGCTAGGAAAGTGTGTTTGCTGCTATCACTTCCATGTTGACCTACTGACTTACCTTAATCCCAAACGATATCCACATTACATTCTCTAGCAACGTCGCGTGCCAGTGGTGTGATAATGGTACCTTGGGCAACATGAAAAGCTTTATTTCCACTTTGTGCAGCATGTCTAACAGCAGCAGCAGTCAGCACCTGCTTTTTAGCAGTTTTTTCCGGAATAGACGGCAAATCAACACGAGACTCTTTGATTAACACCTTTTGGGCCGCAGCCGCCAAATTCGTTACCGGAGTAAGCTCAATGCCATATGTCGCAATTGTTTTTAGGTTATTTTCCAGTGCTTCGCGCAGCGCCGGCGGTGTTTGCCCCATATTCTTTTGTAGCCGCCACCCGTCCTGCGGATCAGCTGCATTTGCTGCCGCTATTACGGGTTTACCAAGCATCAACGCCTGCATTAGTAAGGTGCAAACCATGGTATCAGCTAGGGTATGCGCTAATTTTGCCGCTGTATTTTGGGTTAATACCGGCACCAGCACAATATCGGCCTTGCGCAGATATTTTCCTGGATAAGGAGACTTTGTAGTAACAATAGGCACGCTATTACCTAGTTTTTCTCTTATCCAATTTTCACCGACAACCGTTTCTGCTGCCGGTGAAAGCACAACAATGAGTTCTGTTCCCATGGCCTGCAGAGATTTCAACTCTTCCAGACTTGTTTCAAGGCCAATGCTCCCACCCGTGAAAATAGCCAGCGCTTTATGCAGGCAATCAGGCATTTGTACGGGATTTTCGCTTTGTGCCTGCCTGAGTCGGCGCAATACCTCGGCAGTAACTAACTCCACAAGTTTTTCATTGTCCATACTAGTTCTCCCCTATTTACACAGAGTGATCGTATCGCCGGTTTTTAGAAAAACGGCATTGGCTTCATCTGTGTCAATGTGAAATTCCAGCCGGAAATTAGGGTTTACCCGCACCAGTACATCGCCAAAAGTCCCGCCCCGGGAGCCACTGATTGTAACAGTAACGCGGTCGCCGTCAGCTACATTAAATTGCCGGGCGTCGGTTTCCTCCATGTGAATATGACGGGCAGCGCAAATGACACCTTCAGTCAGGGTAACCGCTCCTTTAGTACCGACAATAACAATACCGGGCGACCCTTTAACGTTACCCGAATCTCTTAGCGGCGGTGCAATTCCCAGTGTAAATCCGTCAGTCCGGGATATTTCAATTTGCGTCAATTTGCGCACAGGCCCTAACACCCTGACACCACGCATAACACCTTTAGGACCTACCAAGGTAACGGTCTCTTTGGCAGCAAATTCATTGATTTGTTTTAGGTCTTTTTCCTTGGTAAGGCTATATCCGCAGCCAAACAAGGCTTCAATATGCTCAGCAGAGAGGTGGATGTGGCGATTAGATACGCCAACAGGTATACCTTGCTCTGTTTTTGCCGCCTGATTTAATTCAGGCATGGCCGCCAATACTTGGCTTACAATCTGTTCCAGTAATTTTTGATCCATCATCTCACCCCGTTTAGTGCCACTTGCTGGTTTTGTCAGGAAAGCGAGATTGCCCCGCTATGCTCGACTGAAGTATGACGAAGCAATCTCGGCGCTTACTTATCTTGGGTACGAGTCAAGACTCCCGCCTCTATAGGCGGCGTTAATTCAGGTGGAGTAGACTCTCCACCTGAATCCCCAATGTTTCAGCTATGCTGAAACGAGTTCACTCAACTTTAGGAAGAATCTTCTCAATATCTGTATGAGGACGGGGAATAACGTGTACTGATACCAGTTCGCCCACTCGTTGGGCAGCAGCAGCACCACTGTCAGTGGCTGCTTTTACAGCACCAACATCACCGCGCACCATAACTGTGACCAACCCTGAACCAATTTTCTCATAGCCAACCAAAGCCACATTAGCCGCTTTTACCATAGCATCAGCAGCTTCAATAGCACCGACCAGCCCCTTGGTTTCAACCATTCCTAATGCCTCTCCGCGCATACTATTCATCCTCCTTGTTTTTGTCATAATGAATGCAGGTGATTCTGGGATCGCCTTTTTTCCGTGAACATGCAGGATCGCCGCACAAATTGCAACCTTCCGCCGAATTGTTTGGTTCCTGACTTACTGTTTCTGCTGGTGGCTCTTCCACAAGTTCTACAGCTTGAATGATCATGCTTTCCTTATTCGCAGCTGCAGGTCTTTCTTCAGCCTCAAGCTTAATTACGGTCTCAACCGGAACAGGCTCTTCAACTGGCGGCTGAATGTCTGCTGGCATTAAAGCCGGCTTTAGGCCTACAGTATCTTTAGTAAGGATAATTCCGCCCAATTCATTGTGTGGGCGCGGTATAACGTGTTTGCCATATACTGTGTTTACTTTCGCCGCCGCTGCCGCACCTGCATCAACAGCTGCTTTCACAGCGCCTACGCTGCCGCATAGTTTGATAGTAACCAGGCCGCCACCTTTGGTAAGCTCATAGCCAATTAATTCTACATTAGCCGCTTTGACAGCTGCATCAGCTGCTTCTACGCCAGCAGCAAGACCTATTACCTCAATCAGACCTAAGGCATTGTTGACCATGTATTCACCTCCCCATGGCCTTGAGCACTTTCCTGTAATACTTTTAGGATAATTTTGCGGACACTTTCATAAAGCTGAGCCATATTATCTTCAGGAGTCGAGGACTCTTGTCGGGGATTTCTTTTAAAAGGTAATCCTTTCACCAGCCGAGCGGCATTATAACCGAAATACCGCCATTCTGGCAAAGTGCCTTGCCCCTCAAGAATAAACAGCGGCTGACCTTCAGGCATTTTTTGATAATGAATACACATAGCAACCGGACTAATACCTACGCCCACTCCGAGCAGCGAAGCCTGCGCCCCCTTATAGGCAAGGGATAGGGCATCTGCCGGACTGCCATCTAAGAGTGAATAGGGCACCCCTTCTTCTTCCATTCCGGCCTGAAGTTCCCGCAACTTAGCTTCATAGCCGTCGTGGGAAAAGATACAAATAATTATGCTGGGTCTATTTAGTGTTGTAGCTGACTGCATAATGCTCACGCCTCACTATCTAGATAAGACAGTACCAAACCTGTAGCAACAGCATTTCTTGGTCCTTCGCTGCCGCGTATATTACCGCGTCCGCAAACAATACCATACTCGGCCAAGGCATCTGTTACCATATCAGGCACTTCGAAGTCCATTGCTGAACCGCCGACTAATACGACAAATTCAATATGCCGAATATTGCCGGTAGGAGCAACCCGTTTCAAGGAGCGCAGCGCATTGGTAACAAAAACACGTTTCTTGGCTTCCCGCCGTACATGCCGGATTCGATCAAGCGCATGCTCAAAGGGTATGGGAACCATACCATCATGCTTTAAAATAACCACCCGGGCAAATACTTGTGGCGGCAAGTGTTTATCATAAAACTTTACTGTGCCATCTTCTAACCGGACATGATACAGACTTTCAACCTTCGCCAACGGATACTTTTTAATATCTTCTGCCAGGTCAAAATCGTTGAGTCCCAGTTCGGAATTAATCAGCATTGTTACCATATCACCAGCCCCACCCAAATGAATGGAGTGGGTTTTAGCATCTCTGGTAATAATAGCCGCATCGGTTGAGCCACCACCCATATCTAAAATAGCCAGTGGTGTATCGGTACCAGGAGTGGTTAAGGCGCCGCGAATCGCCATATTAGCTTCAACACCGGCAATTACAACACGTACACCCAATTCTTCCTGGAGTTTGTTGGCAATCTGCTGCATCGGCAAACGACTGGTTTTAACCATAGCCGCCAACGCTACCGCTCCTTCCAGCGCAAATTCCCCGGCTAAGCCGCCTTGTACTTTTTGCGGTACAAAAGTATCAACAGCTAATAGATCCTGGATTTTCATCTCCGTTACCGGCTGGGTAGTAAGTTCAGCCATTACCTGCCGCACCCGTTCCAACATGCCATTAACATTAGTCCCCGCTTCGCCCTGTATATCTACAACCGGCTGCACCCGTTCCACGGCTTCCATGATCGCGGCTGCACCTGCCTCAACATCAATATCAGCTTTGCCCTTTTCCCCTACAATTGTGATGAAACCTGCCGGAATGGATCTGGCTTTTACGTCACCCTCAGGGGTGCGGACAACGACTGCCGAGCGATTGCCAATCAAAGCTCTGGCAATAGGTACAACCATTTTGGTTTCTTCTGGTGTCAGATCAAATACAGTAGCAATCCCATAGGGATTGGATAAGGTTTTTATGGTCTGTCCGGCTTCTGCTACTTCAACAGCAGCCAGCATTCCCACCGGAACTTTTTCAATTAAAGTAACTTCATCAACAACAGGTATTATCTGTTCCAGGCGATTTGCAATAAGTACCGCATCATCCTGCCGTGCTATCGCACCTTGTACGGCAACACCTCGACTCATGGCAGTATTAATGCCCTGCGCCGCATCTTCAAAATCAACGCCTTTCGGAATCAAACAGATAACTTTTTCCCCCAGGTAAGCACCAGGAAGCTGGCTAAAGGTAACCGTCATACCGACGCCTAAACCAATACCTCCTGGAGTAGATGGGTTATGCCCGATCATAGTGGATTCGGTAATAATTGTTTCCGTGATGGTTTCCATAGCCAAATCGCCAATAACTGGCGTAGCTTCGTTAAGCCGTATTTGGTCTACCTCTTTCAAACTCATCCCGGCAGTTTTTGCAGCGTCTTGAAGAGCGATGATAATGCCGGGAACATTTGCCAGTGTTCCTTTAATGCCTGTTGTCTTAATAATACTGCTGGTAAAATATCTCTTGATTTGGCCTTGTTCTACTTGGGCCAAACAGACTTCAGTTGTGGAGTTTCCTATATCCACGCCTGCAATAATAGGCATGAAAGTTCCCACCTTAGTCCGCTCTGAGACGGTTCCGACGCTCATATACATCTGCGGACTCTCTCACTAAAGCGGCATTAATTTTTGCATTATATTTACCTTCCAGTTCTTCGGCGATAGCTAGTAATTCTGGTTTGGTGGAACGATAGGGGCGCATGGCATTATAAATTTCCAGAACACGGTCATCCGGAATAGCAACAAGTTCAGCCGCACGGCGAAGGTTGTTACCAAACTGGTATCTGCCTACACCATCAGCAATCTCAGCTTGCATTCTAAGCGTTTCCGGGGTAATACGAACGTCATCAGATTTTACCTCGCCACTCATAATCTTATCTAACGTAATCTCTGACAGTGTTTTGCCTGTAGGAGTTTTTAAAAGTTCGGGGCGCTTGCTAGCTAGCGGATAATCACGCTCAGGGCAAAGACCGGTAGCTACCGAAGCCTGAGAGGTAGCTGCCTGGGGAGCGCCAGCCATAGATTTTAATACTTCACGCACGATATCTTCTAACATTTTATTTTCTGACATTTGTTTTCACCTCCGCCTAGTTAAAACTGTACATCGAGTTCAACCGGTTTAGCGCCGGGAACTACGTGTTCGGTTTCTTTAATATGAAGTACTGCTGCTATAGCCTGGTATTTAGGCCGGGCCATTTGATCGTTTTTAGTCGGTACCGGGGTCGGGGATTGGCCTTTGGCGTATTGCGCAGCATTTTTGCCGATTTGCCGATAGGCCTCAAGGTCGAGCAGTGGGGACTGTGAGAACAATTCGAGATTGCTTAATGGTGGCAAACCTTTTTGATGAATTACGGTAGTTCCTCTGGACTGAATACCAATGGAGATGCCTGAACCGCTAAGTTTAGTAGCATCATGAGCAGCAAACGCTACATCAGATGTCCGAAGAACCCGAATCACTCTTGCGTGCACGCCTTCTTCTTCAATGCCGGCAATCATTTCGCGGAGTACATCACTGTGTGGTATATTTACAATGGTTTTATTCTGATATTTGCCAAAGGCCGGAGCTAAGGCAATGATAACTTCGTCCGAACGAGTGCCAGGGCGAGCTTCCCCCTTTTCCACCAAGTTCATGGGCCGTCCAGATACTGCGGCTGCTTTAGGAGCTCCCGGCTGGGCCATGCTGGCAAGGACTTGCCCGATTATTTCGCGAATTAATTGTTCATTAATTTCCATTTCCATCCACCTCTCCCCTAGATCACACGTCAAAATCAGACGGTTTTATCGCCTGGCGTATGTCTTTAATTTCATCCCAACGTTCTTTGCTAATACGATAGCCTGTTCCCGGCCCAGCATAGTCGTTCTTGTTGTTTACAGCGCTAATAACGTTAAGATTTTTATCGAGAATTGCTGAGGTATGGAGATAATCGCCGGAAATACGTTGTTTAAGAACGCCTAGTACATTTTCAGCGACATCAACAAAACCGGTTTTGGCAAGGGCTTTTACGATATCCACACCGGTAATGCCACGTTTCATCATATCTTCAGTAGCCTTCAGGTCTTCAACAACATTCCGTTTAATGATTTCTTTGGTACCATGGCAATAGGTAACAGCTTCTACTTCTTCATCAGTAATAGCCGGGAACCCGAACTCTTTGAATACTGCCTGAATGGCTTTGGCCGCTTTATTACGGATAGCAATAACGTCTTCTTCCGATACCGGTTTGAGACCGCCATCAACCATAAGGTCACGTTGGAGAATATTCCAGTCATCATAGTCATCTACGTCCCAGTTGGAACCGGCGAACATGTTATCATAGTTGGGAGTTGCGCTGTAACCGGAACAAATGAAGTCAGTGCCTGGCAGCATTTGCATCAGGGTTCGGGCAGTACGGCGAATATCAGAGTGGGTAAAGGTTTGGTCATTACTTGAAGCAACTTCCAGATCAAGCATCGCTGCTGTCAGGTTTTCGCCAAGAATTGCGCGAATACCGGAAGGAACAGCGGCAGGTACACCAACACAGCTTACCGAACCGTTTTGGAGACCTTGTACCCCAGCGCCGCGGGTCAGCATAATGCAGCGAACTTCCAGATACAACATGGATTTGCCTTCTGCATAGCCCATTTGCACTTCAGAACCGGTACCGGAGGTAAAACGCATTTTAAGACCGCGTGAAGCATAAGCCGAGGCCAGGAATGCTTTGGACCAAGGAGTATCGTCACCGTCTACGAAAACATTTTCAGTACCATATACCGAGATGGTTTCGGCATAAGCAGTGATGCCCCGCATACCTAAGAGCAATTCGGTTGCTTCTTCGAGCGCACATTGGGTAAGCACGCCGCCCCGGCCTACTTGGGAGCCTACTAGTATGGACAACGCATTGAACGGTGCATACCGAACAACAGCTACTGTTGTTTCCATCTCATCAAAACCACGCAATGCTGCTTCGGCGGCATCGGCAGCAATAAGTGCCGGATTATCTTGCGGATTAGTAACATGGCACTGGTTGGAAGGAGTTTTCCGAGCCCGCATTTTTTGCAAAGCCATCATCATTTCTACTACGTTCATGGTGTTGAGTACAGCAACAATCTTCGCTGCCGTCAAACCACGAATCAGCTTAACAAGCTCGTCACGCGATACGTTGACATCAACAAGCATTTTGGCAATTTCAAAATCAGACATAGCCATTGCTTTATTGGCAATGCCAGTGTCAATGGCATAATCAGCGATAAATTGATCAATAAAGTCGAATTGAGCACGGGGAATACCATCCATCTCAGTCACTTTACCGTTTTCAATTTTAATGCTGGGTTTAGGGTCGTTGGGGCTGCCCATAGCCATCAGGCCAACTTCCGGCCACTCGACTACGAAACCATCCTGGTTCACAGGGCGGGCTTCCAACACTTCAAAACGTTTTGATCTCTTCATCACAATTCCCCCCTGTTATTTTAGATATATGGCGTTGTCGAGGACGGAGCCGGACCAGCCATAGCTTCTAATACTTTTTTGCCCACTTCTCTAGCACCAATTACTGCTTGACGAACGGCACCGGAGTCACCAGTGATTTGAAGAATAACTTCGTTGGAGAAAGAAGTGCCGCCAGCTGGACTGGCATAGCCGACAACTTCAACGCTGGCAGTTTTTACGGCGACATCGGCCATTAAGACGCCAATAGCAGCAGGTGCACCGACAATTAGACCAAAGGCTTTGCCAATAGGTGCACCAAAGGCTTTGTTAATCGCAAAGCTGGCACGGGCCGTATATTGGAGTTCAAGATGACCGGCATCGTTACCATATACATCACCGAAAGTACGGTCAAGTTCTTTTAAGGCAACTTCAATGGCTCGGCGAGCATCAGATACTTCTTCAGCTCCGAAAATAATCAGGCAGCCATGCCCAGCACCACCCTTGGTATCACGGGCAAGTTCAATTGTTACAATTTCGGTATTAGTGGCTTTTACGGCTTCATCAGCGGCCATAATGTGCGGACCAGCCCCGGTACGGGCACCAAGAATACCAATAGAGTGATATTTGGGATCAAGTTTCATTTTTTCATGTAACATAGGATCAACGTTGGCAATAACCAAACCGATAGTATCGCCGATAGCAGTACCAACAAATTCAGTAATACCGGGATTGCAGGCTGCCTTCACGGCTTCCTGGGCTGGAGCGGCCTGAGCTTCTGACTCGATGCGTTTTTTAATTTCATCCATGACCTTTTCGATCAACTGGTCTTGCATATAATTACACCTCCAAAATTATGGCTCTTTAACTGTAGGAAGAATTTTTTCAACATCTGCATGCGGGCGGGGAATTACGTGAACAGATACTACCTCGCCCACATTTCGGGCAGCAGCAACTCCTGCATCAGCAGCAGCTTTGACGGCGCCAACATCACCGCGCACCATCACTGTGACTAAGCCTGAACCAATTTTTTCATAGCCTACCAAAATGACATTAGCTGATTTTACCATGGCATCAGCGGCCTCAATAGCTCCTACCAAACCTTTTGTTTCAATCATGCCTAACGCTTCGCTCATAATTACACCTCCTTTCGCGTGAGATATTCTGTCAATTCAGCCAAACCTGTTCTGGTATACGCAGAAACACAAAAAAATGGTTCTTTGATTCCTGCCTGTAAAAGACGGTCTTTGGCTTTTTCCTGGTCAGCCCCAGGGGCATCTATTTTGGTGACTACTCCAACTACCGGTCGCGGAAACATGGCAGTAAACCCGGGTGGGAGTGTGATACGACAATCTGTGGCATCCTGAACCATGAGAACTAACGTGGCCTCAGTAGCTGTCACGGCTAACGCCGAATAAAAACGCGGCATTTGCGCATATTCACCAGGTGTATCGATGGCTCCGTTAGTAAAACAGATGCTTGATGTTTTTTCAGCCTTGTTACAGTCATTGTTAATGGCATTTATTAATGATGTTTTTCCTGCGCCTACAGGTCCGACCAGCATAATCATCTGCTCAGGACCTTGTCAGTTTGGGGGCTGAAAAACCCAGACCCTCAGATAATAGGTTGATTACTTGATTTAAGGCTGCTTCGACAGCTGAAACATTGCCGGTTATAACCACAGAACCAGTAAAGCGATCCATGAATCCAATTTGTACTGCTGCTGTTTTAGTTGCTGCGTCGGCGGCAATAATTGCCGCTTCACAAGGAGTAATTGTCAAGATGCCGATCGCCCCCTTATCCACAATACCCAGCTTCTCGCACAGTTCCCTTTTGGGGTTGGCGATAAGATGAGCTAACGTCACCTGTTTCCCAGGCACATATTCCTGTACCACTCTCGGTTTTTCTTGGAGCATGACCCTACCTCACAATTCTGTTGTCTTTTTGACTTCTCTTACTAATTAGTTTTTTTTGAAAATTTACCTTGAGATGAAGTTGCGTAACCACAGGACATATTTGCGAGTATTACCGCCTGACTATTTCCTAATAAAACTACTGTTTTTACCCTATGGTACTTCTTTGTGAACTATCGGTGTTTTCCCAAATCAAAACAAAAAAAAGACTGTTTTTCACAGTCTTTTTTATATACATCTAGTCTCCCTGTGGAATTAGCATCCACATAGTATTTTTTTGTTATATTCCAAAAACTTTTTGCTACCCTTTTACTGTTACTGAACTTGGTTTACTATTCTTAAATTCTGTCCGGTATTGATTGGGTGTAACTCCCACTTCCTGACGAAATACCCGGCAAAAATAACTGGCATCCTGGTAACCGGCCTCGGCAGCCACGCGGACAACTGTCTGTTCCGGGTTACGCAACATAAGCTTAGCCTTGTCAATTCTAACCTTAGTCAAAAATTCTACAAAGTTGCAGCCCTTTTCTGCTTTAAAAATACGGCTGAAGTAGTAAGGACTTAGATGGACAGTTTGGGCAACCTCATCTAAAGAGATACTTTTATGGAAATTTTCGATTATATAAGTACAAGCCTTATTTATTAGTCTTACGTTCATACTGCTGCGGTTCTCGAGCATATTATCCATGAATTGATCCAGTGAATCCAAAATCCAGTGACGCACCTCTTCCCGATCTGAGCAGCTTACCAAATGATTAATACAGTTAAAATTGAGCAACGTTAATTTTTCGAGATTGGCACCGCCCTCGACAGCAGCTCTGGACAATACTATAAGCAGTTCGAGTACACACGCCTTTACCGTCTCCATACTGGCTTTAGCCGTAAAAATTTCATGTAAAATATGCCCCAAATTTTCCTTAGCTTGCTGCCGCTCACCACAGCGAACTTTATCCAGG
>Ga0316604_10001902_pt1 | contig 17188 bp, 13 predicted proteins | sample OWC_soil_day20_C_FD_207650 | JGI IMG/M metagenome (GOLD analysis project Ga0316604, IMG submission 207650) | Wetland soil microbial communities from Old Woman Creek delta, Ohio, United States - OWC_soil_day20_CT | ecosystem: Environmental > Terrestrial > Soil > Wetlands | place: USA: Ohio... | reverse complement strand
CCGAGGACAGCATACTCTTCACTTTATTTTCAATATACTCTTTGTTCGGCAGCCCCGTCAGCGCATCAACGAAAGCTCTGCGCGCCAAGTTCTTGTATTGTTCATAGTCGGACTTCTCACCTTCACGGGTAAAAAACTCCATCGAGGAATGAATCAGTCCGGCGTCATCCCGCAAGGGAACCGAGCGAACATGAACGGGAACGCGGTGGCCCTTCCTGTGGCGCAAAAATACCGACACATCATAGACCTGACCGTCCTCCATTGTAGACTGCAGCGGACAGCCATCCTGACAGAGGTTTTTTCCCTGCGCATCCACATGCATCAAAATGTTATCGTAGCAATGTTTCCCCACGACGTCCTTGGCCGAATACCCCGTCAGTTCTTCCGCCGCCTTATTCCAATAAAGAATCGTGCGGTATTGATCGACAACGTAAACCCCTTCAAAAAGCTGCTCCAAGTAATCCGGATGTTTCTCCATCTTCATGCTGCAACTTCCTTTTTCAAAAAATACAGTCTATTTATCCTTTATTATACTCCACGAGCGCAAATCCGCGCTGTTTTACCAAATAATCGTAAACATTATCCAGAATCCGCCGCCGCTCCGAGTCTCCGATCGGCTCCGCCGCATAAGGTGGGGCCCACGTCAGAACCAATGCATCATCCAGATAAATCACCGGATCGCGAAAATCAATATCCAGCGTCAGCAGGCGACCTGCCTCGCGATATTCCAGAGAATAAAAATGCGGAATACTGATCTCAAAGGCTGGAGACACTGTACATCACCCCGACCTTGCGGCTGCGCTTCAGCTCCGGCAGCTCCACCGTCGTAAAAACTCCGGTCGGACGCGCCCCGGCGACAAAACAGAACACGTCTCCCGCCGCCTGCTGCGCGTAGCGCTGGGACAGTCGCTTCCACACCCGGAGCGCCGCATCAGGCGTCACGGGGCTGCCATTGTCGAACAGCTTCAGATCATCCAAGTATTTGCCGCCTGGCGTCATTTCCAATGTCGTCTTATCGTCGGACTGGGCGAACTGCTCCGCCAGTTTGCGGTTGCCTGCCCCGGAATAGAATACGGACTTGCCGATTCCCGTAGTCACATCCAGTGTCTCCACCAAATCGAGATAATAAGCAAGCGCAGCCTGGCTGTCGGCAAAAGTGACCGGCAGCGGCGTGGACAGCTCCGCCGCCAGCGACGTCGGCGTCGGCAGCATGACCAACAATCCCAAGGCCAAAGCCAAGACCCAGGATTTCATGATTTTGCCCGAGAACAACGTTTGCATATTTTTGCCCCCTTTGTTCTATTCTCCTGCCTATCTTCGGCAGAGGGGGGCATTTCTCCTAGTTGTCCATTTCATCCCTGTAAATGACGTTCCTCGATCCGCGAAAAGAATCCCGCCACCAGCAGCCCACTGCCGAGAATCATCATCGTATAAGACACCGACCAATCCGCCAACAGGCCAATGATCGGATTCACCACCACGATCGCCAGCGTCCGGCACATCGAGGTCAGCGACAATACCGTCGCTCTTTTGTCCGAAGGAATATAGCGATTCATGTAGGCGCTGAAAACCGGAATTCGCGGCAAGCTAAAAGCAAAGCCAATCACAATCAGCACCACTACTGCTGCCCAATAGTGCATCAGCCCCAGGAGCACAAACGCGCCGCCGGAAATCAGCGTCGATACCACCAGCAACGAACGCTTCGACCCCAGCCACGTTTCCAATCGGCCCACATTATTCAGAAAAACGATCTGTCCCCCGCAGGTCACCGCATGCACGATCCCGTAATAGGCGACTGGCACTCCGGCTGCGGCCAGCAGCGGTTGGAACAGCCAAATCAGTCCCCACGCCAGCGCATTCGTTAAAGCCAGCTCCACTGTCAACAGCAGCAACACCGGGCTTTGCGCGAAGAACCGGCCCCCTTCGCGCAGAATCGTCAGATAGCCCGGCCGCACTTCACCGACCTCCCTCACCGGAGGTTCTTTCAGCATGCATGCCAACACAAACGCCGCTAACGCCGGAAAAATATATAAGCTCATCGAAGCAGCATAGCCAAACCGCGCGGCAATAAATCCGCCAGCGATCGTTCCCGCAATAATGCCGGTCAGTTTAAACGACTCCAAGGCCGCCAGTGTTTGCTTCGCCTCATGCTCTCTGCCGGAAAGCTTCAGGCTGTCGTACGCCAAAGCCTCATCAGCCCCCGAATGCAGGGTGAAAGCGACCGCAAAAGCGATCTCGGCCAACATAAAAACATAGATATCAGGCTTGCTCACATACAGTACCGCTGCCACCGCGCCACTTAAGCAACCAGCCATCAGTGACGCTTTGCGCCCCAAAAAATCCGCTACCGTTCCGGTCGGAACCTCCAGCAGAAAGTTCCACAGCATAAACCAGGAGTTCAGAAACAGCACCTCGGACAGCTTCAGTCCTCCCCAGTCAGTGTAAAATGGAATCAACACCGCTGCGAAAAAATGCATCCAGAACAATAACCGGATACCTTTCAACTTCCACAGATTTGATTCATATCCACTCCGAGCAGACATTTATCCCACCTTCTCCCAGTACCGGAATTTCCCCCATTATAGATTTCCGTTGCACTTCCGTCAAGCCATGCTTCGCAAACACCTCGGAGATATAGCGGCCTTTATCGGGCAACACTATAAACCGGGGCGCGCTGCTATGAAAAGGGACTCGAATAGTTCGACATTGCGGATTTTCAATACCGACACATGACTGGACAGCGAGGCTTCCAAATATGAACCCCCTTCTATCTTATTATGAAATGATATGCCGAATTTTTCGGGGCACAAGGCAGTCCTAGGATACGCGAAAGAGCTCTGGATCATTGAATAGCTCTTTGGACATATCGACAAACAAAGCCACAATCTTCGGATCAAACTGCGTGCCGGAATTCAGCTGAAGCTGATGAATAATTTCAGCCTGCGGCAACGCTTGACGATAAGGACGGTCAACAGCCATTGCCGCCACCGAATCGGCCACAGAACAAATACGAACTAACAGAGGTATTGCTTCTGCCGCCAACTGATGCGGATACCCTGTGCCATCCCATTTTTCATGGTGATATAAAACGATTTGCCTGCCAGCGCCAATGTAGCTGTTGTTTTTCAGCAGTTCATGCCCGATGGCAGGGTGGTTTTTCATCGTAGCATATTCCAAACTTGTCAAAGCGCTTTCTTTTAATAAAACACTATCGTTTAAGGAAAGTTTGCCAATATCATGCAGCAGAGATCCCCAATTTAGCTGCAGCAGTTCTTTTTCCGACAGGGCAAACCGTTTCCCCAATATCATAGAAATTTTGTTGACCAAGAGGCAGTGTTCCGCCGTATCACTTTCACGCGCCAACAATGTCTTAAGAAAGGTGATCAATATCCCCACATCCGTCGACAGCAATCCATCCTTGGCATCGGATTCAAGTTTTACGGTAAGCTCTGAAATTGTCTGGCTCTCAAAAGCAATATCATTCATCCGTGTCATGACAATGCCGCCCATACTGAATTGTCCGTCCTGATAAATACATACCCGATTGCGGCCCGACTCCTTGGCGGCATACATGGCCGTATCCGATTCTTGAATCAATTGTTCAGCGCTAATCCCGTCCCGCGCCTCCGCCATACCAATACTCATGGTAATTTGACCTCTGAGGTGATCAGACCCCATTGGGAAATCATGTGTCTCCACGATCCCGCGCAACCGCAAGGCCATGATCTCAGCCTGAACAGCATCTACCGCCGGCATAATAAGCAAAAATTCCTCGCCGCCAAACCTGCCGAGCACATCTTGACTGCGAACATTCTCGGTCAACAACTCCGCCAATTCCGCTAATAGAATATCTCCGCTGACATGCCCATAGGCATCGTTATATTTTTTAAAATAATCAATATCCATCATCAACAACCAAAGCGATTCTCCTGAATGCTCAGCCTGCGCCAGTTCTTCCTCCAATCGTTGCATCAAATAGCTGGCATTGAACAGGTTGGTCTTGGCATCCTTTATTGCCATTTCCCGTAAGATATCCTGCGTAATTTGCAAATCGTTAATGGTTGAAAGCACTTTGGATTCAGCTGTCCGGATAATCCTCAAAGGGTACTTATATATGGCAGCGGCAAAAAACAATCCCAGCAAACCGAAAAAAGTTATGGCAAAAATCGCCGCTTGCCAGAGCGCCTCCATATTTTCAACAATCTCGAGCATCCCATAGGTTTGTCCCAGATATTTGATCGGGGTTTTCGTACTAATCGCGAACCCCGGTACTGGGCTAAAGTTTTGTTCGAACACTGTTGCGCCCACCTTATTGGATATGCGGATCAGTGCAACAACTTCGCTCTGCGGCATACGGTGGGTGGTTTCGATAAAACGCGGAACATCAAAAAACCAGTATTCAGGACTATCCTGTATGGCCTGCTGCAGACTTTCCGCCAGCAGTTCTCCCCTTAGCATCGCATACATTTCCCGATCCCGATAACTCATGATGATGAAAGTCGCAGGCAAAGCCATAGCGGTGATCAAGCCAATAATCACCGCCAGCCAAATCATGCGTTTGGAAAATTCCTTGGAAAACCTTACTGTATTATCCAACACACACCCGCCTATCGAGAACTTTCTCGCACTTTCCCTTTCCTTTTTCTCTTACCGCTCCTTCTTTGGCGCTTCATTGTTGCATGATTAGTACAATACTAAAATCGAAAACATTGTACTAATCATGTCAAAATCAACATTTTTTTCGGGCTATAACTTAAACCTTGCTGTGACCTCATTTAGTTCTGTAGCCATTTTTGCCAAGGCGGCAGAGCTGGAATCGACTTCGTGCAAACTGGCGCTTTGTTCCTCAGCTGAAGCCGCAACGTTCTGCGCACTGGCGCTTGTTTCTTCGGATACCGCGCTGATGTTTTGCACATTACCCACGACGGATTCCATTCCTTTGGCCGTTTCATCAACCGCCAGATTGATCTGCTCAATTCCCGCCCCAACTTGCTTCAATTTATCGATGATTGCGTGGAATCCTTTTTGTGTTTCTTCAACAGCGCTTTTCCCAGCGACAACCTCGGTGTTGGCTTTACCGACCACGTTGACCGAAGTTTGGATATCCTCCGTCATCTTGCCAATGATTTCTTCGATGTGATTGGTTGCGCCAGCGCTTTGTTCCGCCAGTTTACGAACCTCTTCCGCAACAACGGCAAACCCGCGTCCTGCTTCTCCCGCCCTCGCCGCTTCAATTGCGGCATTCAACGCCAGCAGGTTCGTCTGTCCGGCAATCGCTCGAATACTTGCCACTATTTGCTGAATATCCGAAGATCGGTTGACCAGGACTGACGAAATTCGACTAATCTCATCCATGGATTTTTCGATGACTTCATTTTGACTGACTACTTTGTTTACAAGGTCCATGCCTTGATTTGCATATTTCACAGCCTCTTGGCTAACCTGGTTGACCTGGGACGCATTGGCCGCCATTTCTTCGGCGCTGGCATTGATTTCTTCGATCACTGCGGAAATTTCGGTGATATTTGTCGTGTTCTGCGCCGAACCGGCCGCAACGTCCGTGATGGTGCGTGCAATCCCATCGGACACACGCAATTGTTCGGCCACCGATGCCGTCAATTCTTCGCTGGATGCCGCAACCGTATCGGCGTTGCCTCTTACCAAGCCGACAACCTCACGCAAGGCACGTCGCATCGTGATGATTGCTTCGGCCATATCGCCAATTTCATCATTGCGACTGGCATGAATATCTTTTTGAGACAGGTCTAGCGCACTGACCGTCAACAATGCGTTTTGCAAGCTATTCAAGCGACGGGCCAATTGTCGTCCAAACCAGATAGCCGCCGCTATCGCAAGCACGATTCCAAGCACACTGGCGCCAACAACGGAAAGCAGAATCGTTCGCTGCCTGTCGTTCAGTTGTTCGATTCGTTGCCCCAAGGCACTATTTTGCGCTTTAAGGATGTCGTCGAAGCATCGGTTGACAACCTCTGTTTTTTGTCTGGCGGATGCCAAAACCACTGCTGACTGGGGATCATTTTTCTGTCGTAGTGAGATAACCTGTGTCAGGACCTCAATATAGGAGGCTAGTTCCGAGTTCAGTTTTTCGCCGATTTTCTTGCTTTCGGCCGCCGTCACGGAGGCCGTGAACTTTTGCACCTCTTCCTGACTGAGTTTCAATCTGCGCACCGTCTCCGACGCAAATTTTTCATCGCCGTATGCGATAAAACCGCGCAACTCGCTCAGGCCTTCGTGAAAATCGTCTTGCGCTTTTTGCAGTGACTGCGTCCGAACCACCGGCCCCGACAACATGGCTTGGTAAGATTCGCTTACTCCTTTGAATTCAACCATGACAATACCCAGCAAGATACTCATTAACACAAGAATAGCAGACAACAACATCCCTAATTGAGCTCCAACAGAAATCCGTTTCAAAATAACACTCCTTCATTCTTGGTTTGACCCTATCCAGTTTGAGGCTAACTTTTCAGCGCATTATCACAATGCGTCCGCCAATGGGCGCCATAAAAAATCTCTCCTTTGTTATTCATTTATCCAACATCTATCGTAAACAAACGCTTGCAAGAGCGTTAGCGCATTTCAATCTTTTTGCTGCGCTGTGGACAACCTCAAACCCTACTCCCGTTTTTGACCACCCCTGCTTGATCCTGAATAATGGTCCGGTTCAAAACCGCACGGAGCTCGTTAAATTCAATCGGCTTGCGAATAAGACAAACCGGCTTCCCTTTGTTCAGCAGTTTCTCCGCCACAGTTCCTGACAACTGACCCGACATATAGAGGATGCAGGCATCCGAACGCAGCTGTTTTATTCGGTTTCCCAATTGAATGCCGTTTAGGCCAGGCATGCAGATATCGGTAAGTACCACATCATAACTGCCTTTCTTGAAGCTTTCCCACGCATCAATCGGATTGCAAAACGCGTCGCAACTGTGCTTGAGCATTTTGAGCGCCAACGCCAACCCTCGCAGTGAACCAGCGTCATCATCCACCAACAGTATTTTCAACATGACACCTACTTTCTTTATAGTCTTTACCATGAATAAATCTTGTGTTCACCCATAGTAAATAGCAAAAAGCATGCCAACAAGGCATGCTTTCGCGGAAAATGCTTATTTATCAAGGGTTTCAGCGGATACTCCGTAAAGAATCCCTTATGCTCGATGTAACAAAAACTTCCCGATTGGGAAGTTTTTGTTGAGAAGATTTTGTCAATGATTCAATGCGTCGAAGCTAAAACTCCTCCAGGTCACCGTGCTTGTTCTCCAGCCGGTAGGACAACGCTCGACGGGATATCCCCAAATATTTGGCGGTAAGCGTCTGGTTGTCTCCATGGGCCGCCAAAACTTTTTTGATGATGTCGTCCACATACTGTTTCAACGAATGCCCCTGCGGCGGGAACGGCAGCAACAGCCCCTCGGTTTTCTCCCTTTCGTCTGTGGAAGTGGCTGCGGTCACATTCTGCGCCTGTGGGCGCAATGCGCAGAAGTGCTTTATCCCAATTTCTTCCCCCACTGAGGCGAAGACGGCCAGCTCCATTACGTTTTTGAGTTCCCGGATATTGCCGGGCCAATCATAGGCCTCCAGCACTCGTAGCGCCTCCGGCGGAATAGTCCTTGCCTGTTTCCGCTTCTTGCGGGCAAAATCGTGCAAGAACAGCGACGCGATCGGGGCGATTTCTTCCCGGCGCTCGCGCAGCGGCGGAATCACAAGATGCCCCACCGTTAATCTGTAATACAGATCACGGCGAAACAACCCCTTCTCCACGCATTCCGCGAGCGGTTGGTTCGTAGCGCAGATAATCCGGGCATCCAGCTTGATCTTTTTCAAACCGCCCACCCGATAGTATTCCCGCTCCTGCAGTACTCTGAGCAGCTTTCCCTGCAGTGCCGGCGGCAACTCCCCCACTTCATCCAGAAACAAGGTGCCGCCTTTGGCCAAATCCAGTTTCCCTTTTTGCCCTTTGCTGCTACTGCCGGTATAAGAACCGGCCTCATAGCCGAACAGTTCGCTCTCGAACAGGCTGGCAGTGATAGCGGCGCAATTGATGTCGACGAAGACTCCGGCCGTCGTCGTATCGCCATGCGGCCCTAGATGGATCGCCCTGGCGAACACCTCTTTCCCAACGCCGGTTTCGCCTTCAATCAAGACAGGGATCGTTCTGTCCGTGTGGAATTTGTGGGCCAGATCCCAGAGCCGGTGCATCGCTTCGGAAAAAATCCCCACTTGGCCGACGAACGCCTGAGATGCGGCCTGATTCATCCGCGAATAGTCGCGCCGGGTTTCTTCGGTAGCAACCTCCACGGCGTCATCAAACTTTTTCGTCAGCAGATGATTCTCCCGAAGCAGCGCCTGATGTTCCGCCACCCGCTCGACGACAGCGCTAAGTTCTTCAACATCCACAGGCTTTTCCAGATAATCATAGACTCCGCCGCGCAATGCCATAATCGCTGACTTCAGATTCGCCTGTCCCGAGAACAAAACGATATCTGTCCGCCAACTATCCGGCAACGCTTTTATGGCAGCAGTCAGTTCATGCCCCGTCATGCCCGGCATATAAATATCCGACAATACCAACGGAAAATCATTTGCGGCTATTTGCACCAGTGCCTGTTCCGCGTTGGCGCACTCTGTCACTTCGTGATGTTGCATCTTTAGAAACCATACAATCGCTTGTCGGCTACTCTGGTCGTCATCCACTACTAGAATATTCATCGTTCTTCACCCATTCTCCGCCCGCCTGGGCAGGCAATGATATTTTGAATAATACGCCTTCAGCGTTCGATTGTATAAGTTCAATCGTTCCCGTATACAGATTTAACGTATTGCGGGCAATGGCCAACCCCAGGCCCTGATGCTCGCCGGAGTGCGCCAATGAGGTGAACAGTTCGAACATTGACTCCTGGATCTCCGGCTCAATCGCAGGCCCATTATTGCCGATTTCCAAAACGACCTGCTTTTCGAATCGCGTGCGGATGCTGATCCTTTTTTCCGGCTTTTCTGTCTGGCGCAAGGCTTCAATAGCATTGGTCAGCAGATTGACGCAGATCATCTCCATTCCGAGCGGGTGCGCCAACACTGGCGGCAGGTCAACGTCAAATTCTTTGTCGACCTGAATCCCGTTCTCGGCTAATTGGGCGCTTACAAGTTTCAAGGCGGCCTCCATCGCCGAATTGACCTGACAAGGAACCATGCGACGCTGCTCATTCTGGATAAACGAACGCAGATATTTGATGATCTCCTCGATTCTGTCCGCCTGATGATAAATTTCGTCAAGACGCGCCAGGTATTCGTCGTCAGGAAGCGTCCTGCCTTGGCGAAGCAGATACAATAACCCACCAGAAATCACTTTGATGGAATTCAGCGGCTGATTGATCTCATGCGATATCCCCGAGGCCATCGTTCCGATCGAATAAAGTTTTTCCGCCTTGGCTTTCACTTTCTGCGCTTCCAAGAGTGCTTCCCTGACTCGCTCGTTTTCAGTTTCGTCATAACCGACTGCCAGATAATAAGCGGCGTTCCCTTCTTCGTCCAAGATGGGAGCAAAATTCACGTTTTCGATATATTCACTGCCGTCTCTTCGGCATACGATCACGAGACCGCTCCAACTCCGGTTGTTTTGCAGTGCATCCATAAGATCCCGGATTTTTTCCGGCTCATTGCGGGGCGATACATGCGCCCGGGCGTCGCTGCCAATCAGTTCCTCCGAAGAGTACCCTGAATTTCGGGTATGAGCGGCATTCACCCACCAATACCGCAACTCTTTATCCAACACCACAATGAAATTGGTGCTGGATTCCACGCCCAGCGTCAACAATTTCAGGCGCAGCTGATGGCGGTCCATTTTGGCGCTTAACCGCGACAAGCTTTTTTCCGCCTGTTTTCGACGAATATGGTTCAAAACAAACCCAAAGATCAACGCGGCCTGCAACGCCACCAGCACCACAGTCCCGACGATTTCACGCCGGTATTGGGTCCAGACGCTTGGTTCGTCATACTCCACCCGACTACCGGGAGGCAATGTCTCAAGTGCAATCTTCCATTTCTTCAATTGCCGCGCATCAAAGAGATATTCGCAAGACTCTGTCGTGATCTGGCTGAGGCTTACCGGCTCGCCGGACAAGATAAGCGCCGCAAGCTCCGCCGCACGAATTCCCAGCAGCCGATTGCTGCTCACATAGCCGCCCACTAACCCTGTTCCCATTAGCGAATCAGATGCACCATAAACTGGCCTGTTCGCTTCCTGCGCCAGGGCTTCGGCAGCCTGCGCCGGCACATAATGAGTTCCTGCTGCATCTATGAACATGGAGCGAAAATAAACGACAGCGTTGTTTTCCAGAGTCCGGGATCGCCGAAGGATCTCGGGAAACGGCATCCCCTGCCAATACACAATCTCCAGATCCGGCGAAAGCAAGCGAAACTGGTCCTGATCGAATGCCAAAACCTGTTTTTCAACTTCAGATTCGCCAATGACATAATATATTTTTTTCACATCAGGCTGCAGGCGTGGGATCAACTGTAAAGCAATTTTGCTTTCATAGGAAGCTACAAGCGGATAATAATTTTCCGGCACGAAATTCTGAAAAACCGCAGACAAGCTGGTGCCGGTGATAATAACCGGGGTACCGGCAAAAATCTCCTGTCCTTGTCCTAAAAGAAAGTTTGCCGCTGGCCCACCTGCCAAAACGATCAGATCGGGACGTTGCCTGGAATATTTTTGCCGCAATAGTTGCGTCAAGCTATCCGTATAGATTTTGTTTTTGCCATATTGTGTCCACTCCAAATATTCCTGTGCATAAGAGGCGGTGCGATACCCCTGCTCTCCCAGCTCCTTTTTGAAGGCGTCCGTAAAAAGTTGATAAGCTGGAAAGCTGGGTCTATCAGCATACATCAGAAGAATGTGCGGTGGTTGAACTGTTTCGCCAGCCGCCTGCGCCACCCGCAGGCCTGACAACAGCAGTATTGCCAAAAACAAACACAGCAATGCATGGCTGACTCGCCGCTGACACATACTTGCCTGACCTCATCTCACAAAATTTTATCGCAGCGTGTACTTAAGAACCTTTCGAATCTCCCGAAGTGCCATCCGTTTCTTCTGTCGCCTTCGCAGGCAGATATATCCTAAATAATACTCCGCCCGCATCGGATTGTGCAAGCTCAATCGTCCCACCGTAGGCGTTTATCGTGTTACGGACAAGGGCCAAGCCTAGACCCTGATTCTCGCCGTTTGTCTTGGAAGATGCGAAGGGCTCGAAAATCTTCTCCCGAAAATCCGCTTCGATGCCGGGACCATTGTTGCCAATCTCCAAAATAACTTGCTGCGTATCAAAACGAGTCCGCAAAACGATCCGTTTGTCAGCTGCCTTGCCCTTGGCAAGAGATTCCACGGCGTTCGTCAATAAGTTAACCCCGATTTGCTCCAATCCAACGTTGTGCGCCATCACTTTGGGCAGATTGGGCTGAAACTCTTTCACCACCTGCACGCCATTTCCGCTAATCTGCGCGCCGACAATTTTCAAAGCCTCCTCCATGGACGAATTCACGTCGCAAGAAATCAATCGGCGTTGTTCATCGCGGATGAAAGAACGCAGATGTTTAACGATGTCTGCAATTCGATCCGCCTGCCCGTGAATCTCACCGAGACTTTCCTCATATTCTTCGCGCTTCATCTCATCACCCTGTCGCAGCATGTATAAGAGACCGCCGGCAATCACTTTGATGGAATTCAACGGCTGATTGATTTCATGCGAAATTCCCGAAGCCATGGTGCCGATCGAATATAACTTTTCGGCTTTGGCTTTGGCGTTGTGCGCCTCCAAAATGGCTTCCCGCGCTTTGACCGTCTCGGTGATATCCTGCCCGACCGCCAGATAGTAGGAAGCGTCCCCAGCACTATTCAGGATGGGGGTAATCCACATTTCATCGACAAAGTAGCGGCCGTCTTTGCTACGGGCAACGATTTCACCCCGCCATTCTCGTTGCCGCAACAAGCAAGCTTGAATCTGGGAAATCACTTGAGGATCCTTTTGTTTGGGCAACAATTCAAGAATCCCTTGGCCTTTGATATCTGCCAAAGTATAGCCCAATAGCTTCTCAAAAGCAGCATTGACCCACCAAACTAATCTGTCAGCGTCCAGAATGACAACCAAATTTGAACTGGTCTCCAAACCAATAGTCAGCAACTTGGTTCGCAACTGTTCCTCGCGCAATTTGTCAAAATACTGCCCGAGTTTTTTTGACATCTCGTTTACCATATGAACCAATTGCCCGATTTCATCTTGCCTGTCGATATCGATCCTGGAGGAAAAATCTCCTTCTGCCATAGCTTTGGCCCGCCGGTTCACTTCGATAATGGGATTGATGATATAGCGGGCCGACACCACCCCCGTCCCAAGACCCAAAATACAAGCCATCAATGTGATGAGCAGCAACTGACGGGTAAAATCGTTCATGCCTCGCGTCAAATCGCTCTCCGGAATGATCATCACACTGAGCCAGTCCAGGCTGTTTTGGCATTGGATGGAACGTACCCGCATTATGTATTTTTCATCATTGAAATGAAAATTCAAGCTTGCTTCTTTATCGCTTGAGCCAAGAGTTTGGTTGCTTTCATTTAGGTTCTGGAGCGCTTGTGCCAGAAGAGCGCTTTGGCGGTCGTTTCCCTTCGTCGTCTCCGTGGAGGCGATGATTTTCCCGTCTCTGCCAATGATATAAATGGAAGAATGCTCTGTGACCGACAAAGATCGCAAAAAATCATCCATCCAGTTCAACAAAAGCGAGCTGCCCAAGACTCCGACCAATTCATGCTGTGGGTTATATACAGGGTAAACCGCAGTAACAACAAGACCCCGGCCCGTTGCGGAAGGATAGACCTCCGTCCAGCCCGGTTTTTTCAGCTCGATGCCTTTCCTATAAGGCGGCCTTGTGCGGGTATCATACGAAAAAAGAGAACGCAAATACCCTTGCCGACCGGACTGGCTATCGTAGCGATAGTAGTTTAGCGTACCGTTTGCGGCTTTGCTGTCCCAGACAACGAAGCTTCCGTCATCTTCTCTGCGGGCGCCGTATTCGTCTCCATTAGCCAACCCTACATACGTATTTGTGACGCCGGAAAAAATCTTGAGGGAATCAGCAAAATACTTGTCCCGCTGTGCTTGATCGGCAAAATTAATTTGCTTATTCAAAATTACATTTTGGTGGAATTGTTCAAGTTTTAACGGCGCTTCCAAGTAGTTGATCAATGTTTTTGCAATTTCAGTATGGACTAAAGAAGAAACCTGGTTAGCATTTTCCGTTACGGTGCGAAGTCCGCTGGTATACGCCAAATACCCTGTCAGCACGGCAAAAAAAAGGATTTCCACGGTAATTAGCGATACGATTACAATGCGAACTGACTTGTTTTTTAGTTGCCTCGCCAAAAAATTCATCATAGCAACACCCTATCTCTTTCGAATCAAGTGCAAGAAGCTTGATTACATAACATTTATATGTTTTCTGCCTGAAATTACAAACTCCTGCCATAATACCGGCGTGTTTTCGGCATTCACCACCTCACGCCACAGGTCTTTCCTTATCTTTCGGATGTGTTTTCCAAAATGAAAAAAAGAAGCCGTATTGGCTTCTTTTTCATTTTGCATAGATACTGCTCGGCCAAACAAGCCCTTTGATCGCCAGGATGAACAGCCCGACGGCAATTACCCGGTAAATCGTGTAGGGGCCTGCCGAATCGTTCAGCGCATACCCTATCAACGGCCCTAATGCCGCGCCAATATCAATGGCCAGAGAGTACGCCGTCATAAAAGCTTTGGCTGGATAATTACAGGCAACATCACAGGCAATAGTGTCAATAATCGTCGTGAGAATGGTCGCCGTCAACAGAATCAGCAGGATTAGCAACAACCATAACTCCAGCGGAATCTGCAAGGGAAGCAGCGCGAACAACCCGGCAGCGATGAGCAGCGTTGCAATCAATATCGTTTGGCGACCCAATTTCCCGTCGGACAATTTGCCGAACCACGGAGCCAGCCACGGCTCCCAACTCCAGCGCAACGCCTGCAATACGCCCGCCAATGATGCAGCGCCCATCGAAACGCCAAAAATCAGGAGCGGCGAAGAAGAATGCACCTGGATCAAATAGCTTAAAGTCGCGGTAAAGGTTCCCTGATAGACCATGGCAAGGAACAAACCCGTCAGCAAGGTCCACACTACATTCGAACTGACAAGGGCCGAAAATTCAAAAGGCTTGTTTTCAACCGGCACATAGGAATTGGAGCCGGGGAGCAAACGATAAGCAAAAGGAATGGTAAAAACGGTGACCCCGGCAAACAATGTGGCTGTAATCCCGATGCCAAAGCGATCGGCAAGAAATCCGCCGGTGAGCATGCCCACCAGACTTCCCAACCGATAGAGGCCGTTATACAGCCCCATATAATGCCCCCGATTGTTTTCCCCCGTTACTTCAAGGATGATAAAATAAGCGCCCAAGCGCAAGAAAGTCCAGGCGATTCCCCAGACGCAGCGGACAAGAAGCCAAAGCATAAAACCTTTTACAAAAGCGTACGACAATGTCGTGCAAGTGGCCAGAAGTCCCGCAAAAACGATTCCCTTGCGGCTGCTCATCCGGCCATAGAGCCACCCGACGACTGGATTCAAGGGCAGGCGCACCATACGGTTCACGGATAAAAGAATGCCGACCTCCCACAAAGAAGCCAGCCCTACATCTTGCCAGTGTATAGGCAAAACGATGTATAACATCGAGTCCCCGAGTAAGCATGCCGCCGTAAGCAAAGAAATGACGATGATCTGTTTTTTATTTGAATCTGCTTGATTGGTCAATAGGACTCCCCCTGTATTTCATTAAGCAGTTGATTTGCTGCTAACTTCATGCTAATTTTAAATATAGAAAGATTAAATGTAAAACAAATTAATTTTGCTTATCCTATCGAAAATTTCTATATTAAGGAGGAAGGCATGTACGTTGCAGGAATTGATGCTTTTCTAGCCATTTTGCAAAGCCATAGTTTGATCAAGGCAGCCGACCTCTTGCATCTGTCCCAGGCGACGGTCAGTTATCGGCTAAAAACTTTGGAACAGGAGCTTGGCGTCACGCTGATTGAGCGAAGCAAAGGAGTACAGGCCATTACGCTAACTCCTTTCGGCGAAAATTTTGTTCCGATTGCTGAACGCTGGAGTTCGTTAAAACGGGAAATCGAAATCATGCAGACCGACGGGCCACAATTAAGTCTCTCCGTGGCCGGCTCAAACAGTCTCAACACTTACGTCCTTCCCCCACTTTATCGTGCATTGAGCCAACACGCGCCACGAATGCGCCTGCACTTTCGCACGCAGCATTCGGTAGAAATCTACGACACCATAGAACGTCGCGAAGTAGACGTAGCGTTCGTGAAGCTGGAAAGAACGGCGCCGAACATCCTGGTAGATCCTTTCTTTATTGACGAGATGGTATTGCTCCGAGTTGCGACGCCCGATAATTCGGGAATAAAACCCGCCCATCCTGCGGACTTAAGCAGCGAGCACGAAATCTACATGAATTGGAGCCCGACTTACCAACTATGGCATGACCGCTGGTGGGACCCATTCTCGCCAACCCGTATTCCGGTTGACACTGCGGGGCTGATCTTCTCACTTATGCAAGATACCCGGCAATGGAGTATTGTCCCAAAATCGGTAGCCACTGCGTTCGTTAAATCGGGCCGCTTCGTCATTCAAGAGTTATGGGAAGCGCCGCCGGTGAGGACCTGTTATAAGCTCACGCACAAACACCCTAAGCCAACGGTAAATAGAAGTCTGGATATTTTGAACCAATACCTGGAGCTACTCTTTCCCTAGTCGTTCGCCAACCGTTTGCCGCTGCTTCTCGGTTATCTCCATACGGGGAGGCAATTCTGTTTCAAAGGTTTCGGCTACAGCCTTCAGCCAACCGACAATCTCGATATGCTGCGGGCAGCTTCTCTCACATTGCTTGCAGCCGATACAGTCGGACGCCTTGCCGTGCGTTCCGGCATAATTATCGTAGTATACCCTTTGAATGGAAAAAGGAGAGGGAGGGGCTTGCTTTTCGGTGTTGTACAAGGCAAAGTATTTGGGAATGGCGATGTTTTTGGGACATCCCTTTTCGCAGTACTGGCAAGCTGTACAGGGAATCGCGATGGCTTCGTTGATAATGCCGACCGCTTGCTGCACGATGTCATATTCCTCTTGAACAAACGGCTTGAATTCCTGCATATAGCCGGTATTATCCAGTAGCTGCTCCATCGCGGACATTCCGCTCAGCACCATCATGATTCCTTCGTGGCTCGCCACATAACGGATGGCCCAGGAGGGGATGGACATGTCGGGATGATAGGCCTTCATCAATTTTTCCGCTTTTTCGGGAATCTTCGCCAGCATCCCGCCTTTGACAGGCTCCATGACAATCACCGGCTTGTGATGTTTCCGGGCCACTTCGTAACATTTTCGGGACTGAATGCTTTCGTTATCCCAATCCAGATAGTTGATCTGCAACTGGACAAGCGCCACTTCCGGATGCGCGGTCAGAATTTTATCCAACAACTCCGGCGTATCATGGAACGAAAAGCCGATTTTCTTGATTTTTCCTTCCTGCTGCTTTTGCTGAATAAAGGCAAAGCTCTCGAACTTTTCGGCGGTCTCATAATTCGCTACCCCCAAGTTATGCAGCAAATAATAATCAAAATAATCCACACCGCACTTTGCCAGTTGTTCGGCAAAGACTTTCTCCTGATCTTCTCTTGATTTGAGCATCATCGTCGGCAGTTTGGTCGTAACCGTGAAACTGCCTCGCGGATGGCGCTTCACCAACGCCTCGCGCAGCGCGATCTCACTTTGTCCCATGTGATACATATAGGCAGTATCAAAATAGGTGAAGCCTCGCTCCAAAAAAGTGTCGACCATTTGATTCAACGTTTCCATATCAATATTCGCATAGTCGTTCGGGTCCCGTAACGGTAACCGCATGCAGCCAAATCCCAATTTTTTATTCATATTGCTCGTCGCCTCCGATTTTTCAATTCATTTTCTTTGCCGACCACGGCATTTTCGTATTCCGCGATCTTATAATCCAGCCGTTCCAGCGTTTTTTGCATATCTTCCATGCGCGCCGCCAGCTGCCTGCGCTGTTCGACAAACAGTT